>WBZX01000984.1_pt1 | contig 23107 bp, 17 predicted proteins | sample 5204211 | NCBI WGS metagenome assembly WBZX01 (sample SAMN12344362, study PRJNA552823) | activated sludge metagenome | biome: Activated sludge suspended growth; feature: Nitrification reactor; material: Wastewater; isolation source: activated sludge from nitrification reactor of wastewater... | reverse complement strand
GGGTGCGACGGGTTCGGCGAGGCTTCGTGACGTTCATGGAAGTGTCCACTTCTATTGGCTAGTGGACACTATGTTTAGCGAGCTAAAGGGCTGGGGGAAGATGGGATGCCCGGGGGCTTACCATGCATCACCAATGGAGCTTCTCATGTCACCGAACCGCTCGCGGCCCTGCCCACAGCGACAAAAGCCCCGGAACCGCCAACGCGGTTCCGGGGCTTTGTTACGACCTTGCCCGGCGGATCAGGCGAACAATTCGTCGCCCATGCCGGCAATCGCCGCATCGCCGCTCATTGCGGTTTCGGCAAAGGCCGCCGCCTGCGGCAGCATCTGGTCCGCATAGAAGCGAGCCGAAACGATCTTGGCGCGGTAGAAGACGGCATCGCCCTCGTCCCGGTCGAGACAGCCGGCCGCCGCCAGCGCCGCCTTGCCCATCAGCCAGCCACCGGTGACGGTCACCGCCAGGTGCAGGTACGGCACCGCGGCGGTCAGCACGCCGCCGAGACCGGTTTTGACATTGCCGGCCAGCCATTCGGTGGCAGTGGTCCACGCCTTCAGCGCGGCGCCCAGCTTGTGGCCGATGGCCATCAGTTCCGGCTTGCCGGACGCGCCCAGCGCCTTGGCGGTGGCATGCACTTCGCCGAAAATCACCTTGGCAGTGGCGCCCTGGTCGCGCATCAGCTTGCGGAACAGCAGGTCGTTGGCCTGGATGCCGGTGGTGCCTTCGTAGATGGTGGTGATGCGCGAATCGCGCCAGTGCTGGGCGGCGCCGGTTTCCTCGATGAAACCCATGCCGCCATGCACCTGCACGCCGAGCGAGGTGACGTCGATGGACATTTCGGTGCCGCCGCCCTTGACCAGCGGGATCATGAATTCGGCCAGGAACAGGTCGCGCTTCTGCTGCTCCGGGTCGCTGCCGGCGTGGACGCGGTCGAGCAGGCTGGCGGTGTAATAGGCCATCGCGCGGCAGGCCTCGACGCGGGATTTCATCAACATCAGCATGCGGCGCACGTCGGGGTGCTTGTCGATGGAGACCAGCGCCTCGCCGGTCAGCGCGTCGCGGCCCTGCTTGCGCTCGCGGGCGTAGGCCAGGGCGCGCTGGTAGGCGCGTTCGCCAAGGGCGATGCCCTGCACGCCGACGCCGAGGCGGGCGGCGTTCATCATGATGAACATGTACTCGAGGCCGCGGTTCGGCTCGCCGAGCAGATAGCCGACCGCACCGCCGTGGTCGCCGAAGGCCATGACGCAGGTGGCGCTGGCGTGGATGCCGACCTTGTGTTCGATCGACACGCAATGGGCGTCGTTACGGGCGCCGAGCGAGCCGTCGGCGTTGACCAGGAACTTCGGCACCAGGAACAGCGAGATGCCCCTGACGCCGGCCGGGGCGTCCGGCAGACGGGCGAGGACGAGATGCACGATGTTGTCGGTCATGTCGTGGTCGCCGTAGGAGATGAAGATCTTCTGGCCGAACATGCGGTAGCTGCCGTCGGCCTGCGGCTCGGCGCGCGAGCGGATCAGCGCCAGGTCGGAGCCGGCCTGCGGCTCGGTCAGGTTCATCGTGCCGGTCCATGCGCCGGTGACCATCTTTTCCAGGTAGGTCGCTTTCAGCGCGTCGCTGGCGTAGGTCAGCAGGGCTTCGACGGCGCCGGAGGTGAGCAAGGGGCCGAGCGAAAAGCCGAGGTTGGCCGAGCAGACCATTTCCTGCACGGCGATGCCGAGCGCGCTGGGCAGGCCCTGGCCGCCGAATTCGGCCGGCAGCGTGATGCCGCTCCAGCCGCCTTCGCAGAAGGCTTGATAGGCTTCCTTCCAGCCGTCCGGCGTGCGCACGCCTTCCGGCGTCCAGGTGCAGCCCTGGGTGTCGCCGATGCGGTTGAGCGGCGCGAGAACGCCGCCGGTGAATTTGGCGGCTTCGTCGAGAATGGCGTCGGCCATGTCCGGCGTCGCTTCGGCAAAAGCGGGAATCTGGCTCAACTGCTTGAAACCGGCGATCTCGTCCATGACGAAACGCATATCCTTGATGGGCGCGCGATAGTCGCTCATTGATCACTCCTCAAATGAATACATGCAAAATCTGTCTGCCTCGAAGCAGCCTTAAACCCGCTCGATGATTCCCGCTGCGCCGAGTACGGCAACCCGCCGCGCTGATAATTGCTTCACGCTCAAAGTCCTTTCGTGGTGTGCGAATCCCGCAGGACTCCAACGTATTGGGTGAGCGTGATGGTCGCGGAATCCCGCGGGCGGTTTCATCCCCCGAATGGGCCGGAGCGCAGCGAGGCGCTCGGGCACGACGAGCACCGCCGGCAACCCGCAAACGAAACGACCGCCCTCCCTCGCAGGGGGCGGTCGTCCGATGCTGCAAGGCGGTTTTTTTCGACGCTGGCGGCTAAACCTTCCCGTGTATCGCCGGTTCGGGATTGGGCTCACGGCTGGCCAAGAAACCGAAGTCGCATCCTTCGTGAGCCTGGGTAACGTGCTGCGAGAACAACTGCCCCCAGCCACGCCTGAAATGCGGCGCCGGCGGCTGCCAGGCCTGGCGGCGCTGCGCCAGTTCGGCGTCGCCGACGCACAGCGTGATCGTCCGCTCCGGAACATTGATTTCGATCTCGTCGCCGTTCCTCACCAGTGCCAGCGGTCCGCCGACCCACGATTCGGGGCTGACGTGCAGGACACAGGTGCCGAAGCTGGTGCCGCTCATGCGCGCATCGCTGATCCGCACCATGTCGCGGACGCCCTGCTGCACCAGCTTCTTGGGAATCGGGACCATGCCGTTCTCGGCCATGCCGGGACCGCCCTGCGGCCCGACGTTGCGCAGCACCAGCACGCTGGACGCATCGACCTCCAGATCCGGCTCGTGGATGCGCGCGGCGAGATCGTCGGCGTTCTCGAAAACCACGGCCCGCCCGCGGTGCCGCTGCAGCGCCGGGTCCGATGCGCTGGGCTTGATCACGCAGCCGTTCGGCGCGAGATTGCCCTTCAGCACGGCCAGCGCTTCGGTGGCCACCGGCTTGTCGAGCGGGCGGATGATGTCGTCGTTCTCTACCCGCGTGGCGGATATTCTCGCCCAGGGTGGCGCCGGTCACGGTCATGCAGTCCAGTTCCAGCAGGTCGGCCATGCGGGTGAGCATCGCCGGCAGGCCGCCGGCGTCGGCGAATTCCGGCATCAGGTACTTTCCGGAAGGCTGCACGTTGGCCAGCACCGGCACCTGCCGCCCGATGGCGTCGAAGTCTTCCAGCGTGAAACTGGCGCCGGCGCGGCGGGCCAGCGCGATCAGGTGGATGGCCGCATTGGTCGAACCGCCCAGCGCGAGGCAGGCCTTCGCCGCATTGCGGAACGAGGCGTCGCAAAGGATGTCGCCGGGCTTGATGTCGTCCCACACCATCTGGACGATGCGGCGCCCGGCCGCGGCGGCCATCTGGTGCCCGCGGGAGTCCATGGCCGGCACCGACGAATTGCCGGCCAGCGACATGCCGAGCACCTCGGCCAGCGCCGTCATCGTCGACGCGGTGCCCATGACGTTGCAGGTGCCGGGCGAACTCCACAATTTCTGCTCGACGGTTTGCCAGTCATCGAGCGACAGCTTGCCGGCCAGCAGTTCGGGCGCCCAGCGGAAGCCCCCGGTGCCGCTCCCGAAGCGCTCGCCGCGGAAGGTCGCGCCCATGGTGAAGCCGGCCGGCGAAAAGATGGTCGGGATGTTCATGCTGATGGCGCCCATCAGCAGGCCCGGCGTGGTCTTGTCGCAGCCGCCGAGCAGGATCGCGCCGTCGATGGGATGGCAGCGCAGCAGCTCCTCGGTTTCCATCGCCAGGAAGTTGCGGTAGAGCATGGTCGACGGTTTGACATAGCCCTCGCCGAGCGACATCGCCGGCAATTCGACCGGAAAGCCGCCGGCCTGCCACACCCCGCGCTTGACGGCCTCGGCCCGGTCCTTGAGGTGGGCGTGGCAGGGGTTCATGTCGCTCCAGGTATTGATGATGCCGATCACCGGCCGCCCCTCGACCTCCTCCCGGCTGAACCCCGCCTGCAGGATATGAGCGGTATGCTCGGTGGACCTGGGGCCGCCGCCGAACCAGCGACGGCTGCGCAACTGCTCAACTTCTTTTTTTGACATTGCTGTTCGCCTTCTGTGTGTTGTGTGGCCGGCTCCCCGCCGGCCCACGAATCACTGCACAGGCTTGGCCAGGCCGAGTTCCTTCATCGGGTACTTGCGGTAGGTCGCCATGTGTCGGCCAACCAGGCCGACGACGCGCGGCAGGCCCCACTCGAAGGTACGGTGGCCGACGCTCTTCTGCTCCTTGGGATCGAGATACAGGTTGTACACCCACGGCGACAGGCCGGTCGATACCAGTGTGGATTCGTCGATATTCGATCCCGGCACGGGCGTCTGGAACACCTTGAAGTGGATCTTGAACTCCTCCCAGCGGATCGCGGTCAGGCTCCGCTCGCTATACATGAACACCGCTTCGCGGTTGCTCCGGCCGTTATCGGCGAGCAGGAAAGATGTCTGGTCGACGCCGTCGATGTAGCGGTCGTCGGGCAGTTTGCCGCCGCCCAGGAGAACGCTGGTATTGAAGAGATCCAGCAGGTCGAACAGGCCATCGCTCTCGCGTCCGCCCTTGATCATCCCCGGCCAGTAAGCGATCCCCGGGACGCGGACGCCTCCCTCCCAGGTCGTGCCCTTGCCGCCGCGCCAGGGCTGGAAGCCGCCATCCGACCCCGCATCCTCGTTGGCCCCGTTGTCGGAGGTGAAGAACACCAGCGTGTTGTCGGCGACACCCTCGTCCTTCAGCTTCTTCATCAGACGCTCGACGATTGCGTCGACTTCGATGACGGCATCCTTGTACGGGTTGGCCGCCGGGCTCTTGCCCTTGAAATCCTTGGCCGAGAAATTGTCGTTGTGCACGCGAGAGAACGAATGCACGAGGTAAAACGGCTTCTTGGCCTTGGCCGCGCGGTGGATGAAATCCTCGGAATAGGCGGCGAACTGCTGGTCGATCTCGGCCACCTTCTCAAGACTGTCCAGTTCCGTTGCGACCGTGGCCTTTTCGCCCTTGCGTGCTGCCATCACCGCCGGATGGCTAAGTTTGCGCAGTGCCGCCATGCGCTCGGCGTTAAAGATGAGTTCCGGGTAGCGGCGTTCATCCAGGGCCTGGGTGTACTCGGCGAGCGCGCTGAAGATGCCGAAATATTCGTCGTAGCCCACCTGCTGCGGCTGGTCGCTTTCGGCCTCGCCAAGATGCCACTTGCCGGACAAAGCGGTCATGTACCCGGCCTCGCCGAGCAGTGCAGCGGCGGTTTTTTCGTTGGCCCAGGGGCTGACCAGCACCCGCTCGCCGGTCAGGGTCGGGCGGGTCAGACCGGTACGGGCCGGCAGTCGCCCGGTCATCAGTGCCGCACGGGTCGGCGTGCAGGTCGGCTGGGCGTAGGTGGAGGTCAGCTTCAGGCCTTCGCGGGCAATGCGGTCGATGGCCGGGGTCGGCGCACCGATCGCCGTTCCACCGCCGAAAGCGCCGGGATCGCCCCAGCCCATGTCATCGACCAGCAATATCAGAATATTCGGCTTGCGGCCGGTGCGGGCTTCCAGCGCCTTCAGGCGCTTGATCACACTGGCCTGCTGATCGGCATTCGGGCGGGCGGGTTCGAGCGTTTCGGAAACCGCCCGTGCGGCGATGAACGGGTCCTGCGCATGGGCGGCACCGCCGAGGCCCAGGCCGAGCGCGAGTGCGGCTGCGAATAGCTGGAATCGCATCATTTATCCTTCAAGAAGTGACATAAAAAGCCACCCGTGGCGGCGAGGCGCACGAGCAGCGGCGCCGGCGTCCAGAAATCGCGATCGCCCCGCGCCTGCGTGGCGAAGCGCTCCATCGTAGCCAGCAGCGTGCCGATGCCGATCGTGTCGGCGTAATACATCGGTCCGCCCCGGAAACGCGGAAAACCATAGCCGGCGACGTACACCGTGTCGATGTCGCCGGGCCCCAGGGCAGGGTCGTTGTCGAGAATGCGCGCGCCTTCGTTGATGAGCGCGAAGACCAGCCGGTTCACGATCTCGTCGTCGCTCACTTCGCGCTGGACGGCGCCGGTTTCGGCGCGGTGGCTCCGGATCAGCGTGTCGACGGCGCTGTCCGCGTGGGGCGTGCTGCCGTGCCGCTCGTAGCGGTACCAGCCGGCGCCCGACTTGCGGCCGAAGCGGCCCAGTTCGCACAGCTTGTCGGCAATGCGTGAATAGCGCAGCTGCGGCTGCTCGATGTAGTGGCGGCGGCGGATCGCCCAGTGCAGATCGTTGCCGACCATGTCCATCATGCGGAACGGGCCCATGGCCATGCCCCACGCTTCGAGCACCGAGTCGATGCGCTCGACGGAGCAGCCTTCGTCGACCAGAAACAGTGCCTGGCGCCAGTATTGGTCCAGCAGGCGGTTGCCGATCAGCCCGCTGGCCGCCTGGGAAACGACCACCAGCTTGTCGAGCGCCTGGCCCAGTCTGACCACCGAATTGAGCACGCCGTCGGCGGTGCGCTGTCCGCGCACGACCTGGAGCAAAGGCATCTTGTGGGCCGGGCTGACGAAATGCAGCCCGATGACATCCGCCGGACGATGGGTGAAGGCGGCGATGGCGTCGACATCGAGCGTCGAGGTGCTGGTGGCCAGCATGGCGCCCGGCTTGAGCACCTGGTCGAGCTTGCGGAACACCGCCTCCTTGGTGCCGATTTCCTCGAACACCGCCTCGATGGCCAGATCGGCGTCACGCACATCGTCGTAGTCGAGGGTCGCCCCGATCAGGCCGATCCTGCGCCGGCATTCGGCTTCGCTCAGGTTTCCGCTGCGCAGGTTGTTCTCGTAGCGCTCGCGGATCAGCGCCAGGGCGTTGTCGAGGGCCGACTGCTGCCGGTCGAGCAGGGTGACGTGAATCCCGCGGTCGGCAAAGGCCATCGCAATGCCGCTGCCGATGATCCCGGCACCGACGATCGCAATGCCGCGCAGTTCGCGCACCGGGGCATCGGCCGGCAGGTCCGGCAGATACGCCGCCCGCTCCTCGCAGCCTTGCGCGTAGCACAGCGCTGCGGCGGCCGACTCCCCGTGCGGGTCGCATTGAAGCTCACTCATGCATAACTCCCATCAATACCTGCCCGCCGGGTCGAGGGACGACGTCCGCCCCTCGCTTGCTGATGACCGGAAATGAAGCATCGGGCGCCCCCGCCGCAGGACCGGAGCGCCCCACGGCTTATTGCCCTTCCCGGCGCAAGGCGTCCGGCTGGAAGTCGGCCAGCTTGCCCTTCTGGTTGAACAGCAGCGTGCCCTTGCGGTCGTTGTCCAGACCTTCCATGAAGTACGCGCCGTTGTTCAGGTCGTGGTAGGCACTGAAGCGCGACGAGGCGGCCTGGACGTCGTAATACTGGACGGTGCCGTGCATCGCGACCCGCCACAGATCGCCACGGGTGTCGTAGGCATCCACCCAGACGATGTTCCAGCTGTCCTCGTCGAGCAGGAAGACACGCTTGCTGAAGCTGTGACGCTGGCCCGGCTTGAGCGTTGCCTCGACGACCCAGACGCGATGCAGTTCATAGCGCACCAGGTCAGGATTGACGTGATTCTTGGTCAGGATCTCGTCGAACTTGTGGCTCTTCTCGGCGATCTTGTAATCGTTGTAGGGAATGTACATCTCCTTCTTGCCGACCAGCTTCCAGTCGTAGCGGTCCGGCGCGCCGTTGTAGGCGTCGAACTGGTCGTGGAAACGCAGGCCTTCGCTGCCATCGGCAACGCCGTCGTAGGCAACGTCGGGCGCCCGTTTGACGCGGCGTTGGCCGGTGTTGTACTGCCATGCCGAACGGGCTTCCTTGGACTGCTCGACCGGCTCGTGGACCAGAAGCACCGTGCCGGTCAGGCTGGCCGGTTCCAGAATGCGCGACTTGTAGAACAGCAGGCGGTTTTCCTGCGGCTTGTCCATGTTCTGGTTGAAGATGCGCTGCTCTTCCGTGACGGTCAGGTAGTACTGGCCGTTCGGACGAACGGGAGCGGCAACCGTCTGGCGGGTAAAGCCACCGCCCAGGTAGCGCAGGTTGTGGTTCCAGATCGCTTCCAGGCCGTTCTTGGGGATCGGGAAGGGCGTCGTCGAATTGACGCGCTTGCTCAGGCCGAAACCGTCGAGCTCGATCTGCGTGGCTTCCTTCTTGACCGTCTCGGCGACGTCGCGGGGAACGGCCGCAGTACGGCGCGTCTCGTACACCGGCATTTTGAAGGTCGGGTACTTCTGGAACATGGCCAGCGCGCCGGCCGGCAAATGATCCTTGTACTGGTTGACGTTGGCCGCGGTGATGGTGAACTTGGGCTTGTCCCCGGCGAACGGGTCGCAGTATTCGATGCCCGGCTTGAAGCAGGCCGGCGGAGTGGTCAGGCCACCCGTGTATTTCGGGATCGTGCCGTCCTTGTTGCCGGCGACTTCGCCGCCCAGCGGCGTGAGATCCTTGCCGAGTCGGGCCACTTCTTCGTTGGTCAGCTTGGCGTAGGCGGGAATCGTCACCAGGCCGGCCAGCACGGCCGCGCCGATGCGGTTTCTATGCAGCTTGATCATTGTTTGCTCCTCGAGGATCAGAATTTGTAGATATAGGCGACGCCGAGATTGTCGTGGTCCCGGGTCTGGTTCCATTTGCCGGTGTAGGCCGTGTAGTTCGTGTTGATCAAATGCCGCTTGTTGAGATTGAATTCCGCACCAAGACCAATAACCTTGCGCTCTTCCTGGAACTGCCCATCGAGCGAGACGCCCTGCACGTCATGTGCGAAGAACAGGGTCGGCTTGGCCTCCCAGCCGGAGCCGAAAATCCCCGAATAGGTCAGCTGACCGCGCAAGCGGTAGCCCCACGAGAAAGGGGTGACGAAACCGTCGTTCTGGCACCAGTGTCCGGCAGCGACGTCGGCGCAGGCGGTGGTGATCGTACCGCCGGCATCGTTCGCGGCCGGCCCGCCGCGGCCGAAGCGCGGGTTGCCCGCCTTCTTGTAGTCGGGGACGTTGTTCCACTCGAAACCGATCTCGCCCAGCACCACCATCTGATTCGCGCCGACATACCGGGCGAGGCTATCGAAGGTCTTCAGGCCGTTCAGCGTGAATTGGGTCTTGTCGAAGCGCTCATAGAGATTGAACGCGACGATCTGGCCGACCTGTCCGGCGAACTGCTGCTGGAACTTCGTCCGCAACGGCCCTGGCGTACCCAGCGAGTTCTTCATGTCCTCGTCGTAGTAATTGACGGGGACGCCCTGGTGGTAGCTCAGTTCGGTGCCGACCGACCAGCCCATGACGTTGGTGGCCGCCGACGCGCCGAACACGTGGATGTTGTCAAGGTAGTCGAATTGCATCGTCGCCGGCGTCACGCCGGGCACGCCGGCATTGCCGGCCAGCGATACGAAGCCGGAACCGCCGACAACGCCACGTGCGCTCACGGCCGGCAACGCCGCCGAAACATTCATCGCGTAAAGGCCGATCTCGGTATCGATAGCCTCGACGGGGAAGCGCATCGCCAAGCCCCAGGCCCCCGCCTTGTTCGGTTCCTTGCCGCGGGTCTGGTAAATCGAGGCGATCGGCCCCTGCATCGTCGTGAGGTTGGCGCCCGCGCCCAGACCCTGCGCCTCGAGCACATTGCAACGCCCGGGCTTCGGCCCGATCGTCGAATGGCTGGTGTTCCAGAATGTGCCGCAGTAATCCACCGCGCTCGGTTCCCACATCAACTGGTAGAAACCTTCGACCGAAACCCCATGCGGCAAGGTGGTGCTGCCCTGCAGGGCGAGCGTCGGCAGCAGCGCCTCCTTGATCTCCGATCCGGCGCGCCGGGCGGCCGGCACATCGATTGCGTTATGGAGATTGAGACCGCGGATGAACAGCCCCTCGCCCCAGTTGACGACCTGGCGACCGAAGCGCACCTGCGATGCGGCGTCGCCGACATCGAAATTCTGCGACACATAGGCGTCCAGCACCGAGGCCCCGGCGAAACGCGACAAGGCCGGTGCGCCCGCATCCGACAGCGGCGCATCGGTGCGCTGCGCCGGATTCGATGCGGCCCGGGTTCCTCCCCAGGCGGCCATGTTGCCCCACGGCACGTCGCCATTTTTCAGCGCCTGGTCATACCAGCCCTTGGCACTGAATACGATCGCGGTGTCATCCCGCTTCAGATTCAGCTCGGTCAAAAGCTTATAGACCTGGGAGTACATGTCCCCCTTCTGGTAGTTCAGGTTGCCGACCTTCTTGCCGTTGCCGGTAGCCGGATAGCTCGACGGACTACCGCCGACCATGCCGGAGCTCGCTGCGCTACTTGGCACCAGATCATTGTCCGGGTTGGCCATTCGCCACGACGCGCCGACGGAGAGGGAGTTCGTCCAGCTGCCCTTCCAACCGCTTTCCGTTTCGAACTGAATGGCCGATGCCCCGCCTGCAAAGCAGGCCATGACAGCTGCCGCAACGGCCTTCTGGTGCCATTTCCTCTCTACCTTTCTCATCTCCAGCCTCCTTTGGCGTTTTCGTCTATCAATGTTTTGGTCGTCACGCAGGCTCTTCGGCCCACGCTTGCTTCAAGCCCGGTGCTCGATCGCCGGTGCCGGGCGAACCAGCCACGCGGCCAGGGCCGGCAGCAGGAAAATGGCGCCGATCATGTTTACAAGGAACATGAAGGCCAGCAGGATTCCCATGTCGGCCTGGAATTTCAGCGCCGAGAAAGTCCAGGTAACAACCGAGATGGTCATCGTCACTGCGGTGAAAACCGAGGCGGTCCCCCGCTGCTTGAGCGCGATCACGTAGGCGTCCTTCAGGGAGCGTCCGCGTTCCTGCATCTCGTGCTTCATCCGTTCGAACAGATAGATGCCGTAATCGACGCCCACACCCACACCCAAGGCGACGACCGGCAGCGTATTGACCTTGACCCCGATCCCGAGCGTGGCCATTACCGCGTTGCACAGCACCGTGACGATGCCCAGCGGAATGACGATGCACAGCGTGATCGCGACCGAACGGAAGGTCAGCAGGCACAGCCCGGCAACCGACGCGAACAGCGCCAGGTTGACCCACTTGTCGGCCGCCGCGACGGCTTCGTTGGTTGCCGCCATCACCCCGACGTTGCCCAGCGCGAGCTTGAACTTGACGTCGTCGGACGGATTCGCAGCCTGGAAATCCTTGACCTGATCGACGATGCCGGCGATGGTCGTGGCCTGGTGGTCCTGCGTGTAGATCGAAACCGGCATCAGCTGGCAGCCCGGGGTCATGAACTCGTTACCGTAGCGATTGGCCACCGTCACCCCTTGGGCGATCTGGGCCTTGTCCTCCGGAATGACCCGCCACTTGAGGAAGTTTTCTCCGTATTGCTGGGTGCCCACCTTGATGATGCTGGCCATGCCGGTCACGCTCTGCACGCCCGGGTTCTGGCGCATCAGAAACTCGAACTCGTCCATCTTGTCGAGCACGTTCCGGTCGGTGCAGGGGGCGTTCATGCCCTTCGCCTCGACCAGCACCTGCATCAGATCGATACCGATGTTGAATTTGCTGGTGATGACCTCGACGTCCTGGTTGTAGCGGGAGTCGGGCCGCAGCTCGGGAACGCCCTTGCCGAGGTCGCCGATCTTCAGATCCTTGGCGATGAACCCGCCGCCGAGCAGCAAGGCCAGACCGATCAGCAGCGCCGGAATACCGCCGCGGCGGGTGGCGAGCGGCCCGATGCGTTCCCACAGCGCGTCGCCTGCCGTCTCGTTGCCGGCGAGCTTCTGGGCCGATTTGGCCGAAATCTTCATGTACGACAGCAGGATCGGCAGCAGCATCTTGTTGGTGACGATCATCACCGTGACGCCCAGGGTTGCGGTGAAGGCGAGTTCGCGGACGATTTCGATATCGACGAAGGCGATCACCAGAAATCCGAGCGCGTTGGCAACCAGCGCCATGGCCCCCGGGACGAACAGCTTCTGCACGCAGATGCGCGATGCGCTCACCCCGTCCATGCCCTTCAGGGTTTCCAGTTTCCAGGCGTTGGTCATTTGCACTGCGTGCGACACGCCAATCGAGAAGATCAGGAAGGGAACCAGGATCGACATCGGATCGAGGGCCAGACCCAAAAGCGGCAGCAGGCCGAGGAGCCACACGACAGGAACCAGCGCGCAGATCAGCGCCCACGCGGTCAGCATGGTCGAACCGGAGTACCAGCGGAGGACGACGGCGGTAATCAGGAAGGCGATGCCGAAGAAGGCCAGCACCCCATTGGCGCCGTTGGCGATGTCGCCAGCCGATTTGGCGAAGCCGATGATGTGCACCGACACGGCGTCGTTCTCGTATTTGCCGCGGATTTCCTCCAGCCGCTGCGCCACCTCCTGCAGATCGAGCCGGCCGCCGGTCTGCGGGTCCTGCTCCTGAAGGGTCGCCACCACCATCGCCGCGGTGTGATCGTTGGCCACGATGCGTCCGATCCACGCCGACTTGAGGACGTTGTCGCGCACGGCGGCCAGTTGCTCGGGCGTTCCCGCGAAATCGGAGCCGACGATGTTGCCGCCGCGGAAACCGTCTTCCACCACCTCGTGGTAGCGGACGGTCGGCGAAAACAGCGAGGTGACGGAACTGCGCTCGACGCCGCGCGACAGCGAGCAGCGCACCTTCATGGGTATCCGCCGCGCCGACGGCCGGGTGGCGACGCGCAATTACATCGGTGTGATCTCCAGCGTCAATTGCTCGGCGACGGCCGTCAAGATGATCGGCGAGCACTACCGCAACAAGCTCGGCGATTACCCCAACGTCGACGGCGTGCTGGCCCTGACCCACAAGAGCGGCTGCGGTCTGGATCACCCCCTCGCCGGCATCGAATCGCTGAAGCACGCACTGGCCGGCTATGTGCGCCATCCCAACATCGCACACGTGATCATCGTCGGCCTCGGCTGTGAAATCGCCAACCTCGGCGACGTGCTGGCCGGCGCACCGGGGGATTCGTACTCGATCCAGACCGAGGGCGGAACCCCGAAGCTGGTCGAGAAGGCGATCGCGCGCATCGACGCACTCCTGCCGCAGGTTAACGCCGTCGAGCGCGAGCCGGTGCCGCTGTCGGAACTGAAACTGGCCATGCAGTGCGGCGGCTCGTCCGGCGTCTCCGGCATCAGCTGCAATCCGGCGCTGGGCTACGCGGTGGATCTGCTGGTTCGCCAGGGCGGCACCGCCATTCTCTCGGAAACCACCGAGTGTTACGGCGCCGAGCATCTGCTCACGGCGCGTGCGGCAACCGAGGAAATCGGTCGGAAGCTGGTCGAGCGCATCAAGTGGTGGGAAGCGTTCGCGGCCAAGCACAACATGACCATCAACAACAACCCGTCGCCGGGTAACAAGGCCGGCGGCCTGACCACCATCATCGAAAAGTCGCTGGGCTCGCTTGCCAAGGGCGGCACCACCAATCTCAACGCCGTCTACCAGTACGCCGAGCAGGTCGAGGCTGGCAAGGGGCTGGTGTTCATGGACGCCCCGGCCTTCGACCCGGTCGGTGCCACCGCACAGGTGGCCGGCGGGGCACAGGTCATGGTATTCACGACCGATCGCGGCTCGGCCTTCGGCTGCAAGCCTGCGCCCTCGATCAAGCTGGCGGGCAGCACCAGACTGTACGAGCGCATGCCGGACGACATGGACATCAACGCCGGCACCATCCTGGATGGAACCGAAACGGTGGAACAGGTCGGCAGGAAAATCTTCGAGCGCATCATCGAGGTCGCCTCCGGCCAGCGCTCCCACAGCGAAGCGCTGGGTTACGGAGAAGAGGAATTCTGCCCGTGGGACATGGGGGTCATCCTCTGACGCGGCCACCGCCAGGAGGGAAACACTGAAAAAAAAGCATCCCCGCGCAAGCGGGGATGCCTTTTTTTTGATTTCTCCGGATTCCCGCTTTCGCGGGGATGACATCTATGACATCTCCGAGCGCCGGGCAAGTCTCCCGGCGACACGCGGCGGACGGGCCATCCCGTCCGCCGGATCGGCTGGCGGCCGAGACGCTTACGGCAGCAGGCCGCCGGTCACCGCCTGCAGGAACTGACGCGTCGCCTCGCCGTGCGGCGACAGGATCGGTTCCAGTTGGGCGTCGTCGGCCAGTTCGACACAGCCACGCGGATTGGAGAACTCGCGGAAGCCTTCGATACCATGGTGACGGCCCATGCCGCTGTTGCCGACACCACCGAAACCCATGTTCTCCAGCGCACCCTGCAGCGAGGCGCAATTGACGCAGAAGCCGCCCGATGCCGTGTTGCGCTGCAGTTTTTCCACCAGGGCAGCCTGGTCGGTGAACACATAGATGCCCAGCGGACGCTCCCCCGCCTGGATCGACGCAACGACGTCGTCAAACTGCGTGTAGGTACGGATCGGCAGAATCGGGCCAAACACTTCGTTCTGGTCGAGCAGCGAACCCGGCTCGGGGTTGATGACCAGGGTGAATGGGCGCCGGCAGGCGGTCGGGCGCTCGCCGCGCTGGGCGGCGGAGCCGATCTCGATGATGCGCGTGCCGCGCTCCTTGGCGTCGTCCGCATAACGCTGCAGACGGTCGAACTGACGCGTGTTGATGACGGCGCAGTTGAGCGGGCTGGTGGTGAAGTCGTCGTAGACCTTTTCCAGATAGGCGCGCACCAGTCCGATGAAGCGCTCCAGCTGCGCCTCGGGCACGTAACAATGGTCGACGGTGATGCACAGCTGGCCGTTCTTGGTCAGCTTGGAGCCGAGCATGGTCCGCACGTTCTTCTCGGTGATGGCCTCTTCGGTGAACACCGTCGGGTTCTTGCCGCCCAGTTCCAGCGTGACCGGCACCAGGTTCTTCGCCGCGTTCATCATCACCTCGCGACCGATCGCGGTGTTGCCGGTGTACAGCAGATGATCCCAGCGCAGGGTGCTGAAATGGCGCGCCAGGTCGACGCCGCCATTGACCACCGCAACGCGTTCCGGCTCGAAAGCCGAGGCGATCATTTCGGCCAGCAGTTCGCCCACGGCCGGGGTCTGCTCCGACGGTTTGATGATGACCCGGTTGCCGGCGGCGAGCATCTCGCACAAGGGGCCAAGAGTCAGGTCGACCGGGAAGTTCCAGGCCGGCATGTTGCCGATCACGCCCTTCGGCTGGTATTCGATATAGGCCTTCGAACTGCCGTAAATCTGGTGCGGCTCGGCGGCGCGATAATCGCGCGCCATCCACGTCTCGAGCATACTTGCCGCATATTGCGCGCGGCCGGCGACGTTGAGCGCGTCGAAAGCGTAGGCCGTCAGGTCCGAATGGCTGCAGTAGTCGCTGCGCAGGGCCTCGGCGATACGCTTGGCGTTGCTCATCGCCAGACCGGGAATGCGCAGCAGCATGTCGCGGCGCTCCTCCAGGCTGGGGTTCGGCGCGGCGAGGTAAGCCTGGCGCTGGCGCTGAAATACGGCATTCAGTTGGGCGATCGCGGCTTGGTCATCGAGGGTTGTCATTTCTTGCTCCTTTCAGGGTGAACCGGGTTGGTGGTAGCAATAGTCGGTTTCGGGGTGTCGAACAAGCATCCCCCAATGGGGGGGCCAGCGATCACGCCGGCCCGATCCTTGCAACCGGCGATCAATCGTGCAGCCGGCGATAAGGCCGGGCGCCCAACTCGGCGACGATCCGCTGTCCCAGACGGTCGGCATCCTGCAGCGCCTGACGCACGCCTTCCGCCGTGACGGCAAACGGCATGTTGCCGATGAACGGGAAGGCCACGGCCGCGCCGACCACCGTGTCGACGGCGCCGGCATCGTCGCGGGCCACGCCGATCTGCCCCAGCGTGACGGGCAGGCCGACCTGCGCGAACAATCGGCCCACCTTGTCGGCCTCGGCGACGTCCGACTCCAGCATGAGCTGCACGAGCACGCCGAACGCCACCATTTCGCCGTGCAGGTAGTTGCGGTCGACCGCCTCCAGCAGCGTAAAAGCCTGCGCCACCGCGTGGGCTGCGGCGACGCCGCCGCTCTCGGCGCCGAGACCGCTGAGGAGCGTGTTGGCATCGACGATGTGCTCGAGGGCGGTGTTCACCTTCCTGGCCTCGACCGCGGCGACGGCCTCCACACCATACTTGAACAGGGTCCGCGCGCACGTTTCCGCCAGCGCCGCACCGGCCAGCGTGGGACGCACGCCGAACAGGCTGATGCCCGCCGGGTTCTGCCGGCAGGCGCGCGCCTCGTACCAGGTCGACATCGCATCGCCGATCCCGGCAACCAGAAAGCGGGCCGGCGCCTGGGCGATGATGTCAGTGTCGACCAGCACCAGGGCCGGGCTTTGATCGAACACTTCGTAGGATTCGGTGGCTCCTTCCGGGGTGTACAGCACCGACAGTGCCGTACAGGGTGCGTCATTGGAAGCCAGCGTCGGCATCACGACCACCGGCACGCCCAGGCGGTAAGCGATCGATTTGCCGGCGTCGAGCGTTTTGCCGCCGCCCAGTGCGATCAGCGCGTCGACAGCTGGCCGGGATTTCAGCCAGGCGGTCTGTCCTTCGACTTCCTGCCGCGAGCATTCGCCGCCAAAAGTCGCGATGACGGTAGCGATGCCGGCGGCGTGCAGGCCATCCACCAGCCGGCGCGCCTCGTTGCGCTGGCTGCGCGCCGTGCACAGGATGGCGGCCCGCCGGACGCCGAGCTTGCCGACATAGCCGGCGGCATCGTCGATGAGACCGGCCGCCTGCACATAGCGGCCGGGAGATCCAAAAATCTGGGGCATGGAAGTCTGTCGGGGAGTCAACGGACCTCCACCGTAGTCGCAGCCCGGCCCGCCGCGCTTGACAAAATATGGCCGCCGCTTGACATGACGCGCCACCCGCCGCGGCATCCGGCGGGGAATCCCAAGGTCAATTCACGCCTCCCCCCGAACGGGGGATAAGAGTCTCGCTGGCCGGATGTTGAAATCAGCATCGACAACGACCGACACGGCATTTCCGATGCGCTCGAGCGCGCAGCACAGCGACTCTGAAAACATCCGGACCGCCAGGATCGCCCACCCCCGAAAATCTCAGGAGACACATCAAATGAATGGCTGGAGCTTACCGTTTTCCCCCAAAGGCCTCGCTTCGACGCTGACGCCGCCGCCCTGGCACTATTCCGGCGAACTCCTCGCCGTGGAATTCGAAACGAGCCGCGAACAGATTGCGGCGCTGCTGCCGGACGATCTCGAGGTCACCGACAGCACCCAGTGCCTGGCCGTTTTCGCCGACTGGTGTTCGGCTGCCGACAGCGACCCCCGCCTGCTCAACGATCCGCGGCGCGGGCAATACCTGGAAGTCTTCATCATCATCCCGACGCGGGTAAAGGGCCAAACCACCGGTCGCATACCCTACATCTGGGTCGATAACGAAGTGGCCCAGGCCCGTGGCCAGGTGCAGGGGTTTCCCAAGAAAAAGGGCGATATCCACATGAGCCGCGCGGTGGCCTTCGGCCGCGGCGGCCCCAAGCGCGAAGCCGGCCACACCTTCGTCGGCACCCTGTCGGCCATGGGCCGGCTGTTGATGCGCGCCAGCGTCACGCTGACCGAAGCGGTGCCGCTGACCCAGCTGCCGCCCCTGCTGCTGGCGCCGCAGATTCATACCCGCTATCTGCCCAGCCTCGATCCGGCAACCCCGCCCGAACACCGGCACTCGATGAACGACGTGACCGGCGTCGAGGCAGGTCAGGCGATGGCCGGGACCGCCAGCCTGGAATTCCTGGCGTCCGAGCACGAGGAACTGGCCGACGTCGGCATCACCCGCGTCGGCAAGGGCTACATGGTCAGCATCGCGATGACCCTGACCGGCGCCACGACGATTCCGGCCAAGCCGCTCTGACAGACGCGGAGAGGCAGGTATCGACATGAACACCAGGATTCTCAAACCCAGCGACTCGGCCTACGGCTACCCGCTGCTCATCAAGCGTCTGCTGACCTCCACGCAACGCGTGGAGGAACGCAACCAGATCGTTTCGGGCCGGCAGCGCTTCAGCTACCGGCAGCTGAACGAACGAATCTGCCGCCTGGCCAACGCCTTGCGCGCGCAGGGCATCGGCCCCGGCGATACCGTCGCGGTGCTGGACTGGGACAGCCACCGCTACCTGGAATGTTTCTTCGCCATTCCGATGATCGGGGCGGTCCTGCACACCGTCAATATCCGCCTCTCGCCGCAGCAGATCCTCTACACCATGAACCACGCCCAGGATGATCTGGTGCTGGTTCACGACGACTTCCTGCCGATCATCGACGGCATCAAGGGGCAGCTCGAAACCGTCAAGGGTTATGTCCGCCTCACCGACGTCGACACGCCGCCGGAAGCCCCCTTCGCGACCGCCGGCGAGTACGAAGCGCTGCTCGCCGAGGCCGCCGTCAGCTACGACTTCCCGGACTTCGACGAGAATTCGGTCGCCACCGCGTTCTACACGACCGGCACCACCGGCAACCCCAAGGGCGTCTATTTCAGCCACCGGCAACTGGTGCTGCACACCCTCAATCTGGTCAACACGCTGCTTACCCGCAACGCCGGCGACCCGCTGCTGGACCACGACGGCGTCTATATGCCGATCACCCCGATGTTCCACGTCCACGCCTGGGGCATTCCGTACGCGGCGACGATGATGGGCATCCAGCAGATCTACCCCGGCCGTTACGAGCCGAACAGGCTGGCCCGTCTGATCCGCGAAGAAGGCGTGACCTTCTCCCACTGCGTGCCGACCATCCTGCAAATGGTTCTGCAGTCCGCCGAAGCCGCCAGCACCGACTTCAAGAACTGGAAAGTGATCATCGGCGGCAGCGCGCTGACGCCCGGCCTGGTCGAACAGGCGATGGCCCGGGGCGTCGATATCTTCAGCGCCTACGGCATGTCGGAAACCTGCCCCCTGCTGGCGATCACGCGCATCACCCGCGAGCAACGCGGGCAGCCGATGGCCGAACAGATCGCCTGGCGCGTCAAGGCCGGCATTCCCAGCGATCTCGTCGACATCCAAATATGGGATTCAAACGGCACGCCGCTGCCGCACGACGGCAAGAGTGCCGGCGAAGTGGTCGTCCGCGCCCCCTGGCTGACCCAGAGCTATCTCTTTGAACCGGACAAGGGCGCGGAGCTGTGGGCCAAGGGCTGGCTGCACACCGGCGATGTGGCGAGCATCCACCCTGACGGCTGTATCGAGATCAAGGACCGGATCAAGGACGTCATCAAGACCGGTGGCGAATGGATTTCGTCGCTGGAACTGGAACGCCTGATCAGCACCCACCCCGGTGTCCACGCCGTCACGGTGATCGGCATACCCGACGAACAGTGGGGAGAACGCCCCTGCGCACTGGTGATTTCCAGGACTGCCGAGTGCAGCGCGCAGAGCATCGTCGATCACCTGCAGCAGTATGTCGCCGGCGGTGCGATCAACAAGTGGGCGATTCCCAAGGAAGTCAGGATCGTCACCGAGATTCCGACCACCAGCGTCGGCAAGATCGACAAGAAGCGGATTCGCGCCCAGCTGACATAACGCCAGCAAATCGATCCGGCACCACGCATAAAGGACATCAATCATGAGCAAACCGATCATCCTGGTCATCCGCCAATTCCCGACCCCCTTGATGGCGGCCCTGCAGCAATTCGGCGACGTCCGCCTGCTCGACCCGGCCGCCACCGCGATAGCGGAAGGCGACATCCTGGTCTCTTCCGGGGTCGACCCCGTGCGAGCCGCGCTGATCGAGCGCCTGCCGGCCTCGCTCCGGCTGATCGCCAACATCGGGGTCGGCTACGACAACATCGACCTGGATGCCGCCACCCGGCGCGGCATCGCCGTCAGCAACACCCCGGTCGTCACCGAGGACACCGCCGACCTCGTCTTCGCGCTGCTGCTGGCGACCTGCCGCCGGCTGAGCGTCAGCGAGCGCCATCTGCGCAGCGGCAACTGGGCCGCCGGCGCCTCCCAGCTGGGTCAGCGCGTCCACGGCAAGCGCCTCGGCATCATTGGTTTCGGCGCCATCGGCCAGGCCGTCGCCCGGCGCGCGCGCGGCTTCAACATGTCGATTCTCTACCACGGTCCGGCGCAAAACCCCGAGGCTGCCGCCGCGCTGGATGCCCGTTTCTGCCCGACGCTCGAGGAGCTGCTGCGCGAATCCGACATCGTTTCGCTCAACTGCATCCTCAACGCACAGACCCGCCACCTGCTGAACGCCGAAACCCTGGCCATGCTCAAACCGGGCGCGTTGCTGATCAACGCCGGACGCGGCCCGCTGATCGACGAGAACGCGCTGGTCGACGCGCTGCGCGCCGGCAAGCTGGGCGGCGCCGGCCTGGACGTTTTCGAATTCGAGCCGGCGGTGACGCCGGCGCTGCTGGAGTTCGACAACGTCACCTTGCTGCCCCATATCGGCAGCGCCACCGGCGAATGCCGCATGGACATGGCGCGCCGCGTCTGCGCCAATATCGGCCAGTTTCTGCAGCATGGCGCGCCGCTCGACCGCTGCAACTAGCCCACGCCCGATAGCGAAGGAGTGCCCATGAGCATTTTCTACGTGACGCCGGTGACGGCCGAGGACTACCGGCGCCGTGCCCGCCGCTTCCTGCCGCGCTTCCTGTTCGACTACATCGACGGCGGCGCCAACCGCGAGAGCACGCTGGGCTACAACGTCAGCGACTTCGAGCAGTACCGGCTGATCCAGCGCGTCATGAAGAATGTCGACAATGTCGACAGCAGCACCGTGCTGGCCGGCCACCAGGCTTCGATGCCGATGGCGCTGGCGCCGGTCGGCATGGCCGGCCTGTTCGCCCGGCGTGGCGAAACCCTGGGCGCACGCGCCGCCCAGCGCATCGGCATTCCCTTCACCGACTCGACGATGGGCGTCTGCCCGGTCGAGGAGATTCAGGCCGCCATCCGCCAGCCCTTCTGGTTCCAGCTCTACATGCTGCGCGACCGCGACTAGGTGCAGGCCCTGCTCGCCCGCGCCCGCGCCGCCGGCTGCGACACGCTGGTATTCACCGTCGACCTGGCCGTGCCCGGGCTGCGTCTGCGCGATTTCCGCAACGGCATGATCGGCAGCAGCCTGCCGGGCAAGCTCTCGAAGCTGGCCCAGCTGCTTTCCAGCCCGCGCTGGCTCCTCGACGTCGGCATCAACGGCAAGCCTCACTGCTTCGGCAACCTGAGCGACGCCGTGGCCGACCCGAACGACCTCAACTCGTTCAAGGCCTTCATCGAGACGCAGTTCGACCCCACCGTCACCTGGAAGGACATCGCCTGGCTGCGCTCGATCTGGCCGGGCAAGCTGCTCATCAAGGGGGTGATGGAGGTCGATGATGCGCTGGCGGCGGTCGACGTCGGCGCCGACGGCGTGGTCGTTTCCAACCACGGCGCCCGTCAACTGGACGCCGTGGCCTCGAGCATCAGCAAGCTGCCGGCGATCGCCCACGCGGTCGGTGCGCGGGCCGAGGTCTACCTCGACGGCGGCGTACGCAACGGTCTCGACGTGCTCAAGGCCGTGGCCCTCGGCGCCCGCGGCGTGATGATCGGCCGCCCGTGGATCTGGGCCATGGCCGGCGGCGGCGAAGCCGGCCTCGACAACCTGCTCGGCCTGTTCCAGCAGGAGATCCGGGCCGGCATGGCGCTGCTCGGGGTCAATCGCATCGAAGAGGTCAATCGCGATGTGATCGAGTCGGCCAACGCGCATGCCCAAGGCGAGGCCGGCATGTGACTCGCGGCAGCGTCATCCACGGGCGGTCGGGCCAGCCCCGCCATCCGGGGCGCCGTCTTTCAAGGTGCAGAATCTTTTCGACACGACAGGGGTAAAGCCAATGAGTGCATACGCTATTTTCGATGTCGAGATCTACGATCTCCCGCGCTATCAGGAATTCATGGCCAAAGTAAAGCCGGTCATCGAGTCCTGTGGCGGCAAATATCTGGCCCGAGGCGGCGCGCACAAAGTCTACGAGGGAGACTGGATTCCGCGCCGGATCGTCCTGTTCGAATTTCCCTCGATGGAGGCGCTCGAGGCGTTTTACTACAGCGACGTCTACCAGGGACTGAAAGCCATTCGCGACGAGTGCAGCTCGGGACGCGTCGTCTCCGTCGAGGGCCTCTGACAAGGACGCCATTCACACGCTTACCCAAGGATGAAGCCGCATGAATCTGAACCTGCACGGCCGCAAGGCCATCGTCTGTGGCGCCTCCAAAGGCCTCGGGCGCGCCTGCGCCCTGGCGCTCGCCGAGGAAGGTGTCGACCTCGTGATCAACGCCCGTAACGCCGACGCGCTGGCACACACCGCCGACGAGATCCGCACCCGGACCGGCGTCGCGGTGCACGCGATCGCCGCCGACATCACCACCGAAGCTGGCCGTGCCGCAGTGCTGGCGGCATGCCCTGCCCCGGACATCCTGGTGACCAATGCCGGCGGCCCGCCTCCGGGCGACTTCCGCAATTGGGATGAACGGGCCTGGCATGACGCGCTGAACGCCAACATGCTGACGCCGATCTTTCTGATCAAGGCGGTGGTGGACGGCATGCTCGAACGTGGCTTCGGCCGCATCGTCAATGTCACCTCGTCGGCGGTGAAGGCGCCAATTTCGATCCTCGGCCTCTCCAATGGCGCCCGCAGCGGCCTGACCGGTTTCGTGGCCGGACTGGCGCGCGAGACCGTGGCCCGAAACGTCACCATCAACAATCTGCTGCCCGGCTCCTTCGAGACTGAGCGCTTCACGTCCACCGTCGAGTCGTACGCGAAGAAACTGGGTGTCGGCGCCGACCAGGTCCGCCAGCAGCAAATGCAGGCCACGCCGGCGAAACGCTTTGGCGACCCCGCCGAATTCGGCGCCCTGTGCGCTTTTCTTTGCGGCACCCAGGCCGGCTTCATCACCGGCCAGAATCTGCTGCTCGACGGCGGCGCCTATCCGGGCACTTTCTAGCCTGCCAGGGCGAGCCCCCGGCAAAGCCGCGGGCCGGCCTCATGCGCAGCGCTGAATTCGCCCCCGCCGACCCGCACGGGCCGAAGCGGCGACAGAAACGGAAACAAAAACGGAAACAAAAACGAAAATGGGCACTTCTATCAAAGAAGTGCCCATCGTCGTATCTAACTGGCGCGCCCGGCAGGATTCGAACCCACGACCCCTTGGTTCGTAGCCAAGTACTCTATCCAACTGAGCTACGGGCGCTGCAACCACACACGTTC
>WBZX01000982.1_pt1 | contig 23122 bp, 13 predicted proteins | sample 5204211 | NCBI WGS metagenome assembly WBZX01 (sample SAMN12344362, study PRJNA552823) | activated sludge metagenome | biome: Activated sludge suspended growth; feature: Nitrification reactor; material: Wastewater; isolation source: activated sludge from nitrification reactor of wastewater... | reverse complement strand
CCTGCTCTCGGTGCTGGCGCAGCTGCACGCCACCGACGACGCCGTGGAGCCGGCGATCGGCTACCTCGGGCGCCTGCTCCGCGAGCGCCCCGACTCGCTCGGCGCGCTGCAGCTGCAGGCGCGGCTGTTGGCCCGCGGTCAACGACACGCCGAGCTGCTCGAGGTCACCGAACGCGAGATCACGTTGACCCGCAGCCCCCCGCGCGCAGCCAAGCTGCTCCATCGCTGCGGTGAGCTGGCGTTGACGCTCGGCGATCGCGGACGTGCGCGGGCCGAGTTCACGCGCGCGCTCGAAGCCGTCGACGATCACAAGCCCGCGATGGAGGCACTTGGTCGACTGCTGCGCGAGGACGGCGACTGGGAGGCCCTGGTCGCGCTGCTGCGCAAGGAGTCGTTGTACGCCAACGACCGCGGTCGGCAGGCCGCGCTGCAGCTCGAGATCTCCGCGGTGCTCGCGGGTCGACTCGATCGCGCCGAGGAGGCGCTCACCGAGCTCGAGGCCTTGCTGGCCCGCTGGCCCCGGCACCTACCGGCGTTGCACGCCGCCGAGGGGCTGGCCGCGCGGCTCGGTCGCGCCGACGTGTTGTTGTCGCTGCTCGAGCAGCACATCGCCGCCGTCAGCGGTCCGCGCACGCGCGCGTTGCTGCTGCACCGTGCCGCCTCGCTGCGCAGCGCCGGCGGCGACGACGACGGAGCGGTCCGCGATCTGGTGCGCGCGCTCGAGCTGTGGCCACAGCTGGGGGTCGCGCGCGCGCGACTGCTGCGACTCTACGAGAAGCTCGGCAACAGCCGCGAGCTACAGGCCTTCGCCGAGGCCGGCCTCACCGCCGAGCGCGGCGCCGACGATCGACGCGCGATGGCGCTGCAGCTGGCCGAGCTCACGCCCAAGCCGGTGGTCGCGATCCAGTACCTCGGTGCGGTCGCCGAGGCGCGCCCCGACGACTACGTCACACAGCTGCGACTGGCACGGGCGTGCGGACAGGCCGGCCGGCCGTCGCGACAGGCAGGGGCGTTGACCGCCGCGCTGTCGCGCTTCGAGGGCGGCGTCGAGCCCGGTGACGCGGGCCTGCTGGCGCTGCGCTATCGGGCCGCGCGCGCGCAGGAGGGCGCCGGCAACCTCGACGCCGCCGACGCCGGGTACGCCGCGATCCACGACGTCGCGCCGGCCCACACGCTCGCGCGGCGCGGTCGTCTGCGACTCAAGGAGCGCCGTCGCGAGGCCTCGGTCGCGCGCTCGACCAGCGAGCTGCAGGCCGCCGCGACCGCCGCGGCCGCGCCCGCCCAGCGCGCCGCACTGCTCACGATCGCGGCCGAGCAGCACGAACACCGCATCGATCTCCGCGCGGCGCTGGCCGCCATCGACATGGCGATCGAAGCCTGCGAGGGCTATCAGCCGGCGTGGCACGCCCGCGCGCGCATCCTCGAGCGCATGGGCGACGCACCGTCGCGCGACGAGGCCATCGCCACACTCGAGCGACTCGCGACCATGCAGAAGGATCGCAGCCACCGCGCACGCACGCTGTGCCGCGCAGGCGCGCTCGCGCTGCGCACCGCCGAGGACGACGTGGTCGGCTCGCGGGCGTGGACGTTGTTCGCCGAGGCGCTCACCGTCGACCCCGGCTGCGATCGCGCGTTCGTGGGCCTGCGGCGCGCGCGGCTGCGCACCAGCGGACCGCCCCTCGAGGACCCCGCGCTCGGCCAGGCCCTGCAGGCGCGCATGATGGCGTCGATCGCCGACGGTTCGCTGCGGGCCGCGAGCCTGCGTGAGCTGGCCCGCACGGCGCTGGCGATCGCGGGGCCAGAGCTGGCCGCGAGCATGCTGCAGACCGGGCTACCCCACGTCGAGGACGACGCGGGGCTGCACGTCGACCTCGCCCACGCCCACGCGCGTCGCGATCGCTGGGCCGACGCGGTCGGAGAGCTCGACCTCGCGCTGGCCCGCGAGCACTCGCCGGAGCGTCGCGCTGCGCTGCACTACTTCGCCGCCGATGCCCGCGAGCGCGCCGGTGCGGCCGCTGCCGCGGTCGAGCACTTCCTCGCCGCGGCCGAGGGCGGGTACTACCCCAAGCACGCCTACCGCCACGCCGAGCGCATCGCCGCCGTGCACGGCGACGTGCAGCGGCGGGTCTCGGCACTGCAGGGGCTGGTCAACATCGCCGACGGCTCCGAGCGTGCGCACAGCCTGCACGCGCTCGCCGAGGTCCACCGCGCACAGCTCGGCCAGCCCGAGGTCGCCGTCGATCTCATGCGCGAGCTGCTGCTGCTGCGCCCGACCGACGTCGACGTCGCGCTCGAGCTGCGACGGCTGCTGCTGCGGCTCGGTCGCCACGAAGAGGCTGCCGCCGCCGCGCTGGCGGCCGTGGCCCACCAGCGCGCGTGGCTGCGGGCGGCCGCGACCACCCGCGAGCACCGCCCAGAGACCACCGCACAGCCGGTGCTGGGGCTGCTGCGGCTGTTCGACGCCGCGATCGAGAACGACGGCGTGTACCTCTGCGCCGCCGCGCTCGAGGTGCTCGCGCCGCAGCTCATCCCCGCCGGCCGCAGCTGCGACGAGCTCGCGACCGAGCCGTGGCCGCTGCCCAAGCCGCAGGAGGGCCGACCGTTCGACGCCTTCGTCGGCGACCTCCCCCACGCGAGTGCGTTCGACCTGCTGCGCGAGGGCGTGTTCTACCTCGGCGAGCTGCCCGAGACCCCGCAGCCGACCGTCGATCTCACGCCCAGCCGGAGCATGCCGGCCAACGCACCCGTGGTGATCGCGGTGCGGGCGATCGCCAACGCGATGGGCGTGCCGCAGCCGCTGGTGTTCGTCGATGCCGCGCAGGAGCACGAGATCGAGGCGCGGCTCGGTGGCGCGCCGGCGCTGGTGGTCGGTCGTCGACTCGCGGCCGCGCCGTTCGGCGCCGCCGCCCGCGACCGCATCGGGCGCGCTCTGCTACGGCTGTCGACCGGCGGTGACGGCCTGCACCGTCACACCGAGCCGACGCGCATCCTGGCGCTGTGCGTGGCGCTGTGCCAGGCCTGCGGCGTGACGCTCGACGTCACCCATCCCTATGATCGCGCCTTTGCACAGCAGGTCGCCGAGCAGCTGCCGACCCGGGACGCGATGACCCACCTGCAAGAGACCGCGCTCGCGTTCCGCGACGCCAGCGAAGGTCTCGACCCGCTGGTACTGCGGGCGACGCTCGCGATGGCCGAGGATCGTGCGGGCGTGCTGGCCTCGGCCGATCCCCGGCCCGCGCTCGAGCACCTGCGCCGCACCGGCGAGCTGGTGCAGACCCGCGGTGCGATGCTGGTGGGGTACCTGCTGTCCGACGATCACATCGGGCTGCGCCGTACGCTCGGCTACGTGCTCGAGCTCAACGTGCCGCGTCGTCGCGCGCAGGAGGTCTCGCGATGAGCGAGGAGCTCGAGCTCACCGGCGCGATGTTCCGGCCCGGCGCGCCCAGCAGCATCGCCTACGACGAAGGCACCGGCCCGATCGAGCTCGACGAGCTCGTGCTCGAGGAGGTCGTCGATCGCAGCAAGCCCCCCGAGCTGGTCGAGGACCCGTCGTTGCTGTGGCCGGCGAGCTCGGGCATCCACGCCAGCTTGGTGTCGGTCTCGACCCAGACCGGGACCGCGGAGTCGTGGCAGGCGTTGGTCGAGGAGCTCGCGGAGGAGAGCCGCTTGTCGGACGATCCCGAGCTGCGCGCGGCGATGCTGTGCGAGGCCGGGCGCATCCTCATCGAGCGACTCGGCCGCCAGGAGGAGGGCGAGCTGCTGCTGCGGCGCAGCGCCAGCCCGCTGGCCGAGCGTCTGCGCGAGGGCAACCGCAACAACACCCGGGGCCTCGCCGCCGAGCTGGCGGCGCTCGAGGCCACCGCCCGCGACGAGCACCTCGACGAGGACGCGCGCGCGGCCGCGTGGATCGAGTTCGGGCTCGCGTGCGAAGAGCGAACCCCCAGCCGTCGCCGCGCCTACGAGGCCTACGGACGCGCGCTCGAGCTGCGCCCCACCGACGTCACCGCGCTCATGCTCGCCGCAGAGGCGGCTGCGCAGCTCGGCGACGACGCGGCCGCGGCCAACCACTTCGCCGCGATGCTGCCGCACCTGGGCTCGCCGCGGCAGCGGGCCGCGACCCTGGTCGACCTCGCCGAGTCGTTGCCCGACGACGACAGCGGCCGGCTCAGCCACCTGCAGGCGGCCCACGTCGCCGATCCCGGCGACGAGAGCGTGCTGCGTCGCTACATCCGCGCGATCCCGTCGATCGGCGCCGGCGATCGCCTGGGCGGGCTGTACCGCGAGCTCGCCCAGGTCGCGCAGGATCCCATCTCCGCCAGCACCGCGCTGCACCTCGCCTTCCTCGCGCTGACCGAGGCCGGCCAGCCCGTGCAGGACCTCGTGCTCGAGCTCGCGGCCCGCGATCCGGAGCGCGCCGACGCCACCGACATCCTCGCGCCGCTCTCCGAGGTCGCGCTCTACGTCGAGCAGCGCATCGCCGCCGGCGACGACGGCCGCGACCTGCCGCACAACCTCGACGTGCTCGCACGGCTGTGGCGATGCCTCGACGATCCCCGCGAGCAGGCGCTGGTGCGGGAGCAGCTCGCACGACTGCGACTGGTCGAGCTGCGACGCATGCTCGGCGAGCACGCCAGCGCCGACGCGCTGCGGGCCGACCCCGCCCGCGCCGCCCTGGCCGACGCGATCGCGGCCGACCTGCGCTTCTGCCTGGTCCACCTGCCGGAGCACCGCTGGGTTCGCGAGGCGCTCGCCGAGGTGCTGCGCCTGCAGGGCAACCTGCCGGGCCTGGTGCTGCACCTGCAGGAGTGGGCGCGCACGCAGGCCGACGGCCCCGATCGCGCCGCGATCCTGCTGCGGCTGGGTCAGCTGCACGAGCAGCAGCGCCGCGATCTGCCGCGCGCCGCCGAGGTCTACGAGCTCGCCGCCGCCGAGGATCCCGACAACCCCAACGCCCAACGCGCGCTCGGCTCGGTCTACGAGCGCATGCGCAGGTGGGCCCAGGCCGCGCAGTGCCTGCGCCGGCAGATCGACAACGGGCAGGACGAGCAGGACAAGCTCACGGGGCTGCGTCGACTGGCGGCGATGGCCGAGCACGAGCTCGCCGACACCGACCTCGCGATCGCGGCGCTGCAGGACATCATCCGCCTCGCGCCCGGCGAGCTGCTGGCGATGTACGAGCTGGCCCGCACCAGCCGCAATGCCCGGCGCCCGACGGTGCTGGTGTCCGCACTCGAGCAGCTCGCCGAGCGCATCGACGACGACATCGCCCGCACCGGCCTGCTGGTCGAGCTCGGCGAGGTCCAGGAGCTGCACCTCAAGCAGCGCGCGGTCGCCCGCACCTGTTACGAGCGCGCGCTGGCGCTGTCGCCCGGCTACACGCCTGCGCTGCGGGCCCTCGGTCGGCTCTACCGCGACGAGGGCGACCTCCACGACGTCGTCGGCCTGCTCTCGCCCGACGTCGATCCGATCACCGACCCCGCCGTGCTCGCGCTCAAGGCCGCGCGGGTGTTCATGGACGAGATCGGCGACCTCGACAGCGCGGTCGCGCGGCTCGAGGCGGCCTACGCCAGCAACCCTGATCTCGCGTCGGCGCGCGAGCTGCTCCTGCAGCTGCTGACCGCCGGCGGCAAGCTGATCGCCGCCTACGATCTGCTGCGCGCCCAGGACCCGCCCCGCAGCCCGGCAGCCGCGGCCGATCATCACTATCGCCTGGGCCTGCTCGCGGAGGCCTGCGCGCGCCAGGGCGACCTCGATGCCGTCGCCAAGCTGCGCCGCGAGGACGCGGCGCTGCAGCACTACCGCGCCGCGCTGGTGCACCAGTCCGATCACGGTCTGGCATTCGAGCGCTCGCGCAGGCTGCTGGTGGCGCACAACGATCTGCCCAACCTCGTGCGCATGTTCGAGGCCACCGCGCAGGCGGCCTCGGGGCCGGCGCGCGCGCTGGCCTGGGTTGCGCTGGCGCGGCTGCACCTGGCCGACACCGGCAGCCTCGAGACCGCGCGTCGGGCCTACGAGCAGGCCTTCGAGGCCGCGCCGGAGGATCCAATCGTACGGCACGAACTCGAGGTGCTGCTGCGCTTGCAGGGCGATCGTCGCTCGCTGCCGGCGCTGTGCCTGCGGGCCGCGCGGGACACCTCCGACAAGCACCTGCAGGCCACGCTGCTGGTCGAGGCCGCGGAGCTGCTGCTGTCGACCGGCGAGCAGGAGGATCACGACCTCGCCGGCAACGCGATCCTCGACGCGCTGCGCGTCGACCCCGGCAACCCCTACGCGGTGCGACACCTCGAGCGCCTGCTCACCGAGCCCGACTCGCCGTTCGTGATCAAGGACGCCGTCAGTGCCCGTGCCGTGCGGGCGCAGTCCGACGCCGAGCGGGCGATCTTCTACGTCGAGAGCGCCGAGCTGCTCGAGAAGGTCGGCGCGTGGGGGCAGGCGCGCCGGGCCTACCTCGCGGCCAAGGGCGCCCTGCCCCAGCTCGCGCCCGCCGATCTCGGCCTCGCGCGCCTGGCCAACGACTCGCGGCGCACCGTCACGGCGGCGCAGGGGCGACAGTCGATCCACGTGCTGGTCGCCGAGGCCCGCGACGCCGCGGTGCGAGCGACCCGCGGCGACGTGCCGGCGCGGGCGCGAGCGCTGGCGCTGATCGGCGAGATCCTCGGCCGCGATCCGAAGCACCGCGACGCCATCGCGCTCGCGCGCACACTCGCCGGGCAGCTCGCCGAGCCCGCTCCGGTGGTCGAGCTGCTCGAGCACGCGTGGCAACGCGTCGACGAGCCGGCACTGCGCTACGAGCTGGCGCTGTTCCTCGCCGAGCACGCGCTCGCGCTCGAGCGCGCGGTGCACTACTACGAGGCCGCGACCGCAGCGAAGCCCACCGGTCGTCGCGCGCTGCGGGGTCTGGTCCACGCGTACCGCCAGATGGGCGACGATCGCCGCGCCGCCGCGGCCACCGAGCGTCTGCTCGAGCAGTTCGATCCCACCGAGCCGTCGGCGATCGACCTGCGCATGGGCATCGCGACGTTCCTCTCGACCGCCGCCGAGACCCTGCCGCGCGCGCTCGACCACGCCCGCATCGTGCTCGACGCCCGCCCCGACGATCCGCGCGCGCTGCAGCTCATGGCCGACCTGCTCGAGCGGGCCGCGCAGCCGCTGGCGGCCGCCGACATGCTCGATCGCCTGGCCTCGCGTGAGCGCAACCGCGACAAGCTGCACGACATCCTGCTGCGCCGCGCCAAGCTGCTGGCCGCGCAGCCCGGTCAGGACGACGCCGCGCTCGATGCCATCGAGCGTGCAGCCACGCTCAACCCCGGCAACCGCGAGACCGTGGCGATGTTCGTCGATCAGCTCGAGCGCACCGGCCAGACCGAGCGCATCGCGAGCTTCCTCGGCCCGATCCGCAACGCCGTGACCGCCAACATCGCCCGCGGCGCGGTGAGCCTGCGGGACTTCGCGTTGCTCGGGAAGGTCGCGCGCCGGGCCAACGCCGAGCTGTCACGCATGGCCGACGCGCTCGCGGCCGCGATCGAGCCCGGCGGCGACAGCCCGGCGACGCTCAAGCCCCCGAGCCCGACGGCGCTGCGCAGCTTCCTCGACGCCGGCGATCAACGTCACGAGGTGCTGGCCGAGAACGAGCCCCAGCCCCTGCACACGCTGCTGACCGCACTCGACGGCGCTACCGGCCGGCTGTCGCACGACTTCCCCATCGTCGGTGCCGCCGACATCGCCGCGATGCCGCGCAGCGAGACGCCGACCGGCATGCAGGACCTCGGGCGCCGGCTCGCCGATCTGCTCGGCGCCCGCCCCCCGCGACTGCAGGCCTCGGCCACGCACAACACCGTGGTGTTCCTGCAGGACCCTCTGGCCACGGTGCGCCTGGGCATCAACCTGTGGAACCTCGGTGACGAGCTCGCGCTGCGGGGCCTGGTCGCGGTCGCGTTCGCGCGGATGGCCTTCGGCGCGCCACGGGTGCGCGCGCTGCCGCCGGCCAGCATCGATCTGCTGCTGGCGGCGTCGTTCGAGATCGCCGGCGTGTTCAACCCGCTGACCGCCGACCCCGATCCCCGCGCGCTCGGCGAGCTGGTCACGCAGCTGCGCAACCTGCTGCCGCGACGCCACCTCAAGACCGTCGAGGACACCTGCCGCGCGCTGGCCGGCTACGCGTTCGACCCCGGCGCGACCGCCCGCGCGACGCGGGCGAGTGACCTGCGCTTCGCGACCCTCATCAGCGCCGATCCGGCGGCCGTCATCGCGGCTGCGTGTGCGCTCGATGGCGTCATCGGCGGCAGCCTCAAGCAGCGAATCAACCGCTCGCGCACCGCCCAGGAGCTGCTCACGCAGCTCATGACCGACGAGATGCTCGCGGTCGCGACCCGGCTCGGCGTGCTGTGACGCTCCCGAGCGGCGGCGCCGGCCACGACCGCGTGCGGCTTTAGCCGTGATCGTGATCGTGATCGTGATCGTGGTGATCGTGATCGTGGTGATCGTGATCGTGATCGTGATCGTGGTGATCGTGATCGTGGCTCTGGACCGCGGGCGCACCGGGTACCGGCACACGACCGCCACGGGTGACCACGCGCAGCAGGCTCGCGACCTGGTAGCCGAGCACGCGGTGCGCCCACACCATCGACTCGGGCTCGTCGCTGTCGCGCAGCGCCTTCGCCATGTCCGACAGCGCGCGCGCCGGCACCGGCGAGCCCATCAGCCATGCGTGGCTCGCCGCGTCCTCGAGCGCGTTGGCGATCGGCCCCTTCAGGCCCTTGCGGATGTCCTCGTCACCGGCCGCGGCCTTGGCAATCAACGCGACGCGAGCGTCGTCGTCGGTCGGCTGCGGCGCGTCGCCGTGCAGCTCGGCGGCCTTCTGCAGCATGCCGTCGAGGTTGACCAACGGCGGCCACAGGTCGACGCGGGCCCCCGCCATGACGGCCTCGACTTCGCTCGGCTCGAAGGCGGGCGCCTCGGCCACGCGCTCGTGCACGAACGCCGCCGGACGCTCGGACGGCGCATCGCCCAGCAGCGCGAGCGCCTCGTCGAGCGCCCGCGGCACGCTGAAGCCGGCGGCGATGGTGTTGTCGCGGGCCCACCGGACCCGCGCGCCCAGCCACGACACCGGCAGCTCGCGATCGCCGTGGTTCTTCTCCCAGTCCCGCAGCATGCGGGCGCGCTGGCCATCGGTCTGGTGGTAGGCGTTGAAGTCGAGCACGCGATCGTCGGGGCCGATGGTGCCGGCGAACAGCCGCGCGCCCTCGGTGTCCGGGATGCTGATCACGAACCGCAGCGCACCCGGCATCGAGCGCGCGTCGAGGGTCGCCTGCGGGTGCAGGTTGCCGCGCATGGACTGCAGCCCCTGGCCCAACGACCAGCTCTTGCGCTCGCCATCGGGCACGTCGACGCCCTTGCTCTTGAGCGTGTGCAGTGCCTTGCGAGCGGCCTTGCGGACGTCCTTGTCGGGATGGTCGCGCAGGGCATCCAGGCGCGCAGCGTCGCGCGCGGCGAGGAGGTTCGGGATCGACTGGATGAGCGCAGCCGCTTCGGTCATCGGGCGCCGGGCTTACTACATCCCCAGATCCTGCGCAAACGCCGGCCGCAGCTCGGCCCCAGTGCCCCAGCGAGCACGCCGCCAGCGGTCCGCGTACGCCAGCTGCCAGGCCATCGCCGCGCGCACGATCCGCAGCGCCACGCCGCCATCCGCGAGCAGATCCTGGGTCTCGCCGGGGTCACGCGACAGATCGTAGAACCGCTCGCTCAGACCGGGCCCGAGCCACAGCTTGGCCTGGTCGACGATGCCGGCCTTGCTGCCGTCGCCGAGGTACGCCACGAGCAGTCGTGGCGGCGGCACCGGGTCGTCGATGATCCGCACCAGGCTCTCGCCCTGCCAGGCCTGGGCCGGCGGTAGGCCCAGCAGGTCGACCAAGGTCGGCGCCAGGTCGAGCAGATCGACCGGCGCGTCGATGCGCCCCGACGCCACGAGCTCCGGCGCGCGGATCGCCAGCGGCACCCGCAGGCTCTCCTCGTAGAGCGTGAGGCCGTGACCGGCGCTGCCGTGCTCGAGGAACTCCTCGCCGTGCACGCCCATGAACACCACGATCGCGTCGTCGAGGCGATGGCTCTCGCGCAGGAACGCGAGCAGCTCGCCGGTGGCCTGCGACACCATCTGCAGCTCGCCGCGGTACAGCCGACGCACCCACGCCAGCTCCTTCTCGTCGGGCACGACCTTGCCGAGCTTCACACGGCCGACCCACACGTGTGTGAGGTGGGCCATGGGGCCACGCGGCGGCATCACGGCGTCGTCGAGCTTGTCGCGCGTGGGTTCGTAGGGCGCCAGCGGATCGGCGAGGTCGAGCATCAGGAACAGCCGCCCCATGCGGGCCTGCGTGCGGCTCACGGCCTCGCTCACCACCGCGGTGCCGTGGTCGTCCTGACCGTGCCCGCCGCCGACGATGCGCAGCTCGTCGATCCCCTGGGTGAGCCCGCGTTCGGCGGTGATGTCTTCGTTGGCCGCGACCAGCTCGCGGTAGTGGCCCGCGCGCGCGAGCACCTCGGGCAACATGGTCTGTCCATCGGCGACGTAGGTGCCGCGCACGGTCATGTGCACCGGCGGCGGCACCGAGCTGAGCCAGCTGGCATGGCTCGGGATCGCCAGCGGCGAGTTGGCGTACGCGCGGTCGAACACCAACGCCTCGTTCATGAACGCCTCGAGTTCCGCAAGCGGCGGGCGTCGGCCCAGCTCGAGCTCGTCCGCGCGGGCGCCCTCCACCGCGATCACGATCAGGTCGCGGAGCTTGCGGGTGCGCCGGTCGAGCGGCGTGTCGCGCTTGGCGACCACCCGCGCCGCGGTAATGCGGGCGCCGGCTTCGGCGTCGCGATCGCTGCGCGTGCGCAGCTCGATGCGGATCGGCGTGTCGCCCCACGCGCTCAGATCGATCACGCGGTGGTTGCCGGTCTCGCGCAACGGATCCTGCGAGGCCATGGTTGGTGCGTGCCCCTGCCGATGATCGTCACTGCTCGACACCAGCACCTCGAACACGCCCTTGCCGTGGACGTCGAGCTCGAGTCGTGCCCGCCGGGGCGGTCGTACGTAGTACGCCAGCGCGGTGCCGGCCGCGAGCGTCAGCGACGGTCGCCCGGCGTCGTCGTGATCGACGCGAAACGGTGATGGCGGCTCGCCGTGGGGCACCGCGGTGATGCGCTCGTGCGTGCCGATCTCGACGCTCGCGACCGCGGCCGCGAGCTCCGCACCATGCTCGCCCAGGGTGCGGCGGAAGTGCAGCCGCAGGCGATTGTCGCCGTGGTGGGTGAGATCCGGCGGCAGCGAGAAGGTCCGACGCTCCCACGCGCTCGACACCATCAGGTTCGCCAGCGGGCGGTCGTTCCACAGCACCGTCACGGCCTGCTCCGGCGCCAGCGCGCGCAACGTGATCGCCATCGCGAGGCCGGGGTGGCCGTCGGTCTCGGGGTGCAGCGCGGGCGAGAGCTCGCCGTCGATCGGCAGATCCAGCGCCGCGGTCTTGCCGACCACTAGCCCCGCGCGCCGACCATCGACGGACTCGGCGACCCGCCACGCCGACTGCCGCGTGAGCGCGAGGTGCTTGGTCGACGACTGCAGGCCGAGGTCGACCACCATCGCGCCGTCGCGGAGCAGCACCGCGTTGGGCCGCTGCGCCAGCAGATCGAGCCAGCCGTCCTTGCTCTCGAGCCGCGGGGTCGGAGCCGCGGGTGCGGGCGCCGAGACCCGCCCGATCTCCGGCAACGACGCCGACGGGTCCTCGCGCGCGTGCGGCTCGGGGCAACCCAGCAGCGCCAGCCACGTCCATGCCCCCCACCGCGTGGTTCGGCGCGTCATGTCGTGCGGTCCTGTCGACGCACGACCACGTGCGCCGCGGTCGCGATGACGGTGGCGATCGCGGGCAATGGCGCGGACCACCAGCCCAGCACGCCGACGCGCACCGCGGCCTCGATCCACGCGCAGGCGCCGATCAACGCCGCGATGCCCAGCAGCTGCGGCGCCCACGGTCGTTCGCGGCTGCGCCGATGATCGAACCAGACCAGCACGAGGCACGCCGCGATCACACCGGCACCGAGCACGACCGCGCCGTCGCCCAGGCCCTGCGCGAGCGCGACCACCGGGCGCAGCAGCGGCGATGCAGCCAGCTCGTCGGCCAGCGCCAGGCTCGGCAGCGCCGCCGGCCACGGCCACGTGCACGCGAGCAGCTGCGAAAGCAGCCCCGCCAACACCAGCGACGGCGCGCCCCGGCGGGTTCGGAGCCACACCGCGCCCGCCAGCAGTGCTGGGCCGATCGCGAGCGCCGGCGCGAGTCGCCGGCGGGTCGGCGTCGGGGCCCGCACCGCCCACCCGCGCCGCTCGAGTCGGAGCGACAGCACCGCCGCGTCGTCCTGCACGATCATCTCGGCCCGCAGCCCATGGGGCCCGCGATCGAGCTCGAAGCTCCCGCGGCGCTCGATCGCGGCGCGCAGCGGCGCATCGACCCACGCCGGACCATCGATGCCGAGCAAGACCGGCACCTTCGCCGGCGTCCCACCCTGCGTGGCGTCGGCGCGCACCAGGCCCGCGGTCTGCTCGAGCGCGCGCAGCTCGTCGTCGGCCATCGTCGGCAGCAACGCCGCGGCGACCTGCTCGCGATCGATGCTCGCCAGCGCGAAGCCCAGCAGCGCCCAGCCGGTCATGAGCCCGATCCGCGCACGCGCACGGCCAGCGCCGGACGTCGAGGGCGCCCCGCTCACGGCGTCTCCGGCTCCGGCAGCCACAGTGCGGGCGCGAGCGGCAGGGCGAACAGAACCCGCAGCAGCCACACGTCGTCGTCGACGACCGCCGTCGGGCGCCAGCCACCGTCGTGATCGGGCCGCAGCGCCGCCGGGCGCTCGAGCAGCACGCGCTCGAGCGCGACCCGCGAGCCGGGCGGTGCCATCGTGACCACCTGCGCCGCCGCACTCGCGCGCGTGCGCGCGTCGCCGAGCACCAACGCACCAATCGCGAGCCGACGACGCACGGTCCACTCGCGCGCGTGGGTTGCCAGCGCCACGCGTGTGTGGGTCCACGAGTTCGGCGCGCCGAAGCTCGACACCCACGACGGCAGCTCGGGCACCCGTCGGGCCGCGACCTGGAGCGCCAGCAGCTGGTCGCTCGCGAACGCGGGCGCGCGCGGTAGCTCGCGGCGACCGAGTCGCGTGGCTGCGACCGGATGCCTCGCGAGCAGCTCGCCGGGCAGCACCGCCGCGATCGTCACCTCGATCGCGGTGTCGTCGTGGATGCGTGGCGCGAGCGAGGCCACCAGGCGCTCGCGCCACGCGGCGCGTCGAGCCTGCGGCAACCCGGCGGCAGCCTCGACGACGTGGCGACGCACGGCCTCGCGCCCCGCCGGCGTGTCGCGGGGCCCCCACGCCAGCCAGCCGTCCTCGATCGCGCCGATCAACATCGCGTGCCGTGCCGCCTCGGCCTCTGCGCCGTGCGCGTGCAGCACCAGCTCGCGCAGCGCGAGTCGGAGCACGTCGCGTGCCTCGTGGCCGGCGGCCATGCGCGCCAGCTCGCGCCACGCGCCGGCCGCGTCACGGGCGGCGGCCGCCGCCGCGGTGCCGAGCTGGGCGGCACGCATGCCGTCACCGCTCTGGAGCGCCAGCTCGGCGCCGACCAGCAGCAGCGGTGCAACCCGCAGCTCGGGCGCGTGCGAGAGCAGCTCCGACAGCCGCGCAGCGGTCGGACCGGCACCGCGGGCCGCGAGCAGCGGCAGCAGCAGCCGGGCGTTGCAAACCAACGTGGGGTCCGCCTCGATGCCGGCCGCGATCCGCTCGGCGGCATCGACCGCGGCAGGCTCGCGCGCCGCCGCCAACGCGTCACCGAGCGGCGAGCGGGCGCCCGGCACCAGCGCTTCATCGAGTCCCGGGCACGCGCCCGCCGCCGCGCGGGCGTGGGCCCGCGCGAACGCCAGCTCGCGCAGCTTCGAACGCGTCGCGCCAAGCCACTCGCCGCCGAGTACGACCTCGACGGCGGTGCGATCGGCGGCCCCGTCCGCGCACGGGCCCTCGCAGAGCAGCTCTTCGACGAGCACGGCCGTCGCCGCGGCGGCGCGCAGCGGCTCGAGGTCGGCCTGCTCGCTGGCGCTGGCCAGCGCGAGCGCCCGCCAGGGTCGCCCCCACGCCAGCGCGCGCGCGACCTCGTCCTGCAGCCACGTCGTCGCATCGGGCAGCCCCGCTGCGATGGCGCCCCGCAGCACCGCGATCGCGGTGGCAAGCGACAGCTCGCGGTCACCGGCGGCGTCGCGCAGCCGCGCGTAGAGCAGCAGCTCGGGCACGCTGCGCGCGGTCGGCTCGACCCGCTGCGACCAGTGGCCGGAGGTCGGCGCAATCACGTCGCGATCGACGGGTCCACTCGGCGCGTCCCGGCGCGCCTGTGGTCGCCAGCGCGCGACCAGGTCCTGCTCGACGCCCGTGCCATCGTCGACGTACGCCAGTCGTCGCCAGTCGACGATGCCGTCGATCATCGCCGCACGATCGGCCCACAGCATGCGCTGCGCGCTCGACACGGCGCCACCGTCGGGGCTGCGGCCCAACACGCGCTCGAGCTGCAGGCGCAGCCACGCCGCCTCGGGGGCGCTGCGCGTCGTCAACAGCGGCACGAACGCGTCGTCGGGTAGCTCGCCGATCCACCCGCGTAGCTCGTCGTCGTCGACCAGCGCGAAGCCGAGCTCGCCACGGATGTCCGCCAGCAGCAGCTCGACGATCGTCGCGGCCGGCAGCTCGCGCCCGTGCTCGGCCGCGAGTCGACGCAACGAAAGCGGACCCTGCTCGGTCGCGCGCGCCATCGCGGCCGCGTCGTCGCGCTCGAGATCACGGTCGGTGCCCACGTCGCAATCGCGACATGGCAACGACGCCTGCACCCGCGCATCGACCTGCGCCGCTGCGATCGCAGTCGCCGCCCGGCGCGGGCGCGACTCCTGCTCCCCACAGGCCGCGCGCACGCGGTCGAGATCGTCGAGGGCTGCGTCGCCCTCCCCGATGCGGATCCACGCGTCTGCACGGGCGCGCAGCAGCGCGCACACATCGTCACGCCCGCGCAGCAACGTGCGATCGATGGTCGCCACGCGCGTGTAGTGGGCGGCCGCCATGCCGTCGCGTCCCATGCGTTGCTCGAGTGCCGCGAGCTCGAGCAGCGAGCCGAGCTGTGCATGTCGACGGAAGTCGCCGAGCAGCACCGCGCGCGCGTGCTGGTACTGCCCCTCGGCCTCGAGCGCGCGGGCATAGGCGCGGGCGCCCGCCCTCGCGGGGCGCCAGCGCATGTGATCGGCGGCGGCGATCACCGCGTCGTGGTCGCCGCGATGCTCGAGCCGCACCAGCTTCGCGTTGCAGCCCAGCAGCCAGAGCGAGAGTCCCAGTGCGATGCGACGCGACAAGGGCGTGCCCTCCGGTTCCGCTACGACGCCGCGCAGGCGAGCGCCGCCGCACCGCCGGCGTCGCCGACCAGCGCGTCGAGTAGCTTGCGCTCGTCGCCTCGGAGCTGCTCGCGTCCAGCCAGGCTCGCGCACAGCTCCGGCCGCGCACCGTCGTCGTCGCCGAGGTGCAGGTACGCCTGGGCCAGGCGCAGGTGGAGATCGATGCGGCCGGGTGCGGCCGCCACCAACTGTTCGAGCATCTCGAGCCCGCGCTCGGAGTCGCCGTGCTCGAGCAGCCGCCCCGGCGCCATCACGTAGAGCGAGCCGAGCATCGCGGTCGCTGCCTGGTCGCGGTAGGCCGGATCGCGCTCGAGGCTGGTGCGCGCCCACTGCTCGGCCGAGGTCACGAGCTTGCCCGCGTCGGCGCCGCGCAGCTCCGCGACGCGTCCCAGCAGGGCCGCTCGCACGAAGGCGTAAGCCGCGGTGCCGTCGTCGGGACTCCGCTCGACGCGGGCCAGTGCGTCCACGCGCGCCTGCTCGCCGTCGCGGCCGTCACCGATGTCGCGCTCGAGCGCCTCGTAGACCGCCACCGGGTCGGTGGGGGCGTCGCCGGGGTGGTCGAGATCGGCGCTCGGCTTGGGAGTACAGGCGATGCACAGCAGGATCGTCGCGAACCAGCGCACGGCGACAGGCTTACCACGATTGCCGTCCGCGCGGCGTGGCCGAGCCTCGCCGGCCTACTTCTTCTTCGCGTACGCGCTGGTCACCGATTCGTAGGCCGACGCCTCGACGGCGCGCAGCGACTTCAGCCCCGCCGCGGCACAGGCCTTCTCGCCTTCACCCGCGCAGATCGAGCCCAGCGAGCCCTTGAACGTGGTCACGGCGTCGGCCGACGCCACGCCGAACGCCACCACCGGCATGGGCGGCAACGCGGCCGAGAACCACACTGGATGCACCTCGGCCTCACCCTCGAGGTTGCGCAGCTCGGCCATCTGCGCATCGTCGACCAGCGCGCACTCGGCCTCGTCCTTGAGCACCTTCTTGAGCGTCTGCACCGGCCGCGTCGTCGTCACGATCGTGAAGTCCGACAGGGAGAACGCGCCCGCCGCGACCACCTTCTCGATGAACGGCACATCACCGGCGTGGTTGCTCGCGAGGGTCTTGCCCTTGCAGCCGGCCAGGTCGGTGTGGTGCTTGCTGATGACGTAGTACTGCGCCCCGCCGCCGCCCTCGATCTCGGCCTGGCCCACGACCGCGAGCTTGTACGTGTCGCGCAGCGCCAGATAGGCGCCCAGCGAGAGGATCCCGAACTGCGGCTTGTTGGCCTCGACGTACGTCTTCGCCGCGGCCCGCTTGGTCTGGTAGCTCCCGCTCGCGGCGGTCCAGCCGTTGGCCTTCGCGACGTGGACCATCAGACTGTCGAGGTAGGTCTGCGCGGTGGCGGGCGAACCGGCCCCGTTCTCCCGCAGGACCAGGAAGTGGACATCGCCCTGTGCGGCCGCGGCCGGGGCTGCGAGGGTCAGAGCGAGGGTGGCGGCCGCGAACGTTCGTGCAATCGTCATGGGGCGCTGAGCCTGCGTGAGACGGCAGGGTCGCCGAGAGTATGCACGAGGGTCGGACCGGGTCGAACGCAGGTCACACCTGGATCGATGCTCAGTCCTCTTCCACATAGGTGAATTCGCGGCCGAAGGCGTCCCGGAAGCGCCGGTGGCCAGCGCCGCGGGCGACCTCGCGGTCCGGCACGAGGGTGATCTTGCCGCCACCGCCGGGCAGATCGACGGCGAACTGCGGGATCGCCAGCCCGCTCACGCGCCCCCGCAAGCGGTCGAGGATCTCGATGCCAGTCTCGATCGGGGTCCGCAGGTGCGCGGTGCCCGGGGCGGGATCGCACTGGAACATGTAGTACGGCCGGCAGCGCTGCCGCAGGAGCCAGCGATTGAGCTGCTCGACGCACGCGGCGTCGTCGTTGATGCCGCGCAGCAGCACCATCTGGTTGCCGAGCACGAAGCCTGCGTCGGCGAGGATCGCCAGCGCGCGGGCGGCCTCCGGGGTGCACTCGCGCGGATGGTTGAAGTGGGTGTGCACGAACAGCGGCCCGAAGGGGCGCAGGGCCGCGACCAGCTCGGGGGTGATGCGCTGCGGCAACGTGACGGGGTTGCGCGTGCACAGCCGCACGACCTCGACGCTGTCGATGGTCCGCAGCTCGGCGACGATGGCCGCGAGCCGGGCATCCGACAGGCTCAGCGGATCGCCGCCCGACACGAGCACGTCGCGCACCTCGGGCGTGCGTCGCAGGTACGCGAACGCCTCCGCGAGCTGCTCGCGTCGCGGTGCACTCGTCTCGTCCCCGACCTTGCGCGAGCGCGTGCAGTGCCGGCAGTACACCGGACAGTTGTGCGTGACGTACAGCAGCGCGCGATCGGGATACCGGTGCGTGAGGTGCTCGACCGGGCTGTGGGCGTCCTCGCCCAGTGGATCGCGGAGCTCCGACGGCGTGATGCGTAGCTCGTCCTCGCACGGGATGGCTTGGCGACGCACCGGGCACTCGGGGCCGCCACACAGCGAGAGGTAGTACGGCGTCACCGCGAACGAGAAGTCGCGCCGTTCGGCGATGCCGCGCCGCTCCGACGGGGTCAGCGCGACGAGTGTCTCGAGCTGTGCGAGCGTGGTGACACGGTTGCGCAGCTGCCAGCGCCAGTCGTTCCACGACGCTGCGGGCACATCGGCCCACGCCGGGTGACGCGGCGAGTCGCCGACGCGATCGTCGATCATGCGGCTTCAGTATGGCCGTTGCGCGCGGCGATTGCGATCGCGAGCAACGCCAGCGGCAGCGCGACCGCAACCAGCCACGGCATCGCGGGATCGAGCGGCTCGAACCACGCGCCCGCGGTGGTCGTGACGGTGTCGACCACGGCGGAGTCGAGCCCGCGCAGCGCGCCATAGCCGACCGCGGTCGCCAGCAGGTAGGCGCCGACCAGTACGCTCAGACGCCGACGCGGCGACAGGCCCGCGCCCAATGGCGCCGACGGCAGCGAGGACAGCACCCGCGCCGTGAAAAACGGATCGATGCCGAGGTCCTCACCGACCGCATCGTCGCTCGCCTCGAGGTGGGCACGGACGTGCGTGCTCATGGCTCGTCCTCACCGAGGTCGTCGTCACCGTCGTCCAGTCGCGCATCCCAGCCGTGCAGCTTGCCGCGCAACAATCGCTTGGCGCGGTGCAGGTGGGTCTTCACGGTGCCGAGCGGGAGCTCCAGGATCTCGGCGATCTCGGGGTACGAGAGATCCTGCAGGTAGTAGAGCACCACCACGCCGCGGTAGCGCTGCGGCAGCTCGGCCACCGCGGCCGCGAGATCGCGACGCAGGTCCGCACGCGGAGCGCTGTGGGCGTCCTCGGGCGCGACCGCAGCGCTGTCGTAGCCGAGCGGCAGCGCGGCGAACGTCTTCGCCCGCGTCGCGTGGTTGAGATACGCGTTGTAGCTGATGCGGTACAGCCAGGTGCCGAAGCTGGCGCGGCCCTCGAAGCCGCACAGCCCGCGATAGGCCCGCAGGAACACCTCCTGGGCGAGATCGTCGGCGAGCGTCCGATCGCCGCACAGCCGCAGCAACAGCCCGCGCACCTTGCCCTGGTGTCGGCGCACCAGCTCGGCGAAGGCGGGACGGTCACCCTCGGCCGCCGCGCGGACGAGCGCCGCGTCCTCGCGGGGGCCGGTCGTGCTCGCGTCGACGGTGCCGACCAGCTCGGGTGCGCGTAGGTTCGTGATCGCGATGGCCATCGAAGTTCCTCAGTTCCGCATCGCGAGCCGAAAGCTCAACAGATAGCCGGCGCCGATGAAGGCGGGCACCAGGCCCCCGGCACACAACCCGCGATCGCCGGTCAGCAACCCCGCCACGACCAAACCCAATCCAGCGAAGCCCAACACGATGCCGCGTCGCAGGTCGTTGCGCGCGGGCGCCGACAGCAGACCCGGGGGCGGCTCGTGGCCTTGCTCGACCAGCCGCCGGGCCAGCTCGAGGCGCTTGTGCTCGGCCGACAGCCGCATGCGCCCCAGCGCGATGACGACCAACGCCGCCAGCGCGAGGAACACCACACCGAAGCCACGCAGCGGACTCGCGCTCGGCCCATCGACGCCGACCTGCAGCTCGAGCCAGGCGCCCGCGGCGTGGACCTGCTCGGCACAGCCGATGCCGAAGTCGACCACGTCGAAGGCCCGCTGCCACACGTCCATTGCCATGGTCGGCTCGGCGGCGTGGGCATCGGTCGCGACCCCGAACACCAGCGCACCCACCAGCAGGCCAACCGCGGGCAGAACCGGCGCGACCCGGCGCGAGATCTCAACGGGCGTGGAGGGCGTACGTCGGGTCATCGCGCAGGATCGCTGCCAACCGCTTCGACCCCGCCCTGCCGCCCCCGGTTTCGCGTCCAACGTCGCCATGCCGCGGTCCCCAGCATCGCGCACAGCTCCACCGCCAGGAGCACGATGATGGGGTCGTAGGGCGTGCGCAGGCGCACGTCGCCGAAGTAGATGGCGGCGACGATGAAGGCAGACCACAGGTGGACCGCGACCAGCGCGAGCTTGGGCTGCCGTGCCGGCCAGAACACCAGCAGCGCGGCGAGCACGGCCGGAATCGCGAACACGCTGGCGTGCACCACGCCCCAGGCGGTCGCGACCGCGGCCCACTTGCCCTTGCCGGAGTCGGGCCAGAGCACGTTGTACCGCCACAGCATCAGCACGTGGACCAGGGCGAACTCGGCCTGCTTGGCGAGGCCGCCCTGCGCCACGCACTGGCGCATGTACTCGCCGTGCTTCTCGGCGTCGCCGATGTAGCCGTAGTAGTAGAAGTACTTGTCGATCACGGGATCGAGCTGCGGCCACTCGCCGGGCGCGAGGCTGGCACGCTTGGCCAGCTGCAGCAGCGGCGGCGGCCCGAACACGGTGCGCGAGCGCGACGGCTGATCGGGCAGCGCGATGATCTTGGTGACGTGGCAGCGACCGAAGACCTGGTTGAAGCTGCCGTTCTCGGAGATCAAGCCGTAGCGACCGGTGTGGTAGTGGAGCCGCCAGGCCGAGAACGCCAGCACCAGCAGCAGCGGCGCGGCCGCGTGCAGCAACAGCCGCAGGGTCAGCCGCGGCCAGAGCCGCCGGCCGAAGAACCACAGCGGCCCGAGCAACGCGACCGCGACCAGGATCTGCGGCCGCATGACGGTCGCGAAGGCCAGCGCGAAGCCGGCCAACCACGCGTCGCGTCGCCGCCCGTGGTCGACCACGCGCAGCAGCAACCACGTGCCGGCGAGCATGCCGAGCGCGAACGGGGTCTCGCTGAGGAAGTAGCCCGACAGCGAGATCATCGGATAGTCGAGCACCAAGAACGTGCCGACCACGGGCGCAACCCAGGCGAAGCGACTGGCGCGACGGGCGAGCAGATATCCGAACATCGCGTTCGCGGCCCCGATCACCGCGAACACGACGCCGACGGGGCCGAGCTGGCCCTTCCCGAACACGCGCTCGACCGCGAACATGAGCACGTGCGTGCCCCACGGGTAGAACGCCGCGTACTCGCGCTTCGACCACGGCTGCACGAACAGGCCCTCGGCGCGGCCGACGTAGCCGTTCATGTCCGAGTACACGTAGTCGGCCGGCGGGTGCACGAAGAGGTTCCAGTGCACGCGCACGACCAGCGCGGCAACGAAGATCGCGAGCGTCCAGCGCTCGCGCACGAGCCAGGCGGCGATGCGCCGCGGCCACGGTTGCGTCGCGCTCACGCGCGCTCCCCCTGCCCGCCCCGGCGCTGCCACAGCTGCCAGAAATCGAGCGCCGCCGGTCGCGGGCACGACTCGCCGCCGCCCCAGCGCAGTAGTGCATCGACGCGGGCGTAGCCACATGCGGTCATCGCCGCGAGCTCGGACGCGTGGGTGCGTGCCAGCGTGGGGACGCGATCCCAGAACCTCGCAGGCTCGTGCTCGAGGCCATAGAACACCGGCTGGATCCCGAGCTGCTCGTCGAACCACGCCGACGCGCGGGTCCACGCATCGGCCGTCGGCTCGCGCTCGGGCATGAGGTAGGCACAGCTGATCACGGCGGCGGACAGTTCGTCCCACAACACGGCACGTCCGTCGATGGTGTCGGTGTCGTAGGGGATCGCGCCGTAGTCGAACCCATGGTCGTCGGCGAGGCGCCCCGCGAGGGCCGCGTGGACCAGCTCGTGCAGCAGGTTGGGCAGGCCCTCGACCTCGATGCGGACCCGCGGGGGATCGCCCGCGAGCGCCGGCTCCGGCGGCCGAAACCAGGCCGCTGGTGTGGTCCAGCCGGCGGGATCACCCCGCACCGGGTCGGCGAACGGATCCGTCGGCGCCAGTGCGCGCACCGAGTTCTCGGCGCCCGCGTGGATCCGAACTTCCGCTCCGAGACGACGAAGTGTTTTGGCACACACCGCAAACAAAAGCTGTTCCTCGGCGGCCCGATCGTGCGGTATGGTGGAGCCTGGCATCCGTTCGCGGGCGCCATCCTATGCGGGGCCTCGCCTCCGCGCCATCACTCCCATGGCCCCCCCAGCCATCATCACGCGCGGCGCACGAGCGGTCCAGCTGGGCCGCTACCTGCTCGTGGGGCGGCTGGCCAGCGGCGCCACCTCCACCGTCTACCTCGCGCGGACGCTCGGCGAAGGCGGGTTCGCGCGGGAGTTCGCGGTCAAGGTGCTGCATCCGCACCTCGACCCGTCGCTGCGCAGTCGCTTCCTCGACGAGGCGCGTCTGACCTCGCGGGTGCGTCACCCCAACATCATCAACGTCGTCGAGCTCGGGGTCGATCGCGGGCTCGACTACCTCGTGCTCGAGTACGTCGATGGCGTCGATCTGCGCCGCCTCATGCTCTCGCGCAGCGTGCCGCTGCGTCCGAGCCAGGCGGCGCTGTTGGTCGCCACGGTCGCGCGCGGGCTGCATGCGCTGCACACCGCGGTCGACGAGCACGGCCAGCCGATGCAGGCGGTACACCGCGATCTCTCGCCGCACAACCTGATGATCGACCGCAACGGTCGCGTGGTGCTGATCGACTTCGGGCTCGCCAAGCTGCACGCGCGCAGCGAGCACACCGAGGTCGGCGTGCTGTGCGGACGTCTGCAGTACATGAGCCCGGAGCAGGCCCAGCTGCAGGCGCTCGACGCCCGCAGCGACGTGTTCTCCCTGGGCTCGGTGCTGTTCGAGCTGCTGACCGGTCGCCTGCCCTTCGGCGACGACGACTCGCGACAGACCCACGAGCGCCTGTTGGCCTGCGACACCACCGCGATCGCGACGCTGCTCCACCAACGCTTCGCCGGCAACAACCCCTCCGACACCCTCGGCAAGGGCCTGGCGGAGATCGTGCTGACGTGCCTGCAGCGCGAGCCCGGCGATCGCTTCGGCTCGGCGGCCACGCTCGCCGACGCGATCGAGCAGCAGCTGGCGATGTCCGGCGTCGACGTGGTGGCGCTGCAGCGCGAGCTGGCCGAGGTCGCGGCCGCGAGCGCCGGTGGCGTGTCGGCGCTACCGCCCGCGGTGCTGCCGGCGGGCGCGAGCGGCAACTCTCGCGGCCGCGCGACGCGGTGGTTGGCGGCCGCCGGCGTCGCCGCGTTGCTGACGACCGGCGCGTACGGTTGGCGCACGATGCAGCGCGACGCCACGATGGAGGCCGCCGAGCGCGAACCGCCGGCGCTGGCCGCCGACGCGGCGCCGAGCCGCGGCAGCGATCGCGTGGTGCCGGCCAGCCC
>WBZX01000981.1_pt1 | contig 23124 bp, 20 predicted proteins | sample 5204211 | NCBI WGS metagenome assembly WBZX01 (sample SAMN12344362, study PRJNA552823) | activated sludge metagenome | biome: Activated sludge suspended growth; feature: Nitrification reactor; material: Wastewater; isolation source: activated sludge from nitrification reactor of wastewater... | reverse complement strand
ATGATCGGTGCGTCGATCTTGTGCAGTGTCTCTTCCTGGGTTCGTAGCTGCGTCAGGGCCTCGCGCAGCTCTGCTTCCGCTTTTTGACGCTCTCCCACTTCGCGCTGAAGCTGCGCCATCGCTTCGGTCAGATCGGCGGCGGTTCCTTTGCCTTCTTCGATAAGCTTCTGAAGCCGCTCCTTCAGCGTCAGGGAGGAAGGCCGCACGACGAACTCATCGCAGTCGTCGCCGCGCGTCACAAACTTGATCTGATCAGTCCAGCACGTCTCCCCAAACAGCCGCTGCGCAAAGCCCGCCAGCTTGCCCGCCGTCATCGCACAGCCCCAGCTCACACCGAGCTGCTGCTGGTAGATGCTTTCCCAGCACTGGTAGGCGCGCACGGTCAGCTCTTTTGCATCGCGATCGCAGCGAACCAGCTCCCACAAGCCCCAGCCCGCCGACGAGACGATTGGCAGCAGCGCGGTAAAGCCTTCTTCAAAGGTTGGCTTCGACTCGATCACTGTCCAGTCATCCGCAACGCTGTCGATTCCACCCGACATCAGCAGCAAGCTGAAGCGCTCGGTGCCGACCATGCGCTGCATGCCCAGCATCAGTCCCGCAGCCGTGCTCGGGATCCACATGGTCAGCGCCGGAACGCCAGCCCACAGGTTTTGACCCTTGTCGAGTTCCCAGCGGACCTCAAAGCCCGCGATCATCACACTAACGGGATCGCTCATGTGCAGTTCCTACAGGGGGCAACCATACACGTCAGAATATCCGCTTGGGCGCACCTACGTAAACGGCAGAATGAAGCAACCAGCGACGGAATTTTCGTGTGAGAAGGTACGAACGGAGCGCAGGACAGAGCACAGTCCGCAAGAGTCGAAGTCGCTAGAACTTCTTAAACACGAAGAACACCGCGAGCGCCATAAAGCCAAATCCGACGAGATAGTTCCAGCGCAGCGGCTCTTTGAGGTAGAGCACCGAAAACACACAGAACACCACCAGCGTGATGACTTCCTGCATGGTCTTGAGCTGCGCGGCGTTGTAGACACCGTGTCCGTAGCGATTCGCGGGCACTTGCAAGCAGTACTCGACGAACGCGATCAGCCAGCTCGCCAGGATTGCTTGCCACAGCGGCACGCTCTTGAACTTGAGATGTCCGTACCACGCAAAGGTCATAAACACGTTGGACGCGAGCAGCAAAAGGACGGTCTTCATCGACGAGGGCTCTCTCGGTAGGTGCGAAGCAAGCGGTGGATGCAGCCTAGCACGATGAGAGCGCGGCGGATGTGACTCGTGCTGCCGTCGCACAATCCGGCTAATCCCACGTCAACCGATACAGCACCTCGGTCTCAGACAGCAGTTCACCAGCGACGCGAGATCGCTTTCCTCCCGCCGCATCCACGCCCGCCCGCAGCGCTTCACTCATCCCCTGCACATGTAGGCTCGCGTAGAGGCTCGGTGGCGCGGTCAGGTGCAGCTCCACTTCGCGCGGCCCAAGCTGGGCATAGCGCAGCGTCGATCCTTTGCGAAAGGACTCCCAGCGCTTTTCCATTCCGTATAGCAGCCGATCCGGTGAGATCACCAAAAACACCGCCCGATACAGCGGCGTCTGAAACAGCTTGCGATTTTGGGTGTAGACCCAGTCTCTGTAGCCGACGAGATCGCGCGTTCCGAAGTGAACATCCAAGATCGCCAGCATCAGGATGTTGAAGTGGACCTCCGGAACCCACATCGACACCGGCGGTAGGTGATCGAGCAAGCGACGAACGGCTGCGGGCAGCTCCACATCGCGACCGAGCGGACGAGACGCCATCGCATTGTGAATCAGCGACGCTTTGACCGAGCACGCAGGATAAGAATCCGCTCCCTGCGGAAGCCGCGAAAGGTAGCGCTGCACGGATGAAAGCGACGCAGGCATAGGCCCTTGCGTCCAGTGTATCGCAGCGATCCGCCCGAGGCGCTTGCAGCGAGCCGGGTCATCCTCATCAAACACCGCGTGCAGGGTCTTTGACTCCGCCGCGCATCACGTATGATGCCGCCTTCCATGGACCCCAAAGAGGGGGCAACCCGGAGGCACGCACGATGAACCGATGGCGAACTGTTTCTCGATGGACAAGCCTGGGACGCTGGCTCGGGCTGTCCGCGCTGTGTATGGCGGCAGGCTGCGAAAGCGGCGACCTCAAGATGGACGATCCTTTGGTCCAAGCCGATCCGCTGACGGATCTGGATCGCTACGTCAAAGCCGAAGACCCGAGCTATTCGTGGAAGCTCCGTCAAACGGTCAAGGGAACCGGGTACACCGCGTACTTCATCGACATGAAGTCGCTGACGTGGCGCACGGCGCAGGAAGTCGATCGCACGCAGTGGCAGCACGATCTGACGATCATCAAGCCGGACAACCTGACACCGGGACCGGCGGTGCTGGCGATCTCAGGCGGAGACAACGGCAAGACGCCGCCAACCAAAGCCCCCGACGACATGGTTCAGATTGCCCGAGGCACAGGCGCAATCGTTATCAACCTGTCGCAGGTTCCCAATCAGCCGCTGACCTTCAGTGACCACGACGGCAAGCCACACGAAGAAGACGGCATCATCGCGTTTACCTGGGCGCAGGTGATGAAAAAGAGCGCTCCGACCTGGTCGGCGCGCTTTCCGATGGTCAAAAGCTCGAAGCTGGCGATGGATACCGCGCAAGCGTTCCTCAAGAGCAGCGAAGGCGGCAGCCTCAACATCGATAAGTTCATCGTCGCGGGTGCGTCGAAGCGAGGCTGGACGACGTGGCTGACGGCGGCTGTCGATTCGCGCGTGGCCGCAGCGATTCCGATCGTGATTGATGTGCTCAACGTCGAAAAGTTCATGATCCAGCACGCCGAGACGTACGGCTTTTGGGCCAAGGCGCTGTACGACTACCACTACAACAAGATCACCGAGCACATCGGCACGCCCGAGATGGCGCTGCTCATGAAGAACGAAGATCCGTTCATGTTCCGCAAGCGGCTGACCATGCCGAAGTACGTGATCAACGCGACGGGCGATCAGTTCTTTTTGCCCGACGGATCGCAAAACTACTGGAACGATCTGCCCGGCGATAAGTACCTGCGCTATGTGCCAAACGCGGATCACTCGCTCGGTGGCAGCGATGCGCTGGAAGGCGTGCTGGCCTATGTGCTGGGCTTCCGCGACGACAAACCGCGTCCGACGTTTACCTGGAAGTTCGAAGGGGACGACACGCTGCGCGTCGAAAGCAGCGACAAGCCGACCAAGGTCCAGCTCTGGCAAGCGACCAACACCAAGAGCCGAGACTTCCGCGTCGAGACGCTCGGTAAGGTCTGGAAAGCGACCGACCTGACCGATCAAGGAAACGGCGTCTACGTTGCCAAAGTCAGCAAGCCCGCGACGGGCTTCACTGCATTCTTCGTCGAGATGACGTATCCAAGCGGCCAGATTGTGCCGTACAAGTTTTCGACGCAGGTTCGTGTGATTCCCGACGTCCGTCCGTTTGCGGGACAAGATCCCAAGACGACCAAGTACGAAATCCCCGGACCGACGATGTAGCCAGCGACGAGCCTGCGCCGACTACGGCACGGGCTCAAACGCGCCAATCGCCACCGCACTCTGCGGACGACTGCGGCCATCGAGATCCGTCGTCGGAGCCACGATTCGCTCGCCGCTCACTTCAACCTGCACAGCACCTGCCGTCTGAATCTGCGGACCTTCCGACACCCCCGGCGCAACCGGACGAAGATCGCGCTCTGCCGCATTGCGCAGCGGAATCACGCCCATCGGCAGCACCACGCTCTGACCGGATCCCAGCGCCGAGTCATTGCTCGCAACGTGGCTGATCACCGCACCGCAGGTTGGATCGACGTAGTGCTCCTCGGGAGTCATCTGCAAGTTGGAATCCCCGAGCAGCAGCGTGTTCATCACCACCAAGCGATCACCGACGGCAGTATCACACAGCAGCGACGTGAAGTACTTGCCCAGCTTCAGCAGTCCGCTCGTCTGATAGATCGTGCTGTTTACGATCGTCGATCGCCTTGTTCCCGTCGACAATGAGCGAACGCGAACGCCACCGAAGCCATCTTGACGGAAGTCGCCGTTATCGGAAAACACGGTGTTGACGATGGAAAAGTCGCTGCCGCTGATCTCGATGCCTCGGATGTTGCCGGTGGCTTGGCCGAACGCACTGTTTTTCGGTCCTCGCCCGAGCCAGCTATCCGTCACCGACAGACGACAGCCCGCCGAAGCCATGATCGCGGTGTCATTTCCCGTCAGATACGAGCGAACCAGCGACAGCTTGGCTTCCGCGCCAGTACACTGAACGCCGACGTGGTTGCCTCGCACCAAGACACCATCGAGAAACACCGACGACTGCGTCACCGTCAGACCGTCTTTGAGCTTCGATCCACCGATCGCAGCGCGCGGCTCACTGGCAATGCTCGACGGAGACTGATCCGCCAGCGGACCGACGATGTGCAGGATCTGACCTTTGTGGCTCGTCTGCATGCCGATCTGAAGTTCGTTAAAGTCCACCGTCGACACGCCCTTGCGCAGCAAGATGTAGCGATGGTCCGCGTCTAGCTTGGCAATCGCTTGCTTCAGCGTGCAAAACGACGGACCAGTGCCACTGCACAGATCCTGATCGACGACGAGCACTTGCTTTGAGGGCACACACGCGCCACGCGGAATGCCAAGCTCTGCGTCGCTGCCGTCTTTGACACAGATGCCTGATGCGCACTCGCTGTGACGAAGACAGGGTCGACACGCATAGCTGCGAGGATCACAGACGGGAGAAGCGCTGATCGCTGCGCTGGTCACTCCGCACTCGCTCGATTCGGCGGCGACGTCGCTGGGCGGACGACAAGCGGCACAGCGACCCTTGACACAGCGAGGCGTGCTCGCGTTTCGCGCCTGACACAGTGCATCTTCACCGGGGAAACACTCGCGACAGACCTTCAGCGCATCGTCGCATAGCGGACTTGAATCCGAACAGCTTGGGCTGTCGGCGCAGGTCTTGTGACACTGCTCGACGCCGCTGATGCGAAGACAGCGCTCACCGCTTGGACAGACGTCCGTCTCGTCGCCACAAAAGTCAGTTGTGGGCGACACGCAACCGGCGGACAGACTCACAATGCAACCAGCGAGAACAGCGGACAGAGCACGTTCGACGAAAGCGGACATAAGGCCACTCCTTTTGCGGCGGCAAAAAGCGCAAAGAGCGGCCCGGAACGTATCAGAACTGAATCGAGGTGAGTACCCCAGAGTAGCGGGGCGCAATGGTCGGCAGGATCGAGACGCGCGGACTCGGAGGCGAGTAAAAGCGCGGATGATGCGATGCGTTGTAGCTCATCCAGATAAGGCCCGACACAAACGCCGCGCCACCGACGGCCATCAGCGCATATCCAGCCGGTGCCGAGTTGGTCACAAACAAGCAGTCCGCGTCGGTGCAGCGACCATCAAGCAGATACAAGCCCACTCCGGTTCCCGCCGACAACAGGCCCGCCGTCAGCAGCAGCGCGCCCGGCACAATCGACGGTGGCTTGATCACCACATCGGCGCTGCTGTTCGGACGCACTTCCACCAAGCGACTCATGCGCAGGCCGCGAAAGCTGGTCGCCGTCACCGAGTGAAGTCCAGCGGTGGTCTTGTGTGAGGTCTCGATCGCAAGGCCACGCTCGACGAAGCGATCGCCCGACAGGATCTGACTGTCGACGCTGACGCTGTAACCGCGTGGTGCTTCGATGCGCAGCGCCGTCAGACGCTGAAGCAGCAGACGAACCGGCTCCATGTCGCGACGCACTTCAATGTCACGCACCGTCGATTCGTAAGGCTGTCCCGGCGGAGCGAGCACCTCCACGCGATGCGGACCTTCCGACAGCTCCATCACCGGAAACTGCGCACTGACAACGCGGTTGTCGACGCGCACAACGGCATCTTTCGGTTCCCACTCGAAGCGAACCTCGATCGGACGAAGCTGAAGCTCGACTTGCAGCGACGCGCCAGTCTGCGTCACGGTGACGGGCAAGTCCTGCGCCAAAAAGCCGGGCTTTTCGACGTGAACAGTATAGCCACCGAGGAACAGACGAATCGGCGTGCGACCGCTGCGCTCGGGCTCGGATAGCTCACGAACGCCACCGCGACTGTCGATGATCTTGACCTTGGCATCGACGGTGCGGACATCCAGGCGAAGCTGCGCGGTCAGACGCTGGGTCGCAATGACCAGCTCGACCGCCTCGGACAGCGTGCTTTCCAGCTTGGCCGGATCACGCTTGCTCTCGCGCTCCACGTCGGCGGCAATGCCACGCGCAGCGGGATCAAAGATCGACACCGAGGCCAGCAGATCCTTCTGACGCGGCGACTGCACAATCACGTCGATGAGCCGCCACAGCCCAAGCTGCTCGGTAATCACGGTCCGACACTGATCGTTTCGACAGCCTCGCAGCGACGGCTCACGGGTAAACAGTGCTTCCAGCTTGCTCGAATCGACAAGCTGATAGCGACGACTTGCCGCCAAGCTGGCTGCCGCATATGCTGCTTCACACAGACCGCTCGACGAGCCCACGTCGCAAGCCACACGCACCGCAGCCACTGGCAGGTTCGACGCCGCAGGGTCGGTCTTGGGATCGGTCTTTCCACCCGCTGTGCCCGCAGCCGTCCCGCTCGCTGCGCCACTTGCTTGGCCCGCACCCGACTTTTTGCGCTTATCGGCAGCTTTTGCCTTGAGCGGTCGCTTGGCCTGCACCGAAGCTGGCGTCGACAACAGCAACACCGCCGCCAGAAGCGACTGCGTCACGGGGCCAGCCCACGCCAGCACGCGCCCCAGTCGAACCGCACGGCTCGGAGCGTTGGCAAAGTGAGCTGACACAGGGTCTAACACCGGGGGACTCAAGGGTGAAAGTTCCATCCCCCGCTCAACGAGGGGGCAGCAAAGTGTATCGTGGAACGCACGCCAAGGAAAGCTAGCAGTCAGAACCGCAGGCAGCCACGCAGCCGCTTTCCCGTGCATCTACCATTTTGCGCTTTTCTGGGTGGATTCGCATCTGTAGGACGAAGTACAAACAAGGGCTGTGACCAAGCTCCGCAACAAGCACTATTACGATGAGTTTTCCACGACTTACGAGCGGCACCGACACGACGGCTACCACGCGTTCATCGACGAGCTGACCACCGACTTGGTTCGTCAATACGTGACGCCGTCGACCCAGCTGCTGGAAGCCGGCTGCGGCACCGGACTGATCCTGAATCGCCTGGTTCCGCATGCCAAGGTCGCGGTCGGTGTGGATCTGTCATCGGGCATGCTGCGTCATGCAGCAGCGCGCAACCTACAGGTCGTGCAAGGCTCGGTGACGGATCTGCCATTTGCCGATCGGTCGTTCGACCTGGTCTGCTCTTTCAAAGTGCTGGCCCACGTCGAGCAGATTCAGCAAGCGATGCATGAGCTGTCGCGCGTGCTCCGTCCCGGCGGCTATCTGCTCACCGAGTTCTACAACACGCTGTCTCTGCGCTACCTGATCAAGCGGCTCAAGCGTCCGACGGCGATCTCGGAATCGGTCAATGATGAAGCGGTCTACACGCGCTACGACTCGCTCGATCGAGTGCGCTCGTATCTGCCGAGCGATGTCCACGTACAGACCGTTCACGGCATTCGGGTGGTGACTCCGTTTTCGCAAGCGCACCGCTGGCCGGTCGTCGGCAAAGCCCTGCGCGTGGTGGAACGACAAGCCGCCGTGATGCCCGGCGTTCGTCGCCTGGGCGGCTTTATGCTGGTGGTCGCAAAGAAGCAAGGATAGCCCGCTGGTTGGCTGTGACGTTCGCACGTAGCGCGCAGCCAACCGCACAATAAGAAGCAGATGAAATGCCTCTTATTGCGCGATGACTTATCGGCGAATCAGGACGCGCAGAACTTCACCGAGCGTTTCATAGCTGACAGCCTGTGGTCCCAGCGCCAGCCGTAGATCCTGCGCAATCATTCCCATGACATCGATGGCTGGCTGCTTGGCGTGCAGTCCCAGCTTGATCCGATGTTCAACAACCGACTCGATAAGAAGCTGCGTGGAGTCTTTGGCAACAGGTCTGCGCGCTCCGCTCCGACTGGAGCTTGGCCGAGACTCTGTCCGGCTGTCCGATTTGACCTCATTCTTCGTCGCTGCGGGCGCTTCCGACTTGGGCTCACTGCGGGCCTCTGTCTTCGGCTCTGCTTTGCTCGTCGGCTTCGACTCTGCTTTGCCGCTGACATCGGACTTGTCCGAACGAATCGACAGTGACGAGGGTGCTGGCTTCTTCAGCCCCGCTTTGTTTTCCGCCTTGGCTGCATCCGCCAGCGCCTTCGCTTTCGCTTTGGCCGCGCGACGATCTTCCAGCAGCGTCGTCAGCTTCGGAAACCACTCACTCGGAACCAGCCACGCTCGCGACTCCACCAGACGAATGTCCGCACCGCTTACGTGAAGGTGCTTGCCCAGCTCATCCGGCGACATCTTTAGCAGCGCGCGCTGTCGTTCCAGCCAAATGCCATCCAGCTGCGACATCCGAGGCAGTCGCGACGCAGCCTTGGCCTCTTCCAGCGTCAACAGTCCCAGCTTCAGCATGCGCGGAATCCAGCGCAACGGCAGCCGAATGTTGTGACGCTCCAGCGCATACAGCTCTGCTTCACTGCTCTGGAGCTTCTGAATCAGCGTCTGCATCCGCACCGCTCTTTCGTAGCGACGCTCGCGCAGCCAGCGACCGTGATACAGCTGAAGCGGCTGCGCGGGATGGGCCGGCGGAGGCTCTCTTTGCGACAGCGAAGACGGCGCCACATCCACCACCACCGCGTCGACAACGGGCACTTCCACAGGAGCCGCAACAGTCTCTACCACAGCAACCGATTCCGCAGCGGACGCAGCCTGCGATGGAGCGGACTCCGCAGCCGTCACCGCGACAGACTCCACCACCGCCGCACTTGGCGTCACCACTTCCAACGTGGTTTCCACCACGGTATCGCGAACCGACTTCACAACCGGTGAAGGAGTCGCTTCCACGACGGATTCCACCGCAACAGCCACCGCGATTTCCACAGCGGATTCCACCGCGCTTTGCACCACAGGAGCCGCAACAGACTCCGCGACAGGAGCCCCGACCGATTCCACAGAAGGAGCCGCGACAGACTCCGCGACTGGAGCCGCTACTTGCTGTGAGTCACTCTGCTGCGATGTCGTTCCCAGCGCAGCGTCGACTTCATCGGGAATCCGAAACGAGAGCCCACGCAACACAGGAAGCCACTCCATCGGAACCGGCTGGCGACGCCACTCGATGGTATGAACGCGACTTTCCGACGAACCCAGCTTGGTTGCCAGCGCTTTGCGTCCGATGGCAATCCGCTCGCGTTCCTTTCGTAACCATCCACCCTCAAGTGAAGCGAAAGTAGTGATCGACTGTGGGTTCTGCTCTGGCTGGTGCGACATCATTCATCCTTGAACAGAGCCCATCTCTGTCACGACACCCGAGACGATATGCCAAACAAAAACCGCTTTTCTGTTTGGTTCACATCTCGCTTGAGCCCCCGCATGAGCGCGTGATCCAGATGGGTATTTAGACACAGATTATCTTGTCTAGGCCCTTCGCGGAAGCCCTGTTTTTGCTTGGGAATCGCTCAGCGCAGTGCGTCAATTTGGGATGAATGAAGGAACGGGTAGGACAGGTGGCTCCCGACGGAACCAAGAGGATCCATCAGAGCACAGCCGGATGCTTCCGACGCTTCCAGATGAAGCCATCCACAATGTAGTGATGCACCGTGAAGCTAAGAGACAGCAGGATCGCGGACGGAATCACAGTCTGTGCATAGAAACCATCGATTCTTTCGCCCAATCGCAGCACCAGATAATACGCAGGTGTTGCGATAAACAGACAGGTCAGATAGTACAGCGCAGCTCGACGGAAACCAGGCTGCGAAAGCCACGACAGCGAACGCGAACTTGGATCGATTCCGCCCGCAAAACGCCGCCGATTGAACAGCCAAACAAACATCAAGTACTGCACGTTATGCCACACGTTCACCAGCAGCCAACCTGAGCTGATGTCTTCGATCAAGATGTAGCCGCCCAAATAGATTCCCAGGTGGGAAAGCATATACAGGGTGTGCCCTATCGCGAGCTGTCCTCGTCGATAAGCCACAAGTCGTGTATAGCCAAAGTACAGCCACAGTCCGACCGAAAGCAGACACCCGCAGACTGTCACTTCCACGGGAACTGTAGGAAGCCAGAGTTGCTGATACAGAAACTCCTCTGGCTGCTGCGTACAGCGATGCAGAAATCCCCACAACGGAACGGACCACAGCGTGACTTCCGACAGCCACATCGGATCCGAAGGGATTCCTCCCGCGCGATGCCGATACTGCTGCGCGATTCCCCAGCTCTGTCTCACGGTATGAAAGAACTGACCAAAGAAGTACATCGAGTACATTCCCGTCAGTCCATACCGTCGCCCAATTCCATACAGACAGCCAAACACCAGCGGAGGCAACAGCACGATCAAGCGCCAGTTGTGCAGTCGATCCTGCGGTGTCCCAAGCAGGTTCGTGTACGTCGCCACCAAGTGGTCGTATCCAAACAGCCAGGTATGCGCGGTGAGCATCGTCAGAAACAGCGCGGGCCAGATCACAGTCACGCCCGACATCACGCTCCCAAGCAGCGCGATGCCGAAGATGAAGCAGAGATCATAGAGAGGATCTTTTAGCCAGCCCGTGATCTGACTGCGCTCGCTGGAACGTGCAGTCATCATCTTTGTGCTTACGTCACCACCGGAACCAGCGGACGCTTCGACGGAACCTGCTGGCACTCTTTGTGATCCCCTTTTTCGACGCACTCTACGTTTTCATGGGAGTGATCACAGTCCGATGAAGTCTTACAGCGATCTCCCAGCTTGGCCTTGTTGGGATCGGGAGGCGGACGCTTGCTCGCACGCGCAGCCTTGGGAGGAGGCGCTTCATCCGCAGAAGCGTTCGTCGCTGAAAACGTCAACAGACAGAGCGATACAGCCACGCCCAAACCATAGCGAACACAGGATCGGTTCATGAGGACTCCTCTTTGCTTGGCGATTTTGCGCCAGAGACTTCGACGATGGAAACGCACAGATCTTGTCTACGCTGTAGATCTCGATCGCGCTACTTGGTCATGTCTTGGACAAACGAAGCCAGCTTATCCGACACCTGATCGTGCGCGCTGTTGATCCGCAGAACCATGTCCGCGTGATCATGACCAGCCAGCTCAAAAGAACGAGTAGGAATCCCAAGCTCTGCCACTTTTCCGACGGCATCATGTCCTGCTTGACGCACGAACGGATAGTCCTTTTCCGCCCACAACAGCAGCAAAGGAGGCATCTTCCCCGACAGCTGATACAGCGGAGACAGCGTCCGCTGAGACGCCTCTGTCAGACCAAAATGTCGCTGTGTCACTTCCTGATTGAACGCAGCATCTTGCTGCTTTGCCATGCTGACAATGTCGAGCACACCCGAGATCGACATACAGCCACGCAGCCGAGTCTGCGCATCCAGCGCAAGCTGCGAAGGATCGACACACAGCGACGTGATCAAATGTCCACCCGCAGAAAATCCAGCCAGCACCAGCCGCTGCGGATTCAGTCCATATTCCCGCGCGTGATTCGTCACAAAGCGAACCGCTGAAGTGACATCAGACAGCTGATCAGACAGCGATGCAGAAGGCAGTAGTCGATAGCTCGGAATCGCGACCCCAATGCCTCGCTGAGCCAGCGCAACCCCGATGTTTCCATGCAGTCCGGTAAACACCTGATGGTAGCGCCTATCTTGATTGCGCCAGAACCCTCCGTGAACGAACACCACGACGGGAACATCGACTTTGTCGCGAGGAAGATACAGATCAAGCTGCTGCTTCGGATCGTGACTCTCTGCAACGTAGGGAATGTCTTGCAGCGTCCGAACTTGCTTCTCTGCTTCGTGAATCCGTAGACCCGGACAGCCCGCCGTAGCGAGCGCAATCAGCGCGAGCGTCCGATGAAAACACACGCCGCGCAGCCGCATCATGACTGACCCAAAAGGGAAGTGATCCCCGTCGAAACAGGGCAGACAAGGGAGTCTCTGCTACGCGCCCAATGCGAGTCCTTCACTAGAACACCGGCGCCATCAGATCTTCCTTCTTCTTCTTTCCTTTGTCCTTGGGAGGCTTCGCTTCCTTGGACTCTTTGACCGCCTTGCCTTCCTTCGGTTCCTTCGTCGAGCTGGCCTTGGTTTCCTTCGGTTCCTTGGGAGGCTTCGCTTCCTTGGGCTCTTTGACCGTCTTGCCTTCCTTCGGCTCCTTCGGTTCCTTGCTCGCTTTGCCTTCCTTCGGCGCTTTCACCGGCGTAGGCTCGGTCTGCTTCGGCGTCGATCCGGTATCCGTCGTGGCTGGCTCTGCCGCCTTTTCCTGCTTCGCCAGCGTGATCTCGAGGTTCTGATCCTCTGCCGTCGCCAGCTCTCGGCTCTCTTCCTGATAGCCCGCCGCACGAATCTTCAGGCTGACCGGCCCGCTGTCCTTTTTCACCGTGAAGGTATACGGCGCTTTGTGCAGCTCTTTTCCGTCGGATCCGATCTGCTCAATCTCTGCATCTGCGGGCTCTGTCTTCACCGAGATCTTGACCTGCGACACCACCTTCGGCGTTGCAACCACCGTCGGACCACTTCCGCGCAGCGCCTTCACCGTCACCATGCTCATCGAGCCCAGCAGCATCGCCGAGGCAAAGCCAATCAACACCGACGCAGGCTTTCGACGCTTCGCCGACGCTTCTCCCGACGCACCCGATAGCGTCATCGATCGCGCCCCCGACTGGGCCGCCGGAGAGTTCGCCAGCTCCAAAGGAACCGCCGACTGAGCCGGCATCACCGACGAAGCAAGCGGACCTCCGCCCGACTGCATCTGTCCCACCGGCAGCGTCTGCATCATGCTCGATGCCATCGGACCGCCCTGCATCATCCCGGGCTGCATCACTCCCGACGCCATCGGATTGCCGGCCTGCTGCGCCTGCTGCATCTGCTGCATCTGCTGCATCTGCATCTGCTGCTGCATTTGCATCTGCTGCTGCATTTGCATCTGCTGCTGCCACGCTTGCTGCTGCTGCCACGCCTGCTGACCGTACTGCCCAGGATTGGACAGACCTGCCGTCGGCATCATCGCTGCCGACATCACCGCACTCTGTCCTCCGGCCCGAATCAGACCGCTCTGTCCAGGGTTCATCATTCCTGGAATCGGACCGCTTGGCATCATCGCCGCCGACATCACCACCGATCCACTGCCCGGCAGAGGCACCGGACCCGTCGCTCGTGGCGCCGGCTGTCCCGCCATCCACGCTTGGTAGTGCGGCATCGGGTCCACCAGCGCAAGCTGCATGTCGTTCATCGACTGAAAGCGCTCTTCCTTCTTTTTGCGAAGGCAGCGCATCACGATCGCTTCCAGCTCCGGCGGAATGTTCGGATTGATCGTGCGCGGTGAGTCCGGCTCCCGAGTCAGGTGAGCGACCAGCACTTCGCCAAAGCCGTCCCCCGGAAACGGAACCTTCCCACTTAGCAGCTCGTACATCACGATGCCGAGCGCATAGATGTCCGCGCGATGATCGATGTTGCCTTTGCCGTCGCACTGCTCCGGGCTCATGTACGTCGGCGTGCCGATCACCATGCCGGTGCGCGTCTTTTGCGACATCGCACCGTCTTCGGTCGTCAGCTTCGCAATGCCGAAGTCGAGCAGCTTCACATAGTTGCGATCGTTCGGTCTCGCGACGAGAAAAATGTTTTCCGGCTTGAGGTCCCGGTGTACGACGCCCTTTGCGTGACTGGCCGACAGCGCCGAGCAGCACTGCGCCAGAATGCTCACGCTCTCTCGAATGGTGACGCCTTCTCGACGCATCCGCGCCGACAGACTCTCGCCATCGAGGAACTCCATCATGATGTACTTGAAGGTCGTTCCGTCGACGGTCGCTTCACCAAAGTCGATGATATCGACGATGTTCGGATGATTGATGTCGTTCACCGCCTTGGCTTCGTTAAAGAAGCGGGTGACGACATCGGCTTTGTCGGACAGCTCGGGGTGCAGCACCTTGACTGCTACTTTTTTGCCGATCTGGGGGTGTACGCCCATGTACACAATGCCCATACCGCCTTCGCCGAGCTTGCCCTGGATGTCGTAGTTTCCTAAGCGCTTGCCAATCAGCGACATCGTCGTTCTGTCCTCTCCGGTTCCCACAAGCGAACGCTCGGCTCGCCCCAAAAGCGGAGCCCACCTCTACAGTGTGCCCCTGCTGTCGCAAAGCAGAGTTTTGCTCGCTCATCATATCACGCCGCGTAGGCGAAGTGCTCATGGTGCCCGCTTGCGAAGCAGGGGCGCTGTCGGGCAATATAGGCCGCTCTTTTACGCAAGAAAACCGCGCTTCCGCTTCGGCAACCGAGGCTGGTTCGCTCCCTACGATCTCTTCGCAACACCTGAGGGTTTTCATGTCGCACCTTGCAATCGCGCTGGCCATCGTCTCAACCCTACCCATGCAGGCCGCGCCTTCGCCCACCGCTGCCCCGGCGCCCGCCTACGTTCCGCCTGGCGCACCGACAACACCTCCGACGGAAGATCCAGACGCCAAGGCCCTGGCCACCAAGTTTTCGGCGTTCATCAAGTGCGAAGAAGGTCGCAAAGATCCCAACCTTCACTACTGCGCGCTGACGAGGATCGGCCAAGATCCGATCTGGACCCCTGGACAGCCCGTCAGCTACGCCGGCCTGAGCGTCTTTGTCAAAACCGGCAGCGATCTCAAGAAGTCGCTCGCGGAGCAGCCGACGCTCGCGGTGCTTCACCTCGGTCCTTCGTCAGCCAAGCTGCTGAGCCTCGGCGCAACGACGACGCCAGATCAGAAAGCAGCCGTGACGACGATCCAAAAGACGCTCGCCGGAGAGCTGAAAGATCCGCCGGTTCTGCCCGCGAGTGTAAACGGTACGTGGAAAAACGATGCGCACGGCGGACGAACGATGCTCAAGCTCGATCGCCTGTTTGCCGACATCACCACCACGCCGCCGGTTCGACTGTTCCGCACCGACACGATTCACGGCGCGGTCTATGTGACGCTAGAAAACCAAGCCGACGGACAGCGCATCTCGGTGTTCCCGCTTGCGGCGGGCATCCAGTAGTCGAGTCCGCGTGTACGCTCACCGAGTCATCTTGTCCGGTCTGATTGCGCTGGCGCTTCCGCTGTGTGCGTCGGGACTTGGCTGCAAAAAAGAACCTGCCCAAGCGGTGCTGATCGACGCACGCGCGCTCGATCTTGCGCCGACAGCTCCCGCAAAAGAAGAACCAGCCGCCGCCCGTCCGTCACAGCCCAGCCTGCCCGTCGTCAGTGTGCCGCCAAAGAGCGGGGAAGAACCAACCGTCGAGCTAAGCGGCATGGTCAAGGCTGGTCCATCGGGACGTCCGATGCATCCCATCTCGATCATCATCGCGAGCGGCGACTGCAGCAGCCCTGACTCTCGACTGATTCGCCGACTACCGCTCAGCGACACCGACAGCTTTTACGCCGTGGTGATGGCCGATCCTGGTGAAAAGCTATCCGTCTGTGCAGCCTCGGAGCCATCGCCCGGACTTCCCACGCCGGTCTGGGCGCGTAGTGAGCCACTTCTCGTCGGACCACAATCCGAACAGTCGTTTGCCAACCTGACCCTCATCCTGCGCGGCGCTGAGCCCAAGACCTTTGCCGTCAAAGCCAGCAGCAAGTAAGCCCATGTCCTACTTTCGTCACGACTCGGCATGCATCGACGAAGGCGCGATGATCGGCGACGGCTGCCGCATCTGGCACTTTTGTCACATCTGCACCGGCGCCAAAATCGGTCGCGACTGCGTGCTCGGACAGAACGTCTTTGTCGCGCCCACCGTGGTGATGGGCAACGGCGTGCGTGTCCAGAACAACGTTTCGATCTACGATGGCGTGGTGTTAGAGGATCAGGTCTTCGTCGGCCCGAGCGCGGTGTTCACCAACGTGGTAAACCCGCGCGCGCACGTCTCACGCAAGACCGAATATCGTCGCACGATCGTCGGAAAAGGCGCATCCATCGGGGCCAACGCCACCATCGTCTGCGGTCACAACATCGGTCCGTACGCCTTCATCGGTGCCGGAGCCGTCGTGACGCGCGATGTCCCGGCCTATCAGCTCTGGGTCGGAGTTCCCGCACACTGCATCGGCTGGGTCTGCGCCTGCGGAGAGCGACTTTCCGACGACACGCTACACTGCGCAAGCTGCGGCGCTCGTTATGCTCGGCAAGGAGAAACCTTATGCGCGCTCTAGTCTCTACGCTCTCGACGACGATGCTGCTCGGGCTGGTGATGCTCGATGTGGGATGTTCCGCCTCACAGCGAGCGGGTGATCGCAGTCAGCTTCAGAGCGAGCTAGAGCTGGCTTACGACGACGGACAGCCTGCCGAGCGACCACTTCTTCCCAGTTCCGACGGAGAGTGGCTGGTTCGCTTCGAGCCCACCTTGCCCGCGTACAAGCCGCAGCGACTGCGACTGTTGGTTGCCCAGCCCGGCAAGCTTCGTCTTGCGCTGTACCGTCACGACGAAAGTGGCAAGCCCGGCGCAAAGCTCGTGCAGCTTGAGCGAACTTATGAAGTAAGCCACACCTCGAGCGGACTCGACGGAAAGTGGGTGCTGGAACCAGTGCTGGATGCACCGATTGTGACGGGTCCACTGTGGCTTGGGATCTCCGTTCCGACGAGCGATCCGAGCGCTGCACGGCTTTGGACTTCCCGTCGAGAATCCGGTCAGGTTTTCCAGCGCGATGCCGAGCCAGCGACGGCGATCCAGTCCACCAAGCTCTCGCTGACGCCGATGGTGAGACTGCTCGTCAGTGCAGAGTCGCTGCCGCCCGCAACCCCGTCACCCAGCGCAGGTCCAGCGGCAAAGCCCAGCGCCAAGCCCGAGCCCAGCGTGAAAAAGGATCAGGACAAAGATGCCAAGTGATTCCGCAAAAGATCGCGCCAGCTTCGAAGAGTCCAGCGAAGATCGTGGCTTCCGCGAGCGCCTCGAGCAGCTCCTTCCCGACGTCGTTCGACGGGCAATCTCGGCGGGAAGTACAGCCATTTTGTCTCCTGAGGAGACCATTCGCCGTCTCGTCAGTGAGTTCAACCTGCCGCGCGAGGTTGCAACGTATCTGCTTGTCCAAGCGTCGTCGTCCAAAGACGAAGTCCTGCGCATCGTCGGTCAGGAAGTGCGTCGCTTTCTGGAAACCGTCAATCTGTCGGGAGAGCTTCAGAAGCTTTTGACGTCGCTGTCTTTTGAGATCAAGACCGAGATTCGCTTCATTCCAAACGACGCGGCAGTCAAGCCCGACGTAAAAAACAAGGTCACCGTCAAGCGCAGTCGCGAAGACGGCGGCGATTCTTAGCCCACCCTGCCCTACAGAAGCTGTAGCGGCGCTGCGGTCACCAAGTCCAAGAACTCCTGTCTCGTCGAGAGCTGCTCGGTAAACACTCCGCGCACTGCGCTCGTCACCAGCCGCGCTTCATGCGCTTCGACGCCGCGCGCCGCCATGCACATGTGAAGTCCCTCGACGTAGACCGCCGCACCTTTTGAATCGAGCCGCGAAAAGAGCAGCTCCGCCAGCTCGTGCGTCAGATCTTCTTGCAGCACCGGACGCCGCGCGAGCAGCCGAATCAGTCGCGAAAGCTTACTAATACCGACGACGCGATCTTTCGGAATGTACGCCGCAGAGACGCGATAAATCACCGGCAGCAAGTGATGCGGACACAGTCCAAAACAAATGTTGTGCTTGCTGATGACCATCTGGTCGTAGCGAGCCGGAAACGTCTTGGTCAGTAGATCGTCGATTTCTTGCTCGATCTCTGCGACGGGTCGAACCATTTCCTGCGCGGCTTTGGCGGCCCGCTCGGCGGTTTCGCGAAAGTTGTCGTCTTCTTTGGTGGGATAGCCCATGTCCGCGTAGGCGTCGAGCACCTGCGTGTAGGCCGCCACCAACTTTTCGTACGTTTTTTGCTGTGGCATTCGCTTTCTTTATCTCGGCAAAGAGGAGGCGCGAGCCTTCAGACACCCTGAGCCCACGCACTGCGGAAATGATGTCTTAGCATGCGATGCCAGCGTTCCTTGATTGACACCAGCGCACGCTCTCGCATCCATCGCACAGGTGGCTGCGCGATACGTCGCTGGCTACGCTAAATGAACCGGACGCGAGCCGCGTCGGATGAAGCAACGCGCAAGTGAACGTCGCATCCTTTCGGACCGTGTGCCGAGAGGGACTTGCGCGAAGATCCCGTCTTCTGGAGAATGCGCACCATGATTTCTGTCAAACCGATGGCTGTCGCGCTGCTCGCTGCGCTTTCGCTTCCATGCGTCGCACAGGCCGCCACGCCGCATGACTTTTCGATTTTCGCCATCCGAATGGGCGGCGACTCGGCGCAAGCCAAGCCCTACATCGATCGATTTGCACGGCACCTGGAAACGACGACGGGCTGGCCCGCAAGCTCGGTCAATGGCGGCTTCTTCGTGACGCGCAAAGAAGCGCTGGCCGCGATTGAACAGCAAAAGCCAGGCTGGGCCGTCGTCGAACCGTCGCTGTATTTGGAGCTACGGAAGTCGCACAAAGCGGTGGCCATCGCGCAGGTGGTGAGCAGCGACCTCAACACGCCGCAGCTTCAAGTGGTCGCCAAAGATCCCGCCATCAGGTCGCTCACGGAGCTTTCGGGCAAGCGCGTGTGGACGCAGCTTGCGGACGCTGGCAAGTACCTGAGCAACGTCGTTCTCGACGGAAAAGGTGCAGCGGAGACGCGCTTTCAGCTAAGGCAAGTGGGCGCGGTCACCAAGGGCATTCGCGCCGTCATCCGAGGTGAAGCCGACGCCACGCTGGTCGATCCAGATCAGCTCACCGAGGCCAAAAAGATGGAAGGCGGCGCGGATCTGCGCGTCATCTATACGTCGCAAGCGCTGCCGGGACTGCTGGTTGTGGCGTTTCCGACGATCCTTCCCGACGCAGAGCAGAAGAAGCTGACCAAGACGCTCTTCGCGATGTGTGCCACGCCGCAGGGCGGGCCGATCTGCAAAGAGATGCGAATTCAAAAGTTTGAAGCGACCAACCCGTCGCTGCTTAGCTCCACCGAAAAAAGGTACGATCAACCATGAGAACGCGCTGTGCCTCGGCCTTTGGGCTGCTTGTCCTGTCTTCGCTTGCCGCTTGTCCACCCGCTGCTGACGTCAAAGCGGGTGACGTCAAGTCGTCGATGGTCGCGACGGAGCTTCCGAGCGATCCAGCAGCTCTCATCAAGATTGCCGACGAGCAAATCGCGCTGGGCGGCGCTGGTTACAAAAATGCACAGCTCGCGATGGAAAAAGCGCTGACCAACACCGAGTGGGCCAATCAAAAGTCAGGCTTCGAAGGTCACTATCGACTGGCTCGCGCCGTCGCTGAGCAGTGTACCATCGACGAGGGTGCAGCCTGTCAGTCGAGCCTCACCAAGGCCACTGAATCCGCGCGTCGTGCCGTCGAGCTGGCGAGCGATCGCGTCGAAGGTCACTACTTCTTGGCTCAGCTGATTGGCTTTTCGGCGCAGACGCAGCGTGGCGCGGACATCAAGCCGATGCTGAACCAGATGGTTGCCGAGTCGGAAAGCGCGATCAAGATCGACGAAAAATACGACAGTGGCGGACCGCTGCGCATGCTCGGCACGGTGTACACCCGAGCGCCCGCGCCGCCGGTGGCGATCGGAGATCCCGAGAAAGGCGTTCAGCTTCTGACGCGCGCCGTCGCTGCTTCGGCGGACCATCCGCTCAATCAGATCTACCTGGCAGAAGCGCAAGTTGCCGACGAGCGATATCAAGATGCCGAAGCGACGCTGCAAAAGGCGCGCAAGCTCCTGTCCGACGCCAAGTGGAACAACAAGCGCAGTGAGTGGAAAGAGTTCCTCGCCAAAGTGGAACGCAAGCTGAAGGCCAAGCAAGGTCAGTAAGCAGCCTGTCTGTCGCCGCTCGACCGCAGCGCATCGCCCCCCAGACTTGACGGCTTGGGATCGCGGTGGCACGGTCGTCTTCCCCATTTTGAAGGACTCCCGATGAGAGCCACTCTAGCCACGATCGGCGCAGCTCTGCTTGTAGGCGGCTGCGCGCTAAGTCCGCCCGTTCAACCCAGCGGTCTGCCGAGGGTGCCACGCTACACGAACGCGATTCAGCTCGACTTTATGCTGAGCACGTATCGAACGGTCGCCGAAAAGGCTGCGGCTCAGCCGGACAAGGCCAAGCTCGTCGAAGAAGCGTGTCTTGGCTGGGAACGTGCGGTGTTCGATCTGCACAGCTCGCGACTGTATCCGAGCATCCTTCGCCAGTCGCCCGAGACGCTGATGATGGAGCAGGTGTGGCTAGAGCTACCGAGCGCCGTGCAGAAACATCCGCGACCGGCAGTGTGCGCAAGCCTGGTGGTTCCAGTGTCGACGACGGGTCTGCCCAAAGAAGTGACGATGGGCGTGGTGTCACCGACAGCAAGTCCAGTGGCTGCGGTAGGCCAGGCTCCTGATGCAGCGACGCAAGCGGGCACAATGGCACCAGCTGCTGATGCGAGCACGCAAGCGGCTTCGGCTGAAAAGTCCGCTGTGGCGTCCAGCTCGATCATGCCGCCCCCGTCGGCACTTCCCGTGACGGGACTTGCAGCTCCGACGAGCACAGCATCTGATTCTCCCGTCGCGCGCGAACGAGTGGCACTTCAGCGACTGCGGATGGCGCTCTCACTGCCGCTGGAGCCGCCCGCCAACCTGCCGACGGCCTCGCTGGATCCGACGATGCCACTGCCACCACCGGCGCTGGTGGACTTGCCGGTGCTCAGTGAGCTGGCTCAGAGCGACATTCCGACGGTACGGCTGCGCGCGCGCTATCACCTGCTCGGGCTGTGTACGCTCGCGGTGGAAGCGGCGGATCGAACGCGAGCCGTGCAGCCAAGCCCGGCGGGTTCCAGTGTGGTTCGGCCCACCGATCCTGCGGTTTGTGCAGCAAGCAGCCCAACCGAGCCGCTCCGTATGGCCCAGCGTCGTCTGATGAAGTCACTTCTGACCGCATGGCGTACCCGTTACAGCGAGCCGATGGCGGACTTTGTCACCAGCATGGCCAGCTTCGTCTCACGCGATAACCCTGTTCTCGATGGACCACGCACTTCCCGCTGATCGAGATCACGGTGTAGTTCGGTGGCGAAAATGCTCAATTCCGTGCTAAGGTGCGTATCCGGTTTCTCTTGCTAGCGTGACTGGCTTCGGGAGCGTCATCCACTTGGCGAACCCAAGGCCCGCAGCGCGAAGCGGAACCAAGGAATCAAATAGGCAGCACCCAACACGAACCCGAACTGCCCCAGGGCAATTGACTCCGCGAATTTTTTGATTCGGCAACGAAGGAGCCTCTCTTCCCATGCGCAAGCCGCCGCTCCGCAGTCCCAGGCACTTTCTCGCCCAGCCCGAGACGCAACATCGTTACCTCGGAATGGAACCCGCACGAGGCAGAACCGCAGTGTCCAGCGGGGAATCCTTCGCCGAGCTTTTTGAGGCCTCGCTCCGCTCTGAGAAGCGCGCCGTTGCCAAGCGCGACCCCGACGTCGGTGAGCTGGTCCAAGGCGAAATCGTCCAGATCGGCACCGAGTACGCATTCCTCGACATTGGTGGCAAGTCCGAAGCCATGATTTCGCTCGACGAGCTGCGAGGTGAAGACGGTGAGCTAACCGTCCACATCGGCGACACGCTCGAAGGCCACGTCATCGGTTCCGTTGGAAAAGACGGCGGACTGCTCATCAGCGGTCGCATCCAAAAAGGCGCTGGACTGTCTGATCAAATCCGTCAGGCGTACAGCCAAGGAACCCCGGTTCAAGGTCTGGTCACGGGCGTCAACAAAGGCGGTCTTGACGTGGATCTGGGTGGCGTTCGTGCCTTTCTGCCCTCGTCGCAGATTGAGCTTCGCTACTGTCAAGATCCGTCGATTTACTTGGGCAAAGCGCTCGCGCTGCGCGTCAGTCGCATCAGCGAGGAAAGCCGCCAAGTCATCGTATCTCGTCGCGCCGTGCTGGAAATCGAGCAGCGCGCGCTGTCCGACGAGAGCCGGGCTCGTCTCAAGATCGGTGAGCGCTACACCGGAACCATCGTCGCAATGCAAGAGCCCGCCGCGCTGGTTGACATTGGTGGACTCGACGGAAACGTTCCGACGAGCGAGCTGTATCAAGCCGCACGAAACGCTGGGCGCGACGAAAACTCGATCAAAATCGGTCAGCGCGTCGACGTGGAAGTGGTGAAGCTAGAAGAAGTTCGCCCCGGACACGATCACCTGCACCACAGCTTCCAAGGCAACCTGCGTATTGGACTGAGTCTAAAAGGCCTGCTGGCCGATCCAATGGCAGAAGCGCTTTCGACGCTGTCCGAGGGCGAGCGCGTTCGTGGTCGCGTGGTCCGTCTGGAGCCGTTCGGTGCGTTCGTCGAGATTCGCACGGGCGTAGAAGCGCTGATTCACATCTCGCTGATGGCAGAGCGTCACATCACGCACCCGCGCGAGATCTTGCAGCTTGGCCAAGAGCTGACCGCGACGGTGGTAAGCCTGGATCGTGAGCGTCGCCGCATCGGCCTGTCGCTGATCGAGGAAGCGCGTGCCGCACAAGCGCAGGTCGCGCAGACGCTCAAAGCGGGCGATCGCATGAAGGCTCGCATCGAGCGCGTCGAAGGCAACGGTCTGATCGTTCGCGTGATGGTGCCCGACGTGCTGCCGACGACGTATCCGCGCGGACTGATTCCGAATGCGGAAGTGGGCGTGCCGAGAGGAACCGACCTCAAGAAGCTGTTCCAGATTGGCCGCGAAGTGATGGCTGTTGTGATGAGCGTCGATGGAGAAGGTCGCGTTCGTCTGTCGATCCGTCAGATGACCGAAGCGCCTCCAGTTCCCGCAGCCGAAGCGCCCAGCGTCGACAAGCCCGTGGAAGTGGCGGCGGCTGTGGTCGTCGCGGTGGAACCAGTCGCAGCACCGGTCACGGAGCCAAGTGCGGAGTCCACAGTGACGCCCAAGACCAAGGCCAAGACGACGCGTACGAAGAAGGCCAAGGCCAGCGAAGATGCGCCCGTAGCCAGCGTCGAGACGCCGGCCGTCGTCGAGCCCGTGGTCGCGG
>WBZX01000980.1_pt1 | contig 23125 bp, 20 predicted proteins | sample 5204211 | NCBI WGS metagenome assembly WBZX01 (sample SAMN12344362, study PRJNA552823) | activated sludge metagenome | biome: Activated sludge suspended growth; feature: Nitrification reactor; material: Wastewater; isolation source: activated sludge from nitrification reactor of wastewater... | reverse complement strand
GGAGGCCAGTACAAAACCCATAACCATGCTCAGCAGTAAGGCCAGCCAGTCGTTGATCGGGGTGAACATCAGCGCCCCGTAAATGGAAACAGCGGTAAGAATGAGGATGATGGTTTTGCTGTACAGGCGCCAGTCGCCTGTTTTCTTCATATTCCTCGTAGCGAAATACTCATCCACGGAGAGTTTTACACTCTGGTAAAAGTCGTTATTGCGATTCGAGAAAGTGATTTTTGCCATGTCGCCGGTAAAAGGTTTTCAATACTTGAACGAAATAATTTGCTGCAATGATCCGGAAAGCACCCAACAGCAAATGCGGATGCTTAAAGATACTTTAAAAAGCCGAAAGAAGGGCGTTTAATTCAACTTAAAGGGAGCACACATCTCGAAAGCCGGGATAATGGCCTGAAAGGTCTTCTTAGTATTGATATTTTCCATCAGGTATGTGCCGTGCATTTTACCGATCTCGGAACGCAGGTTACAGCCACTGACATATTGATATGATTCCCCGGGATTGATCTGCGGCTGCACCCCTACCACACCTTCTCCTTCCACCTCCCGGTTGCTTCCGTTACTGTCGTTGATATACCAGTGGCGGCGCAGTAATTTCACCGGGAAGCTGTTATTGTTTTCGATGGTGATCCGGTAGGCGAACATATACTCGCTGTTCACCGGGTTGCTGTAATCCGGCTGGTAGTATGTTTCCACGCTGATGGTGATGCCTTCTGATATTTTGGAGATCATCCGGAACGGTTGAATGGCTGTAAAAGTAGTATTTATATCCGCTTATTGCTGTACTTTACAGATCAGATTCCTGTTAAAAAGGGCAGTATGGCGGAAAAAACAATTTACTACAGCAATGAGGAAATAACAGTAGCCTGGAAGCCAGCGCTCTGCATCCATTCCGGTAACTGCGTGAGGGGTTTAGGAAAGGTTTTCGACCCGAGGCGAAAATCCTAGATCGACATGAGCCAGGCCGATTCCGCACAGATCGTAGCGCAGGTGAAAAAATGCCCCAGCGGGGCCCTGAGCATTTCGGAAAAGAAACCGGCTTAAGGATCTTACACCCGTTTTGCCTGTTTGTAACCGTTCTTCAACAGCCATTGCAATACTTTATCCCGGTTATCACCCTGTACGATGATCTCTCCGTCTTTTACGGAACCGCCGGTACCACAGAACGATTTTAGTTTTTTTCCCAATTCTTCCCGGTCGGGCCCGGTACCCGTAAACCCCTCCACCAGCGTTACCGCTTTACCAGCCCGGTGTTTGGTATCGAGCCGTATGCGGAGTTTCTGTTGCGACGGTTCAAGTGTCTGTTCATCATCGGTGTTTTCTTCCGGTAATTTAAAATCGGGGTCTGTGGAATAAACCAATCCGCCGGATGTATTGAATTTCTTTTTCGACATGCTATAGAATTACGGCTTTAAGGCTGAGATCCAGGCTGCGTGCCTGGTGAATGATGGCGCCACTTGATATATAGTCTACACCGGTGGCTGCATAGGCCTCGATATTATCGAGGTTGATACCCCCGCTGGCCTCTGTTTCATATTTTCCCTGGATGAGCGCCAACGCCTCTGTGATCTGTTCGGGTTTGAAATTATCGAGCATGATACGGTCTACCTTACCCACGGCCAGCACCCTGCGTACATCTTCCAGTGTTCTTGTTTCCACTTCGATCTTCAGTCCGGGCTTTTTGCTTTGCACGTACGCATATGCCTTATCGATCGCCGTTTCAATACCGCCGCAATAATCGATGTGATTATCCTTCAGCATGATCATGTCGTACAAACCGAAACGATGGTTGACGCCACCGCCGATACGCACGGCTTCCTTTTCCAGCAGCCTGAAATTAGGCGTCGTTTTGCGGGTATCGAGCAGTTTGGTTTTGTAGGGTTTGAGTTTTTCGGTGTAGCGGTGCGTAAGCGTGGCGATACCGCTCATGCGTTGCATACAGTTCAGCACCAGGCGTTCGCATTGAAGAATGGTATGCACGCTTGCCCGTACCGTAAAAGCCTTCTCGCCATACTGCATGGGGTCGCCATCTTTTTTGAAGGCTTCGAATCCGGCGCCTGGCTGCATGAACCGGAATATTTTTTCGGCTACTGCCATACCTGCCAGCACGCCCTCTTCCTTGATCTTCAGCACCGCGTTTCCTTCCGCTTCCGGGGGTATGGATGAAAGCGTGGAATGATCGCCATCGCCGATATCCTCAGCCAGGGCGTTCCGGATCAAAAGCTCCAGTTGTTGATTGTAATCCATGTCAACAAAGCTAAGAAAGAACAGAAACAAAAACCCCCGGAATTCCCGGGGGGTGAATATGCGTTATCGGTTTGCTTACTTGCTTTCGAAGGTGATCTCCTGCAGAAGCTGCTTGTCGCCTTTCTGTTTCATGAAGATGGTGGTGCGGAAAGAACCATTGCGGGTTACCAGGGTGCCGATGCAATATTGCGATCCGCTGTTCTCGCCTTTATGCATAACCTCGAAACTTTTTACCGCGTTGGTATTGAAAAAATCTTTCAACACCAGCTCGGCCTGGCTGCGGCTGTAACTATTGCTTTTTTCGGGGGTGTTGATCTCAACGGTGTTGTCGAAGAAGCGGGCCACATCAGAAGCATTGCCTGCTTTCATGGCGCTGATCACTTCATCAATACTGGCAAAAAAGGTAAAAGCGGTAAGCGATAAACCAACAAATAACAGTGTAAAAATTCGTTTCATAATCCGTTATTTTCGGGCGGTAATTCGACTAAAAACGTGCCAAGCTACTTTAAAATTGCGGCATCAAAAGGCGAATTTATACCCATATGACAAGAATCAATTGCACTTAGCTGCAAATCTTTTAGTTTTACCTGATGGAAGACAAAAAAGTAATCTTGATTATCATGGACGGATGGGGGCTTGGCCGGGTAAAAAGCAGCGACGCCATTCAAAATGCACGTACTCCCTTTGTAAATTCTTTATATAGCAAATATCCTAATACAACACTTACCACCTGCGGGGAAGTTGTCGGTCTGCCAGATGGGCAGATGGGAAACAGTGAAGTGGGCCACCTCAATCTCGGTGCCGGCCGCATCGTTTACCAGGAATTGCAACGCATCAATGTGGCAATCCGCAGTGGCGAGTTTGCGGCGAACAAAGCCCTGCTGGATTCGATCCGTTATGCCAAAGAAAAGAACAAGACGCTTCATCTCATCGGGCTCGTAAGCGATGGCGGTGTGCACTCGCACATCGAGCACCTGAAAGCGCTTACCCGTCTTTGTAAACAGGAAATGCTGGATAAGGTACTGATCCACGCATTCACCGATGGGCGGGATACCGATCCGAAAAGCGGTTTGGGTTATTTAAGTGAACTTCAGCAACATCTTTCACAATCAACCGGCAGCATCGCCAGCGTTACCGGTCGCTATTATGCCATGGACAGGGATAAACGCTGGGAACGGGTGAAGATCGCCTACGACGCCCTGGTGAATGGCATCGGGGAACAGGCTGATGATATCCTGGCTGCCGTAAAAAAATCGTACGACAACGGCGTAACCGACGAGTTCATCAAACCGATCATCAACGCCTCCCTGCAGAACGTCAAGATCAGCGACGGCGACGCGGTACTCTGTTTTAACTTTCGCACCGATCGCTGCCGGGAGATCACCGAAGCGCTGACGCAAACGGATATGCCCGGTTTCGGCATGAAAACCCTCGGCCTGCACTATACAACCATGACTCAGTACGATCATAAGTTCAAAAACGTACATGTCGTTTTCGAAAACGATGACCTGAAGAATACACTCGGGGAAATCCTGGAACAGCATGGAAAAAAACAGATCCGCATTGCTGAAACGGAGAAATACCCGCACGTGAGTTTCTTTTTCAGCGGCGGGCGGGAAGTACCGTTCAACGGCGAACACCGGATCATGGTTCCTTCGCCCAAGGTGGCAACCTACGACCTGCAACCCGAGATGAGCGCTGTTGAAGTGACCGACGCCATTGTAAAAGAGATCAATAACCGATCGGCCGATTTTATCTGCCTGAATTATGCCAACGCGGATATGGTAGGCCACACGGGTGTCTGGGAAGCCATCATCAAAGCCGTGGAAACAGTAGACCAATGTGTGGAACGGGTTGTGACGGCTTCGCTCAACAACGGGTATACCGTTTTTCTTACCGCCGATCACGGCAATGCCGACTACGCGATCAATGAAGACGGAACACCGAATACAGCGCATACACTGAACCCGGTTCCCTTCTTCATAATCGACAACCAATGGAAAGGAACTATCGAACCCGGCAAGCTGGGCGATATCGCCCCTACCATCTTGACGATGATGCAGATACCGGTTCCGAAAGAAATGACCGGCAACATACTCATCCACTAAAACGAAACACATGCTTAAGACCATCCTCAAACGCTTTTTCCAGTTGCTCATACTGGCCCTGATCGTTATCCAGTTCTTCCGCCCGGCAAAAAACAAATCGGAAGGCATCAGCAAGAACGATATCAGTACCCTGTACCCGGTACCCAACGACGTGCAGGATATCCTGAAAACAAGTTGCAACGATTGCCACAGCAACAATACCGTTTACCCCTGGTATGCGGAAGTACAACCCGTGGCCTGGTGGCTCAATGAACACATTGAGGATGGAAAGAAAGACCTGAATTTTTCGGAGTTCGCCAGCTATCGCCCGCGCCGCCAGTATAAGAAACTGGAAGAGATCAATGAACTGGTGAAAGAAAATGAAATGCCGCTCAACTCCTACCTGTGGATCCACAAAGACGCCAAACTCAGCGACCAGCAGAAACTTACATTGGCCAATTGGGTGGAAGCCACCCGGGATTCGCTGGAAGCCCGCTACCCCATCGACAGCCTGGTACGAAAGAAATAAAGCGCTATCTTTATTTTCTTTTTTTATGCGCCGGGGATACAGAAAAACTACTGCATGGGGATTGTTGCTGCTGATGGCAATCCCGCTTTTCTTTGCGGCCGGCGTATTACTGAAGCAAAAGATACTTCAACTCAAAAGACGGGCTCGTTTCGAAACAGAGATGATGCAGAGCATTTCGGTTAACATCAACGATTTTCAATGGGTCAAGAAAGGAAAAGAAGCCCGTATAAATGGTAAACTGTTCGATGTAAAAGCCTTCAGCGTTTCAGGCAACCAGGTTTTGGCTACCGGTTTTTTCGATCACCAGGAAGATAAACTGGTGGACCAACTGCATAAACTGAATCCCGAAAAAAACGACGCGGCAAAATCGACCCCGCATATTCCCCTGCTAAAATTCTTTTTCGGTTCCGCGTATACCGGAACCGAACCCCCTTCGGTGCAACGCCCCTGGCATACCCAACATCAGCTGCTGCATGAATATGCCGAACTGATTCAACATCGTTCACTCACAGCCGACACACCCCCTCCCCAGGCAGCCTGATTCTCTCCCGATCCAGGCATTCGCACCATTGGTTCCTTACGGCACCGGTGGATGGCCGTGCATTTTATTACCAAAATCATTTACAAGATGAAACGAATATTTCTATTCACCCTACTATTCGGTTCCTTCAGCATTGCGCTTGCCCAAAAAGCGATCAAGGGCAGGATCTATGATGCGGGCACCAATGCCCCGTTAGCCGGGGCAACCATCAGCATACCGGGCAAAGGCGCCGCTTCGTCCGACAAGGATGGCTTCTTTACCATCGACTGCAGTAAATCAACAACGATCGTGGTTTCCTTCGTTGGCTATCAAACGGCGAAGTATACCATCCGGAATTGCGGGGAAGATTTCAGCATCGGCCTTGTTTCCCTGGCAACCAATCTCGACGAAGTGGAAATCACCGCAACGTCGAACAACAACAAGAATATACTCTATCAACCTTCTTCAATCACCAAGATCACCACCACAGAACTCAAACGAAGTAACGGGTTGTTTCTCGACGACGCCATCAACACCAATGTACCCGGTGTAACCATGAACCGGCGTGCCGTTTCATCCGGGCAGCAATTCAACATCCGGGGCTACGGCAACGGCACCCGCGGCACCCGTGGTGTGAGCAGCAATTTCGACGGGCAGGGATATAAGGTATACCTGAACGGCATCCCGGTTACCGACGCGGAAGGCATCACCACCCTGGATGACATCGACTATGGCTCGATCGGTAATGTGGAGATCGCCAAAGGCCCGGCCGGATCCTTATACGGGCTGGCCATTGCCGGCGCCGTGAACCTGAACACCATCAAACCGGAAAAGGGAAAAACGTCCATCGGGCAGGATGTACTGGTGGGCAACTTCGGTTTGCAACGCTATACCACGCATTTCCAGATGGGGAAAGAACATTCATCCCTGCTGGTCAACTATGGTCATCAAAAATCCGATGGATTTACGATCCATAATAAGTCGCACAAAGACTTTGTAAACCTGGCCGGCGATTTTCAACCCAATGCCAGGCAAAGCATACGTTTTTATGGCGGCTATTCGAACAGCTACGATGAACGAAGTGGTGAGTTAACGATCAACCAATGGCAAAAGGATGATTTTACCGGCAACCTGGATTACATCAAGCGAAACGGCCATAGCCAGGTTTATACAGCCCGTGCGGGTATCGGTCATACCTATGTATTCAACAACTGGCTCTCGAACCTCACTACCGTGTACGTCACCGGTTTCAACAGCAACGTGAGTTCGGCAGGCGGATGGACAGACAAAGCGTCCACCAATCTTGGCCTTCGTTCCACCTTCTCCACAAATTTCAACCTGAAGAAGAACATCAATCTGAGCGGGATTACCGGCGTGGAAACACAACGGCAGAACGCTACCACGATCGGATACGGCATGGGCAAGGATCCCCGCGATACCGCGGCCAACTGGTTCTGGGGCAATCCCTATTACTGGATCATCAATGCGATGACCTCAAATGTGTATACCACCACTGCCACCACATCCCTGTTCACGGAATGGACGCTGAACCTGCCCAACGATCTTTCCATCACCGCGGGTATCGGGCTCAGCAACATGAAACTGGTACTCGATGACCGGTTCTATGCAGCGGGCAAACCAACGCATTTCGACACATCCTACAAGGGAATGGTATCGCCGCATCTTGCCATCAACAAGGTGTTCAGCAAACAGTTCTCTGCCTACGTATCGTACAGCAAAGGATACAAAGCGCCCGTTACTTCTTACTTCTACATTCCCTATACGGCGGCACTGGGCCCGAACTCGGGTATCCTCAACAGTCACCTGAAGCCCGAAACGGGTGACCAGTTCGAGATCGGTACCAAAGGATCGCTCCTGAAGAACAGGCTGAACTACCAACTGGCTTTCTTCAATGCGATCTTCTCTAACAAGATGACAACGGTTGCCGTTCCCAATCCGAACAACAGCGCCACCCTGTATACCTATGTGGTGAACGGCGGCAAACAGGATCATAAAGGAATTGAGATGGCCGTTAAGTACACCGTCCTGCAATCCGAAAAAGGATTCTTTTCCAATGTCACTCCATTCATCAATTTCACCTACTCGGATTATACCTACAAGAACTTTGTATTCCAGTCGACCACCAAGAGCCAGGTGACGCCTTCGAAGGATTCGCTGGTGAACAAGGATTACAGCGGCCACGCTGTTCCGGGCGTTTCGAAATACGTGTTCAACATGGGAATCGATATCAATACAAAACCTGGTTTGTATGCCAACATCACCTGGTCGTACAAAGACAAACAGGAAGTAACCTCCCTGGGCACCAACACGGGCGAAACCCCGGGAACCAAGGTAACCTATACATCCAACTATGTATCGTACACTACGTTTAGTGAATTGTACCATGTGGGCAGCTATAGCCTGCTGAACGCGAAACTGGGCTACCGGCATAGCTTCGGCCGGTTCGACCTGGATGCGTACTTCGCGGCGGGCAATATCACCAATACCAAGTACCCGATGATGATTTTCGTGAACCAGTTTCCCGACAGTTATGTGGCGGGCCCTAAAACCGCCAATGTATTCGGCGGCATCAACCTCAAATACAACATCCGATAAATGGTAACCCCGGGTGGCAGCCGTTTGGTTGCCACCCTCTTTTAAAAACAAGATCATGATACGAATAATCACATGCATCCTGCTGGTATCGGTACTATGCATTGCCTGCGGCCGCTTCGGCAATAAGGAAACCGACGGCGCCGGCAACATGCGCATCGTATGTCTTTCCAAACACCTCACCGAGATGGTATTCGCTCTTGGCAAAGGACACAACCTCGTGGCTGTTGATCTGAGCAGCACCTACCCCGACAGCGCCAAACTGCTGAAAACAGTCGGTTATCACCGGGCCCTTAGCCCCGAAAGTATTATTGCCATGACTCCCGACCTGGTGATACACAGCAACGACATCGGACCGGAGAATGTATTACCCCAGATCACGAAGGCAGGACTCAACATAAAAGCATTCGGTGGCGCCAATACCATCGACAGTGCGAAACTGCTGTTGCAGGAATTGGGGAAATTTTTCGGCGAAGAAAAAAAGGCCGACTCCATCATCAACGCGATGACTGCCGGCATCACCCAAGCGGCCGATACCCTACAATCGTTCAACATCAGGGACTCGCTCAACGTAATGATCATTCATTTCGGTTTGCGCAACAACAATTACTTTGTTATGAGCGGACGAAACGGTGTGGGCGATAAAATGCTCCGCCTGGCTGGCTGCAGGCCGGCAAAATACGATGGCAAGGGCGCCCGGGAAATGAGCGCCGAAGCCGTGGCGCTGGCCAATCCCGATATCATCATCGCCACCGATTTCGGATACGACCGGATGGGCAGTATGGATAAATTCATCAGTTCGGTACCGGGCGTAGCGCTCACCAATGCCGGCAAGAACAAACGGATTGTCCGCTTCGAAGAACACGACCTGGTATACTTCGGTCCGCGTACCGGTGAAAACGTACTGAAATTAATCCACCTTCTGCACCCGATACCCAATGCAGCGAATCAATAAATTTTTCTTCCCTGTTCTGTGGGTACTGCTTGTGGTCGTACTGCTTTGTGCGATCGCCCTTGGCGCTGTGCCCATAACGCTGCAGGATATGTTCTTATCGCTGAAACATTTTTTCAACGGTAAAGAGCCCGCTTCGATTTACGAAGGCGTATTCATCCAGCTTCGGTTGCCGCGTGTGTTGCTTTGCGCCATAACCGGGGCTGTACTGGCGGTAAGCGGCGTACTGATGCAAGGATTGTTTCGCAACCCCATTGTAGAGCCGGGATTAACGGGCACCAGCGCCGGCGCAGCCCTGGGGGCATCGGTGGTTTTTGTACTGGGTCCCCTGTTCAACCCGGCCATCAAAAGTTTTACCGGTCCGCTGCTGGTACCGCTTGCCGCTTTTTTCGGAGCACTGCTGGCTACTTACCTGGTATACGTTCTGGCAAAGAGCGCCAAACGGGTATCTATTCTGTCATTGCTGCTGATTGGCATTGCCGTAAACGCGGTTTGCCTGAGTGGAACCGGGTTCCTGAGTTATATCGCCCGGGATCCGCAGGCAAGAAGCATCACGTTCTGGAACCTGGGAACTTTCTCCGGGGCCTCCTGGCAACAGGTGCTGATCGTCGGCAGTATAGCTTCTATCATTTTTATTGTTTCCTTCCGGTATTCGAAACAACTGAATGCATTATTGCTCGGTGAAGAAGAAGCCGGGTACCTGGGTGTGGATGCCGGCAAACTGAAGCGAAGGATTTTACTGCTGAACACGGCGATGGTATCGGTGGCAACCGCTTTTGCAGGGGTGATCAGTTTTATGGGATTGATCGTTCCGCACCTGCTTCGCCTGCTCATCGGCAGCGATAACAAACGATTACTGCCGGCGGCTATGCTTACCGGGGCCATACTGCTGGTACTGGCCGACCTGTTCGCCCGCCTGGTACTGGCCCCGGCCGAAGTACCCATCGGCATCATTACCTCCCTGGTAGGCGCACCTGTTTTCATCATCCTGCTGAAACGATTTAACCTGGCACAACAAAAAGGAGGATACAATGCTTAGAGCCGAAGGCATAGGATATACCATTGAAGGAAAGCAAATCCTGCAGGGAATCGATACACTTTTCCTTCCCGGGCAATTCAATATGATCCTCGGACCGAATGGTTCCGGTAAATCATCTCTCCTGAAGATCATCAGTGGCGAAATAAGCAACCATAATGGCAAGATCACATACGACGGAACCCCGCTTGCTTCCCTGGAAAAAGAAGAGTTGGCGAAGTTTCGAGCCGTGATGAGTCAGCAACCGGAATTGAGTTTTCCGTTAACGGCAGAAGAAGTGGTGATGATGGGCAGGTACCCGCATTTTGTTTTCAACCCGGGTAAAAAGGACGAAGAAATTTGCCGGGCGGTGATGGAAAAAATGAACCTGCAGGCGTTCCGGGAAAGAAATTACCTGACCCTCAGCGGTGGAGAGAAGCAACGGGTTCAATATGCCCGTGTGCTGGCACAGGTATGGGAGAAAACGAACAACAGGCCGCGTTACCTTTTCCTGGATGAGCCCTTGAACAGCCTCGATATCCATTACCAGCAGGAATTTCTTCAACTGGCCCGTGCGTTTCTGCAAAAAGATACCGTACTGGTTGCTGTACTGCACGATATCAACCTGGCGATTCAATATGCTGATCGTTTGTTCTTTCTTAAAGAGGGTCGCCTGGCAGCCCAGGGCAGCCCGGAAGAAATCGTTACGGAAGAACTGATCCATGACATTTTCAATGTGCGGTCGGCCATCATCCGCAACCCGGTATCCGGAGCACCCCTGGTGGTGATCGATGGCACCCCTGGCAAATAATTCTGTACTTTCGCTGACCTGACCGGGGTACCAACGTATGTATACTGCTGCCAGAAGAATAGCTGCATTTATCTTCCTGCTGATCGCATCGGCCCCCTTCCTCTTTTCCTTTAAATACCTGGTAGACGAGAAACTCATCCGGATGGAGTCGGAAGAAAGGATGAAAGAAGAAAAACTTCAAACCGTTACACTCCGGGCCAACGCGATCCGGTGGGCACGGTATGGCAAAGAGATCATACTTGATGGAAAATATTTTGATATCCGTACCTATACTATCCAGGGCGAACTGGCTACCCTGACCGGTCATTTTGATGAAAAAGAATCGAACCTGCAGGAGGAATACAAAGAGGCTACAGAAGATGCAGGCAACAGGTCGTTACATGAAGCTGTACTCAAGTTCCTCATCCTGCCCCACCTGGCATACCCCGAAAAAGGCCTGGCCAATGCCGGATGGCAAATCGTTCACCGGCATTACGGCCGTTTCACGGAAAGCCTGCCGGTACCGCCCGCCCTTTCACTGATACAACCTCCCCGTTGTTGATTTACACACTTCGCTTCTGAGAACGGCATGCTACCGCATGACGCTTCTGTTTTATTTCATTAAATCAACGATCATGAACAAAGTAATTATACTAGCGGGGTTACTGTGCTGTATGCATACGCTGTACGCTCAAAACACCCCGGCAAAAAAAGATACCATCCGTAAGGAGATATCTCTTGAAGAGGTAGTGATTTCGGCCAGTAATTTTGCCGAGAAAAAAAGAAACATCGCCCAAAAGATCGACGTTATCAACGCCGCCACCATTGCCGCCACCAATGCACAGAATACAGGCGACCTGCTGATCAACACCGGAAAAGTATTCGTACAAAAAAGCCAGCAGGGCGGAAGCAGCCCCGTACTTCGTGGCTTTGAAGCCAGCAGGGTATTGCTGGTTGTGGACGGCGTGCGCATGAACAACGCCATTTACCGGAGCGGGCACCTCCAGAATGTTATTACCACCGACCAGAATTCATTCAGCCGCGTGGAAGTGATGTACGGGCCCTCCTCCACCATTTATGGAAGCGATGCGCTGGGTGGTATTGTACACCTGGTCACCAAATCGCCCGTTCTTTCGGGAGATAAGAAATTCCTTTCCACCGGTTCGGCATTTTTCCGATACAGTGGCGCCAACGATGAAAAGACCATTCACGCCGATGCCAGCCTGGGCGGAAAAAAATTCGCCTGGTTTCAATCGTACAATTACAGCGATTTTGGCGATATGAAGATGGGAAGCGATTACCTGAGCAAGTATCCCAACTTCGGCAGAAGAAGCCAGTACGTAGACCGCATCAATGGTATCGACTCCGTGGTTACGAACAAGGATGAACGGGTGCAGAAATTCTCCGGTTACAAGCAGTGGGATATCATCCAGAAACTATTGTTCAAGCAAAGCAGCAGGATCACGCACCTGCTGAACATCCAGCTCTCCAACACCAACGATGTGCCCCGCTACGACCGCTTGCAGGATATCCGGAATGGAACCCTGCGTTATGCCGAATGGTACTATGGACCTCAAAAACGCATCCTCGGGGCCTATGAATTCAACGCGGAAAAACTGGGTTTTGTGGATCAGCTCAAAGTCAATATCAATTACCAGGATATCGAGGAAAGCCGGCAAACCCGCGAGTACAGGCGATACGACCGGTTCGACAGCCAGGTAGAGAAGGTAAAGGTTTTTGGTGTTTCCATCACAGGCCGGAAGAACATCGGAAACAGTGAATTGACCGTAGGCGCCGATGCCCAGTTCAACGATGTAAAGTCAAGGGCCAGTCGTACCAATCTTACTACGGGAGCCGTAAGTAAGATCAACACCCGCTATCCGGATGGCAAGAACAAGATGAACAACTTCGGCATCTTCGCCCAGCACCTCTATAAGTTCAAGAACAAGAAGCTGGTGCTCAATGACGGTATCCGGCTTCAGTCGATCAACCTGAAGAGCAATGTACTGGACAATTCATTCCTGAACTTGCCCGATACGGCCGTGACACAGAATAGTTTCGCCGTAACAGGCAATATCGGCATTGTATATAATCCGACGGCCAGTACTACGATCAAGACATCGTTCGCTTCCGGTTTCCGGGCTCCCAACATCGATGACCTGGCCAAGATATTTGAGTCGAGCACAGCAGCCCGCCAGGTGGTGGTGCCGAATGCCGACATCAAACCCGAGTACACGTATAATTTTGATCTGACCATCAACCAACGCATCGCAAACAGGGTGAGCATTGAATTAACCGGGTACTATACCCTTTTCAGAAACGCGATCCTGAAAGCTCCTTACAAATTGAACGGCCAGGACTCGATCATTTACAACGGGATCAAAAGCCAGGTATTGGCCAGCCAGAATGTGAGCAAGGCAAATGTATACGGTTTCAGCGTGGGGGTTGATGCTGATATCACCAAGGGACTTAGTTTCAGTACCACCCTTTCCTATACGAAGGGCTGGTTCAAAACAGATCCATCCAAAACCTCAACGATCTATGAAAAGCAGTCGAACGGCACCTATGCACTTGTCAACCGGAATGTTTCCCGGAAACCCCTGGATCATATTCCACCGGTATTTGGGAAGACAAGTGTCCGGTACCAGCATAAGCGTTTCGGCGCCGAAACCTATCTCTTATACAATGGCTGGAAACGGCTGGATGATTTCAATGCCGATGGAGAAGATAATGCCCAATACGCTACGGCCGATGGGATGCCCTCCTGGATAACATTGAACTGGCGGGGCTATTGTAACATTACAAAAAATATACAAGTACAAACAGCTGTAGAAAACATACTTGATAGAAATTACAGGTATTTTGCCTCCGGATTTTCGGCTCCGGGGCGGAATATTATTGTCTCATTGCGGGCAAGCTGGTAGTTTTACTTTACTTGAATCAATAATATAAGGGTGCCAAACTGGTTAACATTTTGGCACCCTTTGCTTTGCATGCAGCAATACCACAATAGAATTTGTCTATATTTATAGGGTAAACTAAGCGCACAATGACCGAAGAGCTCATGCTAGCCGGGTGTATAAGAAATAATGCCGCCGCCCAGGAGGCCTTATACAACCGTTTTAGTCCCAGGATGCTGGGGGTGTGCTACCGTTTTGCCAAAAACAGGGAAGATGCGGAGGATATGCTGCAGGAAGGATTCATCAAGGTATTTACACAGATTCACCAATACAGAAATGAGGGGGCGCTGGAAGGATGGATACGAAGGATCATCGTGCATACCTGTATCAACATCCTGAAAAAAAATAAAAAGTTCTCTGAAAGCGTCGATATCATTCATGCCAACAGCATACATATCAAAGAGGAAGTGATTCCTTCCATTATGCAGGCCAAGCAGGTGGTGGAGTGCATACGTTCTCTCCCGATCGGGTACAGAACGGTACTTAACCTCTATGCAATTGAAGGGTACTCGCACAAGGAGATTGCCGGGATGCTTGATATTGAGGAAAGCACCAGCCGGAGCCAGTATACACGTGCGAAGGCGATGCTGGAGGATATACTGATCAAGAAAAAGATCATTCAAAAGCAAAAGAAGAAAGAAACGTTTTTTGGAGCTGTATTACCCGGGTAAAACAGCGAACTGTTAACCCATTACCAACAACTATCATGTTTTTGAAAAATGGAAAGAGATTTTTACACCGATGAATTTGAACAACTGATCAAGGAAAAGGCCGATCAGTTCCGGATGTATCCATCCCGGAGGGTATGGCATAGCATTTACAATAACCTGCATCCAAGCCGCCGGGGACCATCCTTCATTATCGGTCTCTTCTTCTTCTCCTCGCTTTTCGTAATTGGTTACCTCAATACTGCTGACGATTCGCTTACCCGCCGCGTTGGCTACAATTCCGGCTCAGCTAAATCCACAAGCAGCATTTCGCACCAGGCATTGGCTGCAAGCTCACCCAACACCGCTTCTTCCTCTGACGTAAAGGAAAGAAACCAGGAGGCAGATGCCATCAATGACGCCAATACTCCGGTGAACGAATCATTGAACATTACTGGCGCCAAAAACAGTACTTCCGGAAGGATAAATTCAAGAAGCGGACTAGCTGAGAACAATAAGGTCCGGGAGGGAAATACAGGTCAGAAAGAATTACGTAGTGCATCCAGCCAGTCACGCAAGGCTAAAATCGTAGCCGACAATCCTGAAAAAGACGATGACCTGGTTGTTTCGTCAGATTCTCACAATGCAAAAAAACAAACATCTGCAAAGGCTGAAAAGCAGGATATAGCCCGCCCGACCCGTAAAACAACTGTAACAGCCCCTGTTTATATCGAATCGGAAGAAATAACAGCGGTTTCGCAACCTGCAGCGCCTTCCACAACGGCCAGCACAGCGAAAATAACCGATACCGAATCTAAAGAAGAACTTCCCACAGATGAGAAACCGGAAGCCAAAGAGCAACCGGCTGTGTTAAAGAATCTTTCTGATAAAAATGTTCTGGACGAAAAATCCTGGGTCGAACATTTCGCCATGTACAACAAGCGGGTGGCAAAAAAATGGACAAGCAAACTTGAATATGAATTCTATATAACGCCTGCTGTAAACTACCGAAAACTCACTACCGAATCAAAAGGTTCAGTAGCTCCATTTGCAACCACCGGAGACATCAATAAAGCCATCAGCCAACGCCCGGGATTGGGTATTGAATCAGGCATTGGGCTTTCGTATGCTTTTGCCAAGAACCTCCGCCTTAAAGCTGGTCTTCAGTTTAATTACACCAACTACAACATCAATGCAGACCAGATTGGCCATCCCATACAAACAACCATCCTGATGACCGACCCGGTGACAGGATATTCGTACCCGGCAGCCAGGGCCTCCAGCATTGCCAATGTATATGACCAAAACGCCCTTCAACCTGTTACACTGCATAACCGGACTTACCAGGTTTCGATTCCGGTCGGACTTGCTTACAAGCTCTCCAGTAACAAGAATGTAGAATGGTTTGTAGGCGCTAGTGCACAGCCTTCCTATATCTTTGGCGGCAAGGCTCACCTGATTTCATCAGATCTTAAAAATTATGTGTCAGATCCTTCCGCTATCCGCGTATGGAATCTGAATATCGGGCTTGAAACATTCATGAATTATAAATTCGGATCTTATAGCCTGCGTGTTGGCCCGCAAGTGCGTTACCAGGTTTATTCGACATACAGAAAGGATGTAGCGCTTATCGAAAAACCATATGCCGTAGGCCTGAAGATCGGCCTTGTAAAAGGCTTTTAAAATCCCTGATCAGGAACATTTAATTATACAAAAAGCAACCCTCCGGGTTGCTTTTCGCTTTTGGTTACTTTTTGCAAAAAGCCCTAATCCCGCTAATTTTGAGAGATGAGATACATCCTTGCCTTACTTATATTGCCTGTATTTTTCTCGGCATGCTCCGGTTCAAAAAAAGAACCATCGCCCGGCCCAGGCCCTGAGCCGGAAAAAAGGTCAAGTTTTTTCCCCGTTACCAGCTATATCAAGGGGCAGATTTTTGATATACGCAGAAGAGGAATTAACCCATTGTATCATGTAACCAGTAATAACAGAACCGATTCAACCTGGCTAAAACTGGAAGACATAGAAAAAGCTGTACATGCATTTTTAGAACCCGTAATTGATTCGACCAATCTGACATCCCTCTTCGATGAAAAAGATTTTCTGGACCAAACCATTGCGGCGTATACCTTTACATATGAACCCAAGGCTTCACTACCAGACAACATGACCCTGCGGCGGTGGGATGTTTATATTGACGCAGAAAGCAATAAGGTACGCCGGATTTACATGGTCAAGAAAATAAACGAAAATCAAACGCTTCAACTCACCTGGCAGAGCAACAAATACTGCAAGGTCGTAACCATCGGTACAGATTCCTCCGGTAATTCAAGGGTGGAAAAGGAAGAACAAATAACCTGGGACTTTAATCAATGACCCCAAAAGAATTTTCTGAGATAGCTCCTGCAATTCCTGTTCACCCGGGAATATATAAGTATTACGCTGCCGACAATGAATTGCTTTATGTGGGTAAGGCTAAAAATCTCCGGAAGCGGGTCAGTTCGTATTTTTCCAAAACATTCGTCAGCTACAAAACCCATGAACTGGTCAGGCGGATTCATCACATCGAGTTTACGATAGTGAATAATGAGCAGGATGCCTTCCTTCTTGAAAATACCCTCATCAAGGAGTATCAGCCAAAATTCAATATCAACCTGAAAGATGATAAAAGCTATCCGTTCATTGTAATCAAAAACGAGCCCTTCCCCCGGGTTTTTTTTACCCGGAAGCGGATCAACGATGGATCACAGTACCTGGGGCCCTATACCTCTGTGGAAAAGGTAAGGGAACTGCTTGACTTTATCCGGCAGACCATTCCATTGCGGACCTGTAAACTGAACCTGACCCAAAACAACATCAAAAAAGGGAAGTTTAAAATCTGCCTTGAATACCACCTGGGGAATTGCAAGGGCCCTTGCGAAGGATTACAATCCGAAGCCGACTACAACCAGGACCTCCACCAGCTTGTAGATATTCTGAAAGGTAACCTTGGACCCGTCATCAGGCACTTTAAAGCGGAGATGAAGAACCGGGCTGAAAATATGGAGTTCGAAAAAGCCGCCCAACTCAAAAAAAAACTGGAACACCTGGAGAATTATCAGTCCAAATCAGTGGTAGTGAATACCCGCATTGGAACAGTAGATGTTTTTTCCATCCTGCAGGAAGGTAATATTGCCTATGTAAATTACCTGGCAGTGAATGCCGGCTCCGTAGTTGCAACAAAAACCATAACGCTGGAAAAACAACTTGAAGAAACAGGAGAAGAAGTACTCGCTTTTGCGGCGGCGCAGTTGCGCAGAAGTTTTGAGAGCAGCGCCCGGGAGATAATCGTACCATTCCCGATCGAGTTTCCCGAGAAAGACATCCGCATTTCCGTTCCTCGCAGCGGCGACAGAAAAATCCTGTTGAATCTCTCGGAAAAGAACGTGAATTACTTCCGTGAAGAGCTTAAACGAAAAAAGATATTGCGCCTGGAAGAAAAATCGGATGAAGATAAGCTGCGGGTACTGGAAATGCTAAAGAATGACCTGAGCCTCTCCTCCTTACCAGTTTATATAGAGTGTTTTGATAACTCGAACCTGCATGGAAGTTACCCGGTTTCTGCCATGGTATGCTTTATAAACGGAGAGCCCAGCAAAGCCAACTACCGGCATTTTAAGGTAAAAACGGTTCAGGGTATAAATGACTTTGCGACGATGGAGGAAGTTGTTCTACGACGCTATAAAAGGCTGCTGGAGGAAAAGAAGCCGCTTCCCGACCTGATCATCATTGATGGCGGTAAGGGGCAGCTCAGCGCCGCTATGAAAAGCGTTCGAGCCCTAAACCTGCCGGCAACAACAGCCATCATTGGTTTGGCAAAAAATGAGGAAGAGGTATTTTTCCCAGGAGACAGTCAGTCGATTAAATTAGCCTGGAATAGTGATAGCCTGAAATTGCTCCGCCGCATACGCGATGAAGTACATAATTACGGCATCACGTTTCACCGAAAACTGCGTAGCAAGGGTACCTTTAAAAACGAATTAGAAGAAATAAAAGGAATCGGGAAGAATACGGCGGATCTTTTACTCAAGGAATTTAGGTCAATAGCAGCAATAAAGAATAAAGACCTGGATGAACTTGCGGGTTATATCGGTATCGCCAAAGCCAGACTCGTAGCAGACCATTTTCGAAAAGCCGTTAAATAAAAAAGGGGCCAGAATAGAAATTCAGCCCCGTTTAAAATCCAATATCCTATGAAAAACCGAAACGAAGATAGCCATTGTGCTATTTACCTCCAATACCCTAATGTGGGTATTTATAAAAAATTGTTCTCATTTAAATTTTAAAGCACTTACTTCATGCAATAAAAAAACCCGTCGTATTGACGGGTTTTTTTAGAATATTTCTAACTGCGGTTTTAATAACTCCACAGGTCCTGTTCGTAGTTGAATATCTTTTCTTTGATATTTTCTCCTTCCAGTAATTGAAGAATACCTTTTTCCTTCAGGCCTGGGTAATCCCGGATGAATCTATCCAATGGATTATCGATCGTGCTTTTAATAATACGACCGTAGAACATCCTGCTTTCGAACAGATCTTCCCAGCTCATTCTGCCTCCATAGTTCTTACCATTATATACTTCGTAACGGGCAAGAATAGGACGCATATCCGGATAGTATACCCAGAACAATTCTGTCGGGCCAAGGTTAACACCCATTGAAGTGACAACATCCTTTACGGGTGCAATGCCTAATATTCTCCAGAACAAGCGAGAACTTTCCTTATCGAAGATTACTTCTTCTTTTATCCTGAAACGGTAGAATGAATCCAGGTTGATCTCAGCTCTTTTGTAGATGGTTCCGGTGAGATTACCCATCGTATCGTATATAGGAACCGGTACAGAATCACCACCGATTGCCCTGGCAACTTCAGCCTTGGTCATTGGGGTTGTAAACCGGTCATCAATACTGTTGAATACAGTTACAGCGCTATCATCAATTGCCTTCAACAGTATAGATATAAACCGTTGGTTACCATTGTTTTCATTCGCCGTATACATGAAAGTCTGGTTGATCTTTTCCCGGGCATCAATCTCTCTCCATATCTTATGACGATAGATGGCGTCATCTGCCCGAAGGTTTTCATATGGAAGCGGAGTCCTGTCCTTAAGGGTTGTTGTTTCAACAGCCTCATCTGGACGAAGCGATTTCTTCACAATGGGAATTGGAAGGCTATCATTAACCGGGGGCGGTGGTGGTGCTACCGCTACCGCTTTCACCGTGTCCGTAACCGGCACAGTGGGGTTAATAGTCGCTTTTGTTTTCGACTTAGCTGTCTTTCGTGTTGTTGTACGCTTGGTTGCAGACCTTGTGGTCGTTTTCTTCTTTTGTTGAGCTTCAACAACGCCAGCAAAAAGGCAAAAACAAAATGCCAGGGCCAGGTACTTAATTAATTGCTTATTCATAGCAAATCTTGATTAATTATATATTAATAAAGGGCGAATGATCTACCTTCAATGGTTCGGGCTCCACCCGGGCCGGTCACGCGGATATTATCGAACGTTACCACAGAACCCGGACCACAACGGGTCAGGAATGAACTCAATGATGCTAAACTATTGCTTGTGATACTAGCTGTAGCCACATTGGGGAAGTTCGCTCCGGAAAAATATACTGTCGCACTCACAACACTGAACCGTGTATCAAAGTCAAATTTTTCCAGTTCCGCACGGCAAGACTGCTGATTTTTAAACTCAACAGACGGCATCCTTGGTTTACCAGAAGCCACTTTGAATACAGGATCCGGAATTGTCTTAACCCGGAAATCGAAACTGCTGGTTTTCCCATCAGCCGTAACATTGATCTTCGCCGTTCCGGGTGTTGTAACTGTAACAATGCGGTTAGACCCTGATCCGGAAATTGTTCCTCCTGTCATGGAAACCGTCGTCTTGTCCCAACCGGAGCCAGAAGAAATTGTAATCGGATTGTCCACACCGATATAGAACACGTTCATCTTGTCAAGCATCACAGCAGCGCCACCCGGTACACCAACTACATATTCTACTGTTTTATTGATGGGAACCTCTTTCCCATCTTCACCGGTAAAACTTCCACTGATTTGGATGGTATGTTTTCCAGAGCCACTCACGGTGGTTTTGTATTCACCTTGACCATCAACCAAATTAACCGGGTTGCCATTAATACTGATACGGCTTTGTACGGTAGAGCTGTAAGCACCTACACCAGCTGTAACGACTAACTCCTGTCCGGGCATTAAGTAGTTGGAACTTTGTCCTACCAGAACACCAACCTTATCCATGTGCACTTCTACGGCTCCGACCTGGCTGGCACAAAATGTAACCACCTGGTTTTCTACATTCTTAACATTGTTCTGGAACTTACTTAAAATAGTAAGTGCGGCTACTGTAGGAGTCATGTGGAAATAACCCGAGGTGAAATCTTTCTTGCCTTCTTTTCCTTGAACACCATCCGTACTAATCGGGAAGTTACTCTCGAACTTCGCTTTAATCTTTGGATCAATGGCAAGAATGCTATTCTTGAACTCTTCAAGCTTCTTTTTCAACTCTTCTCCCTTTCCGTTGGTTTCAAATAATCTTGTAGATGCATCCAGATTGTCTTCTTTGAAATCCTCTTTCCCATCTTTAACAACAAGTCCTGCACCTTTCTTAAGTTCTACTTTCAAACCATTAATGTATGTATCCAGGTCTGCCGCCAGTTTTTTCGCTTGTTCAGCTTTTGGTTGCCAAACAGCTGCCTGAACTTTGGTTTTATCATCAGTAAGCATTTTACTCAATGATTCGTATAGCAGGTTGTTGGAGTTTGATATATTGGTACTTGAACTTTGCAGACTTTTATCCACCGTTTTAAAGGCTTCAATCACCTCCGCAGATACGTTCAGCGCCAAGATGGCTGTCAACACCAGGTACATGATGTTGATCATCTTTTGCCGGGGCTCTTTAGGTAAAGCCATAGTATTTCAGATTTACGATTGTTTAGATTAAATTTTTACGCTCTTCCTGTAGTCTGTTAACGGCCCTGCATTGCGGTCAGCATATTTCCATAAACCGAGTTCAGTTTGGTCAGGTTATTGGCCAATACACTGATCTGATCTTTCGCTTTGCCGGCATCTTCAACAGTACTCATCATGGTCTGGCTAGCCTCGGCGAGCTTACCATAGAAGGAGTTCAATGACTTCAGGTGATTGTTACTTTCTTTCAATTCCAATTCGTAAATGGTATTCAATGATCCCAGGTTTTTGGTAAGCACCTGAACCTGTTCGTGGAATCCTTTTGCACTTTCAGCGGCATTGCTGAAACTTCCCATGGTAGCGGCGCTGCTTGCGAATGCGGTAGCCATATTACCCAATGCAGTCGTGGCTTCTTTTGTTTTGTTTCCAAACTCACCGGTCGATTTTACTACATCCCCGATTTCGGTAATGTTACCCACAGTAGATTGTAATTTTTGGAATCCTTCTCCCAGTTTCTTCAGGTTGGTTGGTGTGATATCAGCCTGCTGCAGCATTTTGTCCATAGACTGCAGTGAAGGATTTGCCACCTCTTCTACGTCGTCGTCTTCCTCGTGATGCTTCGGCTTTATCCATTCGATAGCAGCATATACCAGGAAGATACCTGTTTCAGTCCACATCCCGATGGTTAACATCATATCAGCGTATGACTGGTGAGTAAGCTTTGCCCAGGCTGCGAAGATAATTACCGCAGCACCGGCACTTACCAATACATCAATAAGGGTTAAGAAGGTTCTTTTTCTGTGAGCCATGGTTGAAAGATTTTAAGTTTTAACTGGGGATTATTTAACGTTTGATTACACAAAGTTTGATTACGGAAAAGATAGGGAGTACCTGTTGTTTTACTAGTACAGGTACCCCTTAATTTTTTTCGGACAAGTTGTTAGTTTTGGAAACTGTTTACTTTTTTCCCTTTTTCTGAGCAGGCGGCAAATCGATCACACAACGGAAGCCAATGTAGGATTTCGCGGTATCCTGGTATTCGTAGGCCCTGGATCCTGTACGTAACAGGTAACCAACATCTTTCCAACTTCCGCCACGTAACACTTTACGTTTATCGCGTGGCTTATCTGTTTCTTTAGCATTGTACCTGATGTCAGGATTCATATCATGCTGGAAATTATACGCGCCTTCGTAATACAGTGAAGAAGTCCATTCGGCTACGTTTCCTGCCATATTATATAATCCAAAATCATTGGGCCAATAGGCATCTGCACGTACGGTATAGAACCCACCATCTTCCGGATAGTTACCCCTGCCGGGTTTAAAGTTGGCAAGCAAGCAACCTTTTTTGTTCCTGAGGTAATAGCCTCCCCATGGGAAATCCGCTTGTGAGCGACCGCCACGGGCAGCATATTCCCATTCTGCCTCTGTTGGCAAACGGAAATCAACCTCTGCAGCACGCTTTTTAGATTCGAGATATGCATTCAGGTAATGAGTCCTCCATTCGCAAAAAGCGGTGGCTTGCTTCCAGCTAACTCCGACAACAGGGAAGTTCCCAAAAGCCGGGTGACTAAAGTATTTCTTGGCCATCGGCTCGTTGTACGAGTAAGCGAAATCTCTAACCCAGCATAAAGAGTCGGGATATACAGGAATTGTTTTCTTAATAATGAATTTGGAACGGGGAATTGTTGCATCCTTGTTCTGAGCGGCTGCCTTATAGTCAAAAACCTCAGATTGATATACGATCTTGTTAGCGTCGATCTCCTTCTTACCAAAAATCCTGTTATCCG
>WBZX01000979.1_pt1 | contig 23130 bp, 24 predicted proteins | sample 5204211 | NCBI WGS metagenome assembly WBZX01 (sample SAMN12344362, study PRJNA552823) | activated sludge metagenome | biome: Activated sludge suspended growth; feature: Nitrification reactor; material: Wastewater; isolation source: activated sludge from nitrification reactor of wastewater... | reverse complement strand
CGGACCGAGTCCCAGCCATGCGCCTGATAGAGGATCTCTGTCAACTCGAGTCCGGCCTCCAGCGCAAACCAGCGGGCATCTTTCAGAATGGCCGCTTGCAAGGCTTGCGTCAGCTTGGCGCTGATGATGTAGTCGATGTTCCGGGTTTCGAGTAGATGCAAGACGGATTGTGCATAGAAACCGCTGTCCGCGCGAAATAGCCCCACAGTTTTACTACCCAGATGATGCAGTGTGGATTCGATGAATTGCAGAACGTTGTTGGCCGTGTGGGCGTCGCCCGGGCGCAGCCAGAAGTTGGCGACCATGCGCGATTCGGCAACGAAGGCCAACAGCGGATGATGTGATTGTCGTCCACGCTTGTTGGGGTTGTAACCGCAGGTCGCTCCCTGCTGCTGTCCGTGCCGGGTAATGACGGTGGAGTCCATGTCCAGCGTGATGCTGGGCAGGGTGCTGACTTTGTCGAAGAACCAGCGATAGACCTCGGCTTGCACTCGCTCATGATGCAGTTGATCGAAGCGTCCGAACAGGCGAACGATGGCTTTGTGCCCGGCTACCCGTGTCCAGCCAAACAGGCGGGTAAGCGGGCGATCCAGACGCGTGACTTCGAGGTGGGCAAAGCGGCAGGCACCGCACCAGATGGAAACCAGGAGTTGCTCGACCAGTTGCACGGGTGGGTAACCTCGGTTCGAGCCGGGTTGTGGCAAATCCCATTGGGCCGCTGCCTCGCGGAAAGCCATGCTGTCCAGCATCCGTTTCATCAATGCAAGACCTCCCCAGGCGCTGACTTCTCGTGAGGTGAATTTGATCTCGAATGCCGAGCTTGTATCGGGCCGTATCATGCTGCCCATCCTATCTCATTGTTCCTCATACGACTTCTCTAATGGATCCCATTAGAAATTCGTGACTGAAAATCCTACCCCTAACGAGTCAATTCGGCTAATGGATTATCTGGGATGATGATTTATAGCATTCCGGGCGGTTGAGTTGCGTTGATCGTCCTACGAGCGAGCTCCATGCGCAAACCCAACAACCGCCAAGCGGGGGAGAGCCGGGGTCAGGTCTTGCACAATAACGCCCACCCCGCAAGAGCTTCCCCAACCTCAGCAATCCCTGGCCGACAAGTTTTTGTTTTTCCTGCTGTTCTGCTCCAACCAGTTTGATGCGAGAAGGTGAAGGACTGCGGTACTACACAATCTGGCGCAGGCCCGGATCGGGTCGAAATCGTCGACTACTGAAAGGTTATGATATGGCAATGAACAGGAACGCGACCAATACATCCAGGCGCGATCCTGCGCGAAGGATATCTTGTATCTTGTATCGATCGAGACATATAACCCTCTACGGTTGATCTTGCCAAAGATTGATCAAAACCCGCGCTTCCAGCCCGCCCCCAGGCCGGTTCTGCAGGCTGAGTTCTCCACCATGCAATCGCGCGATTCTGGCCGCGATGGCGAGACCCAGCCCTGCTCCGCCTTCGCGGCCGCGAGCGGTGTCCAGTCGCTCGAATGGCCGTAGCAACCGCTCGGCCTCGGCTTCGGGTAAACCCGGACCGCGATCCATGACGCTCAAAAGTACAGTCCCATCGGCGGCATAGCTACGTACTGTCACCGCACCGCCGCCATAGTGAAAGGCGTTGTCCACCAGGTTGGTAATCAGGCGGCGCATGGCAAGTGGGCGCAGCCGTAGCTCAGGCAGTTCTCCAAGATCAAGCGCAAGCGGCTTTGCCTGCCGCTCGTAGCGGGCGGCCACCCCCCTGATCAGCTCATTCAAATCGGTCGATACGGTTTTCTCGCCTTCGGCCCCCCTTACAAAATCGATAAACTGGCCGATGATGGCGTCCATATCCGCAATATCCTGCTCCATGCCCGATTTGTCGACACTCGATTGTGGAAGCATTTCTACTGCCAGCCGTAGTCGCGCCAACGGCGTCCGCAAATCATGCGAGACTCCGCCCAGCAAAAGATTTCGGTCGGCCTCGGCTCGCCGCAATGCGGTTTGCATTTCGTTAAATGCTTTGGCTACGTGCACAAACTCGTCGGCGCCGGATTCAGGCAGGGAGCCGATAGTATTTCCCCGCCCGATTGCGTCAGCCGCCAGAGCCAACTGCCTTAATGGCCGGTTGATGCGCAGCATGATCAGGTAGGCGCCCAGCAAGGACATCGTCACCACCAGCAATCCCCAGCCCAGCCATTGCAAGGGGACAGTCCGTACCGTTTGCACGCCGGGGATGATTACCCAGTAATCTTCGCCGCTCAGAGAGAAGCTTACCCAAATTCCGGGCAGATCAAGATGATTCATAGCCACTACGGTATCTTTGCCCAACTGTCCGCGCACTTTAGCAGCTATCCGTTGCACGAGAGGGTCGCCCGGCAGGGGTTCGATCTCTTCAAACGGATCAAATGGGTAAATTCGGATTCCCTGGTTAAGATTCAGCTCTCGCAGCAAGCTCAATCGAGTGTCGTCACCTGCCGCCAGCAGAGCCGAGCGCGTAAGATTGACGGTGCTAACCACCTGCAGCGCCCCCACTGATGCTCGCGGCTCCAGTTCAAAATACTCGAATAACCTAAAAGCCGCATACTGTCCTGCTGCCAGCAATAACAGGATCAACAGAACAATACGAGCTTGCAGGGTGCGGGGAACCAATCTCATGCCTCATCCGGAACAAACACGTAACCGAATCCCCAGACCGTCTGGATAAATTGCGGATGCGCCGGGTCGGTTTCGATCAGTTTGCGTAGTCGCGATATCTGTACATCGATGCTGCGGTCGAACGCATCCAGTTCGCGACCTCGAGCCAGCTCCATGAGCTTGTCGCGCGACAGTGGTTGCCGCATGTGGGTCGTCAACACGTGCAGTAAGGAAAACTCGCCACTGGTCAGAGGGATCGCTTCGCCACCTTTGGTCAGCTTGCGCGTGGAAGGAGTCAAGCAAAACTCGCCAAAAGCAATAGTTTCCTCGGCTCGCGGAGAGCCAGGCGGTGTCGCAGGCGCGCGACGCCGCAACACGGCGCTTATGCGTGCCAGCAATTCGCGCGGATTGAACGGCTTGGGCAAGTAGTCGTCAGCCCCCATTTCCAACCCGATGATGCGGTCGATTTCATCGCCCCTGGCCGTCAGCATAATGATTGCCAGTTCGTTGCCGCTGCCGCGTAGCCGACGGCATATGGCAAGTCCATCCTCGCCAGGCAGCATGAGATCCAGCACGATCAAGTCAATTCGATCGCGGGCGAGCAGTTTATCCATTGCAGCACTATCGGCCGCCGCCTGCACGGCAAACCCCTGCTCGCCAAGGTAGCGCACCAGGAGCTCGCGTAACCGGGCGTCATCATCAACCACTAATATGCGTTTATTCATGATGCTATGGTACGCCTTGGGCTCCGGGAAAATCGCCATTTTGGTAACCAACTGTTACTCCAACATGCCCCGGTTACAATTTATTACAAATCAGACATCTGCGGAATTAGCTTGTTTACATCTTTCATTTAACCTGTACCCACCTTGCCTCCCCAAGGAACTGCCGGAAACCGGCACCATTGTGATCACATGAAAGGACTCTCAGAATGAACAATCCAGTGAATATTGCAGTCATTACAATTGCTTTGATAACAAGCGCCACCGCTTTTGCAGATGACACAACCCACCACCGGCACGACCGCGGAGTCAACACCAGGCAGCACCACCAGGCTGATCGTATCAAACAGGGCGCTCGCTCAGGCGAACTCACCAAGGCGGAAACGCAGCAACTTAATCAGGAACGTCGCAACATCCGTAAAAAGGAGCGCGAATACAAGGCCGATGGCAAACTGACGGCTGGCGAGCGCAAGGAATTGCATCAGGACTTGAATAATCTGTCCAAGGATATCCATGCCGAGAAACACGACACCGAGAAACGTCAATGATTGATTCATTCCGGGCAGAAAAAACCATCTGCCCGGAATGAATCAACCAGGACATGCGCACACTAAAGGAAGTTTGCAATGAGCCGGAATATCATCTTATTAAGTGTTACCGTACTGCTATCTGTCGGAACACCGTTGCTTGCAGCTGAAACGATTCAGGTACCGCCATCCCGAAATAGCAGCCTGGAAGAAGGGATCAATCAAGCATACCCTGATCGAGAGCAAATCGAGGCGCGCCGCAAGCAGATACGCGACCGTATGCGCAAGAAACTGCAACGTGCCGACCAGAATGGCGATGGTTCAATCTCCCGAGCCGAAGCAGAACGCGACTTGCCGGGCGTGGCGCGCCATTTTGATCAGATCGATACCGATCACGATGGCGTTTTGAGCCGCGCTGAACTACATACAGCACGAGAAAAGCGTCGTGAACTGCGCGAGCACCGAATGAAGAAAAACCAATAAGCCAGATTGCAAAATTGGTTTATCGGCGTTCTTGCTATAAAATCGCCGATTACTTCGTACGCGAGCAATTTCCTTGAAATTCCTGTTCGATCTACTCCCCGTCATCCTGTTCTTTGCCACGTTTAAAGTGGCCGGGATATTCACTGCGACCGCAGTCGCCATCGGCGCCACCCTGGCTCAGATTGCCTGGGTAAAATGGCATCATGGCAAGGTCGACGGCATGTTGCTGGCCAGCGGCGCCATCGTGGTGGTGTTTGGCGGCGCGACGCTATTGCTACACGACGAAACCTTCATCAAGTGGAAGCCCACCGTGCTGTACTGGATGTTTGCACTCATTCTGTTTGTTGCAGAAATCTTCTGGCGCAAGAATTTGATCCGCAGCATGATGGAGCAGCAGATGTCCATGCCGGACAATATCTGGCGCATGCTCAACCACGCCTGGGTCGGTTTTTTTATGGTGCTCGGCGTGATCAATCTTTATGTTGCATTTCAATATCCGACTGAAACCTGGGTCAATTTCAAGCTGTTTGGTGCGACGGGACTGATGCTGGCTTTCGTTGTCGCACAAAGCCTGCTGCTATCGAAATATATCGAAGAAAAGGACACCAAGTAATGCTGTACGCAATCATCGGTGAAGACCTACCGGATAGCCTGGAAAATCGCCTGGCAAGCCGCCCGCCGCACCTGGAAAGGTTAAAGGTATTACAAGAACAGGGACGCCTGCTGCTGGCAGGGCCATTTCCCGCCATCGATAGCGTCGACCCCGGACCCGCAGGGTTTTCCGGCAGCCTGATTGTGGCCGAATTCGCCTCGCTGGAAGAGGCGCAGGCATGGGCCCATGCCGATCCATATATCAGCGGCGGCGTTTATGGCAACGTTACGGTCAAGCCATTTCGCAGGACGCTCCCATGATCGACTTGTTACGCCAAAGGTTAGCTGTATTAACCCCCTCGCATCTCGAAATTATCGACGATAGCACCAAGCATGCCGGACATGCAGGAAACACCGGCGGCGGACACTACACCGTGATGATCGCCAGTTCGCTTTTCGCTGGAAAATCAACGATAATACGCCACCGTATGGTTTATCAGGCCGTTGGCGACCTTGTTCCGTCCAGAATACATGCCTTAAGCATCAAGGCCGGCGTGCCGGGCGAAAGCTCAATTTCTTAATTTTCAAGGAAACACACATGCGTTCTATTCCTCGTATTCTCGCCGTACTGCTGGCTACTGCCGCCTTGGGCGCATACGCTGCCGACACCACCGTCAACGGCAAACCGATCAAGCAATCGTTGTTCGATTACATCATCAAGGATGCGACCACTCGTGGCCAGAAAGTGGACGACAACGTCCGCACTCTGGTTATGAACAAACTGGTCAGCAGCGAACTGATCGTTCAGGAAGCTCAGAAATCCGGCATGGACAAACAAGCCGATTTTCTGGCGAAGCAAGAACTGATGGCGCGTGAATTACTGGTCAACACTTATCTGCAAGACTATATCAAGAAGCATCCCATTGACGATGCCACCCTGAAGACCGAATACGATAAGTTCAAGGCAGCGATTGGCGACAAGGAATACAAGGCCAGCCACATCCTGGTCAAGACCGAGCAGGAAGCCAAAGATGTGATCGCCCAGCTTGCAAAGGGCGGCGATTTCGCCAAGATCGCCAAAGACAAATCACTCGACAGCAGCAAGGATAAAGGTGGTGATCTGGGCTGGTTCTCTCCGGCCAATATGGTGCGCCCGTTCTCCGATGCCGTGATGAAGTTGCAGAAGGGCCTTTACACTACCGTCCCGGTCCAGACCCAGTTCGGCTGGCATGTGATCAAGCTGGATGACAGCCGCACCGCTCAACCACCGGCATTCGACAAGGTCAAGGATGAAATTCGCAACAACCTGCAAAAGCAACAGCTGGAGAAACTGGTTGCCGACCTGCGCGCCAAGGCCAAGGTCGTTGACGGCAGCAAAAAGTAAGCCGGTTTAATCCGAAAAATAAAGCGCGCCGGCGAAAACTGACGCGCTTTTTTGTTGTCTGGATTTATTACCTAGTTTTCCAGAACGACAAACGCCACTGCCAGCGCTTTTTCATCGCTAATGGAAAGATGCTCACTATGTATACCGTGAAGATTCAGCATCGCCCGCAATTCGGGCGAAAGCCGAAATATCGGCTTTCCGAGACCGTCATGCACAACGCTGATGTTTTGCAAAGTGGCAGGCGCCCGCAAACCAGTTCCCAGTGCCTTGGAAAAAGCCTCTTTGGCAGCAAACCGCTTGGCTAGAAACCGGGCTCGGGTTTGCGATTCTACAAATCCCGGCCATTCCTGTTTGGTTAATATCCGCCTGGCAAATGCTTCACCAAAACGTGCGAGGGAAACCTCGATACGGGAAACTTCGACGATATCCGTACCGATACCGTAAATCATGCGCGACGCGCAGCCACCATCAGCGCCTTCATCTCGCGCACGGCATTTTCCCAGCCTACAAACAGCGCATGGGCCACAATCGCATGCCCGATGTTGAGTTCTTCGATTCCGGGCAAAGCCGCAATTTTCTGCACGTTGTGATAATGCAAGCCGTGCCCGGCATTGACTGCCAGTCCAAGCCCTACGCCATGCACAACGGCCTGTTCGATGCGCTGGAACTCGGCTTCGCCTTGCTCCAGGGTTTCGGCATCGGCAAATGCACCGGTGTGGATTTCCACCACCGGTGCGCCAGCCGCTTTTGCCGCATCGAGCTGTTCGGCGTCAGGGCCGACAAACAGCGAAACCCGGACCCCGGCTTCACCCAGCACGTCGCAGGCAGCTTTTATCTTGTCGAAATAGCGCACGACATCCAGACCGCCTTCCGTCGTCAGTTCTTCACGTCGCTCCGGTACCAGGCAGACGTCCTGCGGCCTGACTTGCAGTGCGATGGCGACCATCTCATCGGTCACCGCCATTTCAAGGTTCATCCGGGTTTGCAGCAGGGTGCGCAAGGTATGTACATCAGCATCCTGGATGTGGCGGCGGTCTTCCCGCAGGTGCAGGGTAATACTGTCTGCTCCGGCCTGCTCGGCCAGCAAAGCCGCCTGTACTACGCTGGGGTAGCAGGTTCCGCGCTGCTGGCGAATAGTCGCGACGTGATCGATGTTAACGCCCAAGTGAATCATAGCTGCTGTAGATCTATCAAAAGTTGTCGGGTGTGGAGTGGTTTTTCGCCCAGATAATGGCTTACCAATGCACGCATGAGTTGTTTGCTTTGTTGCAGGGTTTGCGCATCGGAATAGTCGTCGCGCGCCATATCGAGCAGGGTCTTGCCATGTAATTGTACACCGGATTGTCCTGTTATTTGGCGGGTCGGCCCATGCTCAACCACATAGCAATACAGCCGGTCTGGCTCTATCAACGTGGTGCTTTCCGCTTCATGTTCCAGCGGCAGCGCATAGCCCAATTCCTGCAACAGCCGCTTTTCGAAACAGCGCAGCACGAGGCTATGCGGTTCATCGCGGGACAAGCGGCGCAGCGCATCTTCGTAATGCTCGAACAAAGTCTCATGCGGATCTTCGCGCGGCAACAAGCGCAGCATCAGCTCATTGAGATAAAAGCCACAGATCAGCGCCTGGCCGTGCAGCACATGCAAACCGCCGCGCCATTCGACCCCATGCAGATTTCGCAATTCCGACTTGCCGGACCATGTCGCCACCAGCGGCTGGAACGATTGCAGCATGCCACGCATGGCCGCCCGCGGGCGACGCGCACCTTTGGCGATGGCCGCAACGCGACCGATCTGGCGGGAAAACAACTCCACCACCAGGCTGGTTTCCTTGAAAGGATAGGTATGCAGCACATAGACCGGCTGCTGGTCGTATCTGGCTGCGGTAATCGTCATCGAGTCAGCAGGACAACAGCAGGCTGCCCCTTATTCATCCCTTAGTAACCCAAGCTCTTCACTGCACGTTCGTCATCGGCCCAGCCGCCCTTGACCTTTACCCAGGTTTCCAGCCAGACCTTGCCGTCAAACAGTTTTTCCATATCCTGCCGCGCCTCGGTGGAGATCCGCTTGAGCTTCTCACCGCCCTTGCCGATCACGATAGGCTTCTGGTTTTCCTTGTCGACGATGATCGCCGCATGGATACGACGCAATGCGCCTTCCTGCTCGAATTTCTCGATTTCCACTGTCAAGGTATAGGGGATTTCCTCACCCAGCAGGCGGAACAGTTTTTCGCGGATAATTTCTGCCGCGAGAAAACGTTCATTACGGTCGGTCAATTCGTCCTCGCCATATATGGCAGGCTGTTCCGGCAAGTGCCGACGCAGCGTGGCCAACAACTCATCGATCTGCAAATGCTTTTTGGCACTCACCGGGATCATCTCGGCAAACGGGAATTTATCCGAGATATCCTCGATAAAAGGTAACACCTGCTCCTTGTATTCCAGCGTATCCAGCTTGTTGATTGCCAGTAATACCGGCGTACTGGAAGGCAGGATCTCCAGCACCTTCTGGTCAGCATCGCCGAACTTGCCTGCTTCCACCACGAACAACACCACATCGACCTCGGCCAGTACCTGCTTGACGGTCTTGTTCATGGCGCGATTCAACGCATTGATATGCTTGAGCTGAAAACCTGGCGTATCGACGAAAATAAACTGGGCATCATCAGTTGTATGGATGCCCAGCAAGCGATGGCGCGTCGTCTGCGCCTTGCGCGACGTGATGCTGAGCTTGAGACCGAGGATATGATTAAGCAGTGTAGACTTGCCGACGTTGGGACGCCCGACGATCGCCACCGTTCCACAATGATAAGTATTTTCAGACATGATGAATTTTCTCGTAAGCGGACTGGGCGGCCAATTGCTCGGCTGCGCGACGGCTGCTTCCATCGCCTTGTGCGCTTAGCCCCAAGGCAGGGATACTGCATTCGACGCGAAAAGTCTGGCAATGTGCTTCGCCTTCGGTTGCCAGTACCGTGTATTGGGGCAAGGCCATCTTGCGGCCTTGCAGATACTCTTGCAGCAGGGTTTTTGGGTCTTTACCCAAGGCTTTCGGATCGAGTCCGGCCAGCCTGTGTTCATACAACCGTGCCACCAGTTTTTCAGCTGCAGAAAAACCGGCATCGAGGTAAATCGCACCGATAATGGCTTCCAGCGCATCGGCCAGTACTGATGGGCGCTTCGCACCACCGCTTCTAACCTCGCCTTCACCCAAAAGTAAATATGCACCTAACTCAAGTGTGATTGCCAGTTCGCAGAGAGATGCTTCCTTGACCAGATGGGAACGCAAGCGGCTCAAATCGCCTTCAGGCAATTCTGGAAATCTCTGGAACAGCATGGTGGCGACTGCACAATTCAGAACACTATCGCCCAAGAACTCAAGCCGCTCATTATTGACGCCGCTATAACTGCGATGCGTCAACGCCTGCCTGAGTATTGCCGGTTGACCGAAGGTATGGCCGAGCCGGGCGGCCAGCGCTGGCAGCCCGCTCATGTCTAGTGAGAAGCTGCCGGGGTGGCGTTCTCGTCGGTCGAGAGGGAGAAATCCATCAGCGCGCTGACATTACCGACCAACGGCGTAACAACCTGGTACTCAACCGAAACAACGATCCCGTCGGTAGACTGCTCAATCACCAGATCCTTGCCTTGCACGCTCTTGAAATCATCAATGGCTTGTTGACGGTCAAATGCCGAAACAATCTCCGTCTTGCTCATATTACCGCTCCCCATCTGGGTCTTCAAAGAAGCGAACGCTTTCTTGATCGCAAAATACTCGACATAGGCCGGGTAGAGTTTTATTCCGATAACAGCAACAAAAACGATAGCCGCAATCATCAGAACCAAGCTTATAAACGTCATCCCGCGTTGCTTATTCATCGCCACACTCCTAGTTGATTGATGTGCCTATCCGTTCAAGCTTCTTGAAATCGGCCTTCCAGATTATGTCAGAATTCCACCAGATCATGAAAGCCTTGCCCACCACATTCTCATCCGGCACAAAGCCCCAGAAACGACTGTCGTTGCTGTTGTCACGATTGTCGCCCATGACGAAATACTGTCCTTCCGGCACCGTAAGTTCAACGTCCAGCACCGGATTGCTATCATCGATCAGGATGTCATGGCCATGCTCACCCAGTTGCTCGCGCAAGCGGCGCAGGCTCACCTGATTAAGACCTGCTGCCACGTAATCATAGTAGCCGTTTTCCTGCTGGGCAGCAGGCCGGCCATTCACAAATATCTGCTTGTTGCGATATTCGATCTTGTCGCCGGGCAGGCCGACCACACGCTTGATGTAATCCAGAGAAGGGTCATTGGGAAAACGGAACACCATCACCTCGCCGCGCAGGGGGTGCCTCATTTCGAAGAAGGTATTGTTGGCGACCGGTATGCGCAGACCATAGGAAAACTTGTTGACCAGGATAAAATCACCGACCAGCAGCGTCGGCATCATGGAACCCGAGGGAATTTTGAACGGTTCGACCAGAAAAGAACGTATCAAGAACACTGCCAGGATTACCGGGAAGAAGCTCTTGGAAAACTCCACCAGCATCGGCTCCTTTGCGCCCATACTGCGCGACTTGCGCAGCACGGCAATGTCCAGCAGCCAGATTGCCCCGGTCAACACCAGAGCTGCCAGCATGAATAGTGCGAAGTTCATTACTTGTCCTCTACTTTAAGAATCGCCAGGAATGCTTCCTGCGGAATTTCCACATTACCCACCTGCTTCATGCGTTTTTTGCCTTCCTTTTGCTTTTCGAGCAGCTTCTTCTTGCGGGTAATATCGCCACCGTAGCATTTTGCCAGCACATTCTTACGCATGGCTTTCACTGTCTCGCGCGCGATGATGTTCGCGCCAATCGAGGCCTGGATCGCCACATCGAACATCTGGCGCGGGATCAGTTCGCGCATCTTGGAGGCCAATTCGCGACCGCGATACAGGCTATTGGCACGGTGCACGATCAGCGATAGCGCATCCACCCGTTCGCCATTGACCATGATGTCCAGCTTGACCAGGTCGGATGCCCGGAACTCCAGAAATTCATAATCCAGCGAAGCATAACCACGTGAGGTCGATTTCAGCTTGTCGAAGAAATCCATCACCACTTCGTTCAGCGGCATTTCATAGGTCAGCATCACCTGCCGCCCCATGTACTGCATATTGCGCTGCACGCCGCGCTTGGCATTGCACAGCGTCATCACCGGACCGACATATTCCTGCGGCATGAGAATGGTCGTCGTGATGATGGGCTCCCGGATTTCCTCAATACGCGATGGTTCGGGTAACTTGGACGGGTTTTCCACCATCAGCACATCGCCTGCCTTGGTCACCACCTCGTACACCACGGTTGGGGCCGTCGTGATGAGATCCATGTCATATTCACGCTCCAGCCGCTCCTGCACGATTTCCATGTGCAGCAGTCCGAGGAAACCGCATCGGAAGCCGAAGCCCAGTGCCTGTGAAACTTCCGGTTCAAACTGCAGGGAGGCATCGTTCAGGCGCAGCTTTTCCAACGCATCGCGCAACGCTTCGTACTGGTTGGTTTCCACCGGATAAAGTCCGGCAAACACTTGCGGCTTGATTTCCTTGAAACCTGCCAGTGGCGCATCGGCCCGACGGTCTGCCAAGGTAACGGTATCCCCGACTTTGGCATTCGCAAGCTCCTTGATCCCGGCGATCACGAAGCCGACCTCACCGGCCGACAGGCTTTCGCGCTGACGGGATTTCGGGGTAAATACACCAACCTGTTCGCACAAATGCTGCGCGCCGGTTGCCATCAACCGAATCTTGTCCTTGGGCTTCAAACAGCCATCCACCACTCGGATCAGCATGATGACGCCAACGTAGTTATCAAACCAAGAGTCGATAATCAATGCCTTGAGCGGCGCATCCGGATCGCCGACCGGAGGAGGAATCTTGGCGACAACCGCCTCCAGCACGTCCTCCACACCAAAACCGGTCTTGGCAGAGCAACGTACGGCATCGGTAGCTTCCACACCGATAATATCCTCGATTTCCTGACTCACGCGCTCGGGATCAGCCGATGGAAGATCGATCTTGTTGAGGACAGGCACCACTTCCACACCCTGCTCGATTGCGGTATAGCAGTTGGCCACCGACTGCGCCTCGACGCCTTGCGAAGCATCCACCACCAGTAACGCACCTTCGCACGCCGCCAGCGAACGCGAAACCTCATAGGAAAAGTCAACGTGCCCAGGGGTATCGATCAGGTTAAGCTTATATATCTGGCCGTCACGTGCCTTGTAAGCCAAGGCCGCCGTTTGCGCCTTGATGGTAATCCCGCGCTCGCGCTCCAGATCCATGGAGTCGAGGACCTGAGCCTCCATTTCGCGGTCAGACAGGCCGCCGCAAAGCTGGATGATACGATCAGCAAGCGTGGATTTACCGTGATCGATATGGGCGATGATGGAAAAGTTGCGGATGTTGTTCATTCAACAAGAAAGGCGCCAGAAGCGCCTCCAGGATGTCCTAAAATTTCTTGCCGCGATTTTACCGTAAAGCACCCAAAGTCGCACGCCCTAGCTTGCCAATCCGCTTAAGAAAATGCTTATTTTGCCGAAAAGAAAGATATACTTGCATCCATATTGCATGCATCCGGTATTGGTCGCCAACTCGGTGACCAATGCGACCTGTACAGAGAATCAATAATGGCTACTGGCGTATTTTCCGAATATTCGAACCCTCTTGCATCGGTTGCGCAAAATCAGTCACAAGATCGTGCCCAATATGCGCAATACTCCATCATTCGCGCGTCAGAATACATGCGAGACGGGCGCAACGAAGATGCAATTAATGCATTCAAGCAAGCTTTGGCCTTGGATCCGTCAAACACTACGGCAACGACGTACATTGGCAACATCAATTTGTCTTTGGGCCGGAACACGGAAGCCATTGAGGCGTTCAAGCAACTAGTCCGTCAAAATCCGAATTCCTCGGATGGCCATATGCAATTGGGAAACGCTTACTTGTCTGATGGCCAGCTTGAGCAATCGGAGTCCGAGTTCAAGACTGCGGCGAGACTGGACCCCACGAATCCTGTCCCGGATTACACGCTAGGGATGCAGTATCTGCAGGCCGGCAAACTTAGTGATGCAGAAAGTCAATTCGAAAAGGTAAAAAGACTGGTCCCGGGAGATGCCAATGTCTACTATGCGCTGGGCAAGACCTACAACGAACAAGGTGACTACGCAAAAGCAATCGACACTTTGAATACATCGCTTTCACTCAAGCCCAATAACCCACCGGCAAATTACGAGCTTGGTGTTGCTTACGACAAAACCGGCGATGAGACATCAGCAAATAAGCAGCTAAAAACGTTGGAGGACGCCGGATCAGTTCTTGCCCAGGATTTAGCTTTTATCATCCAGAAACCTGGGATCGCATGGCTTAATGGGGCAACAAGCACATTCAACACAAACTTCGGGGCAAACACCCCAGTTTGGTTTGAGGATCCATCCCTGCTGACCGCAAACAGCAACAAGAGCTTTAGCGTCGATATCCAATTTTCTTCTGCCATGGATGTCGCCTCAGTAATGAACCCGAGCAACTGGTCTATCACGAGGGCCAATAGTGCCAAGGGAGGGTACTACAATAACTCGATGGCGACGAACCCTTCAATCGAGGCAAGCATCCCACGCACACCGACCTCAGTCACTTACAACAGCATTACCGGGATTGCCAGAGTTTCTTTTTCTATCAGCCAAAATTCCGATGTTACCGCGAGGATCGATCCATCACATCTGGTTTTCAAGTTCTCAGGAACAGATGCGTATGGCAGGAAGATGGATACTGACGCTGATGAAATCGACGGGTTCTCTTCGACAGCGGCATTTTAATTTCATCCACCTTCCCGGTCACCGATACTCCTAAGGCTTGGTTGACAACCCCTCTGCAATATTGCGGTTGATATTAATCAGAATATCCAGCTTCTGTTTTTCTGGAAAAGCCATAGCTTCAAAAGTGCGCTTATCCACAAATGAGGAAAGATTGAGTATATCCTGCCGCAATTCTTTGGGTAACGGGCATTCGTCGCTTGTTAACTCCACCTGAAAGAAAGTCCATAAGCGCTGGTTATACCGTAGCGCATCATCCATGCGATTGAAATGGCCAGGCTCATCCCAACGGTCCTGGCATTCCTTCAGGATAGCTGCTGCTTTCATCAGCACATGCGCCTCAAGCTCGCGTCCGGACATGGTTTCTTTGTGAATGTTTTGATAGACATCAATCGGCGACTTGGCCATGTTTCAGCAAATCCTCTTCATAAGTTATTAAACGCCGTGCTTCTTTCAGAGCCTTATAGAACTGCCTAGACTGCACCAGTGAGACAATACTTTCAAGCAATCTTACCGCACTTGGTGCGGCTTGTGCGAAATCGAGGATCAGTTGATTGAGAATCTTCACATAGTCCGGCTGGTGCAGACCGTCCATATACATCATCTGAATCGCCAGATAAATGCGCTTTGCCGGAGTTTGTGCTTCCTGCTCGCGAAGAATCTCCCGCTCACGCAGAATAGGCGCATCGTTCAGTATCGTAAACTCTGCCTTTACTGAGCCATTTTCAAGCACAGCTCCGCCAATAAACAGTTTTTCGTGCGGTTTAAGCGTAATAACCAATGCCATACAAGGAGACCCGCCTCAAGTTAGATCATAGATATTGCAGTTGGCGAACCATCGCCACAAAACAAAAAAGCCAGCAGGCGTTTGCCAACTGGCTTCTCGACAGCCATAAAATTATCCAGCCAGATTTGCAACCAAGGCTCTGCCGATCTCGCCAGAAACTCCGGTTGAAGCCGTAGCCAGTTCGGCACCAACCGCTTGGCTTTGCTGCTGCGCCAGAATTTCTGCGCCAACCGGATTCTGATTACTGCCTTGAGGATACAATTGCTGCAATCCGACCGAAATAGCAGAACTTATCCCATTCAAATTATCCAACGACTTGGCAACTTCCGCATCAGACGCATTGATATGCCCGGGCGGCGGAGATGATATTCCCTGTTTAACCATCTGGTCAAACGGCGGCGGGATCGTCAACTGTTCGGTCAACTGTCGCAACCCAGACACCTCGCTCAATATCTTTGCACGCTGGCTACTGTCGTGCGGATACGGTGGATACATTTTGACAATTTGCGTCAGATTCGACCGCATCTTGTCGACATTCTCAAGAGCAGTATCAAGCTGGCGCACTGCACTTGCCGCCTCATTGTCTTGCTCTTTCTGGGTCTGTGCACTTACAAACGTTGCTGCGACTTCAACAGATGCGACTTGTTTGGTTGAATTACTTGCAGGTGGTGTTACCACGTTGGCAGTCTGGCTGGCATTAGATGCCTTGGCCGCCTGAACAGCAGGCGACACACTACCAGCCTCCATCCCATCCAAAGGAGATGTCGGTGCAAGCAGAGTACTTGACTGCTGTGCTGTAACTCCGATAGTAGCAACCATTTCGGCCTCCTCCATCTCACTCACTCTTCAGGGCGATACCGCCACCCTGAAGAAGTAAGTCAGATCAACTATACATTAGAATAGTCTGAGGATCGACGAGTTAGCCTGAGATGCCAGATTCAAGGATGTAATCCCCAGGTTCTGACGTGTTTGCAGAGCAAGCATGTTTGCAGACTCTTCATTCATGTCAGCCAGCGTCAGGTTGTCCGCGCCCGCCTTTTCGTTATTTACCAGCCCCTTGGTAAAGTCGAGCCGGGTATTCACAACAGCGAGGTTGCTTGCCAGCTTCGAGCTTTCGGTAGCCAAGGTAGAAAGTGCAACGGTGATTTGCGAAGCAGCCGCATCCAAACTCGTATCCAGCGAGAAATTGGCAGTTGCAACAGAAACCCCAAGACTGGCGGAATCGGACGAGAACCCCTGAACCGTCAGACTGGCTGTCGCATCTGCGTTAAATGCGACCGTCAGACTACCGTGAGTCAGGAAGTTGGTGCCCTTGTACTTCGAGTCACTCACCAACGTAGTGATCTGGGACAGCACTGTACTGAACTGCGTAGCCAGCGCAGAGCGGTCGGTAGACGTACCTGAACGGGCCGATTCAACCAGACCAGAAGCCGCTTGCAGCAAGGTTTTGATACCGGTAATGCCGTTATCTGCAGCCTTGATGGCTTGAATCGCTTCCAGCATGCCATCCTTGCGGGTAGTAAAATCGTCAGCACGCTTGGTATGGTCTGCCGCGATAAAGAAGTTGGTAGGATTATCCAGTGCCGTTGCAACCTTCTTACCGGTCGCCAGACGGTTCTGGACGCTCTCAATGTTGTTAGCCGTTTGTTGCAGACTGACCAGATTGGACCGCATTGCGGCGGTTAGGGAAATATCTGTTGCCATTTTAAAACTCCTTTTCTAGGTAAATTCAGGGAGGATTCTCCTCCCCGTTGATCCGCACCATGATGGTATGGGTAAAACTATTACGGCGCTATCGGCAAAAACTTTAGGGGTTAATTTAAACTCAAGTCTGCCCGCAGGGCCGACAATGCATTCGCCCAGCTTCCAGACCCATCCTGTCTGTATATGTCGAACCCAGGAAACCAGGGAGACGTCTCTCCGCCAGGCACCCACCTCCAGTCCAGCACAGTCGTTGGCGCCAAAATATGTACCGTCTTTCCTGCTGCCGCTGCCAGATGGACATTGGTGTTACTGACACCAACATAATCGTCAATCAAGCTTAGCAGTGCCAACATCTCTTCCAGATTCTCGTTCAGGTCAGAGAAGTCATGTACTCCTTGGCCAAGCGCTGTTGCAAACTGATCGATCTCTTCTTTTTCCGGATGCCGCTGCAGTATCAGAATCCCGGCGGAGATGCCTTTTAGCGAGGCGCCCAGCAAGTCTGGCGACATGATCTTGTAAGGCAGGCGCTCGTTGGTGAAATCGACACGCTCCGCCGTCCCGGCCCGCCATGTAACACCGACAAAAGGCCCAGGCCCTATATTTTGCAGTCGTTTTTTGACTTTATCCAAAGCATCGGGAAGTACTGGCAACTGAATGGAGGGGGCCACATCGGACCAGGAACTCATACCAAGCGCCAATGGCAAATCGGCAACAGAAAAACGGTAATCGATATTGCGAGGTTCATCCTCACCTTTTTCCGTAACCAAATCCAGACAGGCCAACCGCTGCACCAGCGGCTTCATTTTCCTCGATGCCCGATAACTCACCCAGGCATTGCGGCGTTTCAGTTCTGCTGCGTAGCGAAGGAAGAAAACCTCGTCACCTACCCCCTGGTTTCTAAACAAATGAATTCGTTTACCTGCAAGGTCTCTGGGCAACGGGTGATCGATCAGATCAAAAGCGGATGCTTTGTCTTTCAAGCTGCCGCGCCAGACATAATTGCGCCAGCCCTCGCTGAATCGACCGCTCGCCAGTTGCAGCAGGGCCATGTTGTAATGCGCCTCAGGGTAGTCGGACTTGAGTTCAAGCGCAATTTGCAACTCCTTCTCGGACGCTTCCAGGTTCATGGTTTCCTGGTATGCACCACCCAAATTGCAATGTATCTGGGGGTCGTCCGGCCGCAATTCCAGTGCGCGCAGGTAATAAGGAATGGCTTCCTGCGGCTGCTCCAGCTCATGCAGCGCCACGCCAATATTATTAATTGCCTCAATAAAATCAGGTTTGAGCATCACTGCCTTACGGTAGTGCTCCAGCCCTTCCTCAAAGCGGGATCGCTCACACAACAGAACGCCCAGAACGTTGTGCGGTTCGGCGAAATCAGGATACTCATCAACCAGCTTTTCGTATTTCCCTAATGAACTCTCCAACTCTTCCTTGAGTTGGGCCCTCCATTTGGAATTTGTTCCCAACCGACGCAAAACACTCTCAAAAGCGGCTATCGCATCGGTATAGTTTTGTTTATTTTTGACAGCCTCGGCGTAACATGCTGCAGCATCGTCAAGTTTATCCAGGTTTTCGAGCAAGACACCCTTGTTATTCCATGCTTCAGCATAGTCGGGGGCAATCGCCAATGCCTGATTGAATCTGGCCAGCGCTGCATCCAGATCACCATGCATGCTCAGTGCAACACCAAAATTGTTCAAAACCTCTACGCAATCCGGATCCAGCGACAGTGCATGCTCGTATTCCTTTACCGCATCATCAAACCGCCCCATGGTCCGGAAGGCTTCGCCGATATGATTGTGCATTTGGGGGTTATCCGGATAATTGGCCAATGCACGGCGGATATAGATAATTCCATCCTCTGGCTGCCCCATTTGCACCATGAGAATACCGAGATAATGCAATGCAGAGCTATTCCCCGGGTCTTGTTTAAGCACTTCCTGGTAAACATGCTCGGCTTCTTCGAGCCGCCCATCCTGATGCAGACGCATGGCCAGTTGCAAGGCGTCCTCGACATTGAGTACCAACGGCTCCGTTTTTTGACTACTCATCTGACATTTCGCCTATTTTCGTTAATTTTGCCCAATAGACCACACAACCGCTGCAAAAACAAGCCTACCCGCCTGCCGAGGGCTTGATGCCAACCATGCGCATATCCCTGGGCTCCCGAAGCTTGAATTGTGCTGGCTCCTGACGGACTTCCATCAACCCGGCTTCCTGCATCAACTCACCCAAGCTTTCTGGTGTGTAACCCCATCGATGCACCATGTACGGATCCTGCCAACGAGGATCACCGTAGAACACCCACATCGTGCGCTGCCCTTCAGGGCCGGGACCGGATGCCTGTTTAGGGTTGCGCAGAAACTCCATGCACGCCGAAAACAAATTAGGGCATTCGAGCACCATTTTTCCGCCGGGTTTAAGCACCCGCACCCATTCTTTCAGGATATCGGCAACTTCCCAGCGCCAGAAATGCTCGATCACATGAACAGACAGCACTTCATCGACAGAGTTATCGGAAAACGGGGTTAGTTTATGCAAGTCACAGAGCACATCCGGCTTCATTCCAGCCCTGGACTCAACTACATCCACATTGACGTATCCATCCAGAATCTTATCGCCGCACCCCAGATTAAGTTTCAAAAACTTCCCCCCATTGTTGGCTGATGACCTCTGACGAATAATACTGCGAGATATAGTTCTGGGCAGCAGAAATTCGATCAGGAATTTCACTTCGATGGACCAGGGCCCATGCAATACCGGCCTTGATATCATCGTCGATCCATGCCCACTCCTTGAACGCCTGATAAGCCGGAATATCGCCCGCCAGGACAAAACGCCCGCCCCACAAGGACTCGACAACACGATTGGTACTCTTGACCAGAATCTTTTGAATTTTCAGCGTTGGAATAATGACAAAATCACAGCGCTGTATCGCCTTTGCATTGTTTTCCATGGTCCATGGAGTCAACTCCAACTCGATGCCTTCCCCATTCAAATCAGAGTCCATGCCAAACATTTCTTCAACGGCAGGCGTAATCTGGGTCACTATTTCAATCTGGAACACTATTTCATCCGACACAAGCTCACGCAGTTCGGGAATCATTTGCGCAAGCGCATCGAGATTGGATATGTGCCCAAACCAAAGCAGCTTGACCTTGGGCGTGGCAGGATCACACTTGGGACGACCGCGCTTTCCTTCATAGGGGTCGCCAATGACGACCGCATCCCGCCCGGACTCCTGTTTGATAACGCGCGCCATTTCAGGTGTACTGGCAACAACAGCATTCGAGATTTCGCAAAGCTTTTTATGGTATGCCCCGATCTCGGGATTATCAAAATGGCTGTCACACATATCCAGAATCAGCCGAGCGCCATTCTTTTGCGCCAGGCGAATCACCTTGAGTGCGGCCGGATCAATGGTCTTGGAAATCACCACGGTATCGGCACTGAAATCAGGCCCGAGCAGTTCTGCTTCGGCAAATGCCATCACTCGTACATTCCACCCTCTGCGGCTCAATTCCCGTGCCGGAATGAGCGCGCGATAACGCGTACTGGCAAGGCGCGAAACCAACTCCCCGGACACATACTCGGGTGCATCCATCGTCAACCAGACAATTCGGCGCAACCGCGCTTGTGCATCTTGCCCACTTGGCGCTCGGTTTGCTGCATCATCAGTGCTATCTGCTAAGATCAAATCGGCCCGCAGCTGCTCAAGTACGGCCATCCAATCCCCGTCTTTTGCCTGCCGATACGTAGGGCTGTCGGGAAACCAGGGGCTTTTCCCGCTGGCCATCCAGCGCCAATCCGGGGGATTGGGAATCAGCACACGACTCGGTTTGCCCAAAGCGGCACGCAAATGCACATTGGTATTGGAAACGCAGACATGCTCATTCAATTCATCCAGCAAGGCCAGCATTTGCTCGAGATTTTCATTGAGGTCGCTGCAATCATGCACACGACAGCCGGACAACTGTTCGAGCAATTCGATTTCCCCCGGCTTGGGGTTGCGCTGAAGCACCAGAATCCGGCCGGAATAACCGCGCAAGGCAGTTGCCAGCATTTCCAGCGTGACTTCCTTGTAAAGCGCACGCCACGGGGTTGCTACATCTCTTGCCGTGCCCGCTCGCCAGGTCAAGCCAAGATAGGGACCATCGCCAATGCCGGCCAGGCGCTGCGCGATGGCACGACGAGCCCCGGGCGTTGCGCGCAGGCGGATGCTTTCAGGTGGCGGAGTGTCATTTTCCATACCGATGGCAAAGGCGAGATCAGATACCCAGATTGTCTGGTCGTAGCTATCCGGCTTCGGCTCCTCGGCCCCCACCTGCATATCGATGAAAGGGAGACGACTCAATAAGCTGGCAATTTTGGGATACGAGCGATAAATGATCCATGCACCGCGCCGCTTGAGCTCTTCGGCAAAACGCAAAAAGAAGATCTCGTCGCCGATTCCCTGATCGTAAGCGATATAAAGCCGTATTCCTTTCAGATTCTCAGGTAATGGCTGCTGCATGAATCGTTCATGGACTTCCTTTAACGCGCCCTGACGATACCGGTAGTTTTCCCAGCCTTCCTTGAAGTCACCCGACCCCAGCTGGGCGACGGCATACGAAAACCTTGCGGACGGGTAATCCGGTCGAATGGCGAGTGCCTTGGCGTAATAACTTTTGGCAGTGTCAAAATCGCCAAGATGCCGATATGTGTTGGCAAGGTTGCCCAAAGCCTCTACCGATTCCGGTTTCAGGCGCAAAGCTTCCGTAAAGCAGTCAAACGCTTCGCCAACGCGCCCGGTTTCGATGCAGATCATGCCCAGATTGTTGTGCAGGGGCGAGTACGTCGGCTTCCACTGTATTGCCTGCCGCAGTATCTGCTCCGCTTCTTCCATGCGCCCCAATGTGCGCAGCAGGTTGCCCAGGTTATTGGCGATTTCGTGCGACTGTGGCCGTAATACCAGTGCCTGCTGCAACTGCGGTAACGCCTCGGCGGGTCGACCGGCAGCCTTGAGCACTTCGGCCAAATGAAAATAATGCTCTTCCTTGCCGGGCTCCAGTTTCAGCACCTGCTGCAAAATATCCACGGCTTCGTCATGGCGCTCAGTCGCGGAACAGGCCTTGGCCAATCCAACCTTGGTCTCCACACTGTCCGGCGCCAGCATGGCCGCCATCCGGTAGAACCTGATCGCATCTTCTGCCTGTGATTGCCTCAGGCAGCATAGCGCCAGCAACTGCAGCGCTCGTAGATTGCGGGGATTGGTTCGAATGACGGCACGCAGCGGTATCTCAGCTTCGGCGTAGACTGCCGCATCCATCCAGGAAGACCCCAGATTGAGATGCGCCTCTTCGTATCCGGCATCAATCGCAATGGCCCTGGCGTAGCTTGCCCGAGCATCCTCGTGCCGCCCCTGCTGATGCAGGCAGATGCCGAGGTTGTTGTGTGACATGGCAAAGTCTGGATCGAGCCGGATCGCCTCGCGGTAGGCTGCCTCGGCTTCAGCGATGTTCCCCGACTCGCGCAGGATTTCGCCCAGATCGTTATGGCGGGACGGGTTTTTCGGGTCCAGCCGGACCGCCTCGCCGATCAGCGCAATGGCTTCCGGTGTGTGCTTCTGCTGGTGCAGGGCGACAGCCAGAATGTGCCTGGCATCGGCAGAAGTCGGCATCGACTGCACGGCCTTACGTCCGGCCTCTTCGGCCTGCGCCCACTGCCCTTGTTTTAGCGACTGTAGTGCCTGCTGTAAAAAATGCCGTCCTTCGATGTTCATTTATTGTTTACTCTCCGACCCTGGCAAGTTGCCCATTCTTGATCATCCATTGCTTGCGTTCGCCTTTGTAATGGATCATGCAGGCCGTCTCCGGCATATCCAGTCGGTTGCGTGGCGTGTAGTTATATTCGTCGCAGGGCAACCCCTTCACCACGTATCGCCCACTCTCCGCCACCACCTTGACGCTCAGCTGGTCGCCCCACCAGCGGTGGGTATCCGGGTCCAGCCGCATCAGGACGGCGTAAGCCTCCTGCCAGAAGCGCGGATTGCGCGAAAACATGAGGCCGGTGTTGTACGGCATCTCTTTCGCCAAATCGACCCCATTGATTGAAGTCACCGGGGTTTCGCGCATAGTCAGCGCCACGTCGAACGACGCATCGAATACGGGGCGCAGATCCCTGCGCACGATCACGTCGGTATCCAGAGTGATGAATTCCTCTTCCAGTCCGGCCAGGTGGCGCATGCGAAAAGTCATGAGCTTGCCGTCGTAATCCTTGCGGATAATGTCATTCACCCCAGGCACTGCCGACGTCGCTTCATCAGTCAACTGAACAATCGCCAGCCCAGGCATGGCGCGCCGCACGGAATCGACCATCAGCGTTGGAAGCGTCGCCTCGTTACCCACGTGCAAAAATGCAAGTATCAAACTATCCCGCTCCGCTTGCTCATCGTTAGCAAAGCCCCTATGCTGCC
>WBZX01000977.1_pt1 | contig 23141 bp, 12 predicted proteins | sample 5204211 | NCBI WGS metagenome assembly WBZX01 (sample SAMN12344362, study PRJNA552823) | activated sludge metagenome | biome: Activated sludge suspended growth; feature: Nitrification reactor; material: Wastewater; isolation source: activated sludge from nitrification reactor of wastewater... | reverse complement strand
AGGCACCACCACCAGCGACGACGGCAGCGCCGATTCCAGCAGCGGCGAGCCGACCCAGCTCAACTGCGACAAGATCGACTTCGTGTTCGTCATCGACAACTCGTCGTCGATGGCCGACGAGCAGCAGAACCTGGTCGAGGCGGTGCCCGGCTTCGTCGACGCCATGCGCACGGCACTGCCGACGGTGAAGTCGTTCCGCGTCGGCGTGGTCGACACCGACAGCTACCCCGGGCTCGGCACGCTCGAGAACCCGGTCGACGGCTGCCCCACCGAGGGCGTCGACTGCAGCGCGTGCGACTACCAGCTGGGTGCGTTCCTCGACAAGCCCGAGTCCGCGGCCGACCCCGCCAGCTCGTGCAACTTCTCGACCGGCGCCGCGTACATGGAAGGCGCCGCCGAGAGCTTCCCCGACGAGTTCGCGTGCGCGGCGATCGTCGGCACGCAGGGCAACCCGGTGGAGCAGCAGCTCGGCGCGCTCACGGCCGCGGTCGACCCCGCCAACAGCGGCGCGGACGCGTGCAACGAGGGCTTCGTCCGCGACGACGCGCTGCTGGTGTTCCTGCTCATCACCGACGAAGAAGACGATCACACCGATGCGCCGGCGCCCCAGGGCGGCAGCAACGGCGAGCCCGGCGACTGGCACGATCAGCTGGTGGTGGCGAAGAACGGCAAGAGCACCAACGTCGTCGCGCTGGGCCTCATCGGCGGCTCGCCGCGCTTCGCCGACTGCACCGCGCTGTCGGCCGACGGCAAGGGCGCCGAGCAGAGCACGCGGCTGCGGATGTTCTTCGACATGTTCGAGACCCACTACGAGGGCAGCGTGTGCGCCTCCGGCTACGACGCGTTCTTCGACGACGCGCTCACGAAGGTCGCCGAGGGCTGCATGAACTTCATCCCGTAGTCCGCGCGCGCCGGCCGGAGATCGCTCCGCCGGCCGCAAGCGCCGATTCCTTGGGGTTTCGGGCCGGGGGTTGCTAGCGTCCCGGACCATGGCCCGCAGTGGACCTCCGTGCTCGTGCGAAGTGGTGGAGCAGCTCGCGACGGGCTCGGCGGTCGCAGGCCTGCTGACAGAGTTCGGGCTCGACGGCGCGCGCCTGGCCGAGGCCCGCAGCGCGCTGCACGGCAGCTGCGGCCCGGAATCCGGAGACTGGCGCGCACGCCTGGGCGACGGCGGGCGCGACGATCCCCACGAGCGCCTGCTGGCGATCGTGCGCTCGGCCGACAGCCACGGCTACCGCCTGCTCGAGGCGCTCGGGGTCTCGTGCCCGGCGCTGCGGCGGGGTCTGGTCGAGCGCCGCCGACCGGCGGCCCGGGGCCTCGCCGCGAGGACCGAACGCGCGGTGCGACGCATCGATCGCAGCGATCGCGCGGACTCGGCCCGGGTGCCGCGACTGCCGCTGACGCCCCGCAACGCCGAGCGACAGCCGCGGGTCGCCAGCCCCCGCCCGCGGGCCTTCGCGCCGGCGATCGCCACCGAGGCGAGCGTGCGCACGGCGCGACCGCAGCCCGACGACGCACCGCCGCCGCGCCGCGGCGAGCCGGCCGAGGCACCGACGACACGCCGCGGCGAGTCGGCCGGCGCGCCGCCGACGATCACCGCCGTAGCGCCCACGCCCGTGGCGGGCCCGATGCCCGCCGCGCCTGCCCCGGCCGCGATCGCGCGCTCGCGACACCCACGGCCGCAGCCGCTCGACCCGCAGGCGCTGCCGAAGCTGTGCGGTCGCGACGACGAGCTCGCGCGCCTGCGTGACGCGGCCGCGCGCACCACCGGTCGCACGGTGCTGCTGTGCGGCGCGCCCGGCAGCGGGCGCTCGTTGCTGGCGCGGCACCTCGCACGTGCCGCGTCGCGCCCGGTGTTCGCGCTCAGTGCCCTCGACTACCTCGACGACGACGACGACGCGCTCGCCGATGCGCTCGGCGAGGCCGACGATCGCGGCGCGCTGGTGCTGTTCGACGACCTCGACAAGCGCGTGCTCGACAGCGCCCCGAGCTGGCTGCCGCTGTTGGCCCAGGCGTGGACCCGCGACGCGCCGCGGGTGCTGCCGGTGGTGTCGTTCGAGGGGCTCATGCGCCTCACGCAGTGGCTGCCGGGCGTGCTCGAGTCGACCGATGTGATCCGCATCGCGCCGCTGGTCGGGCCGGCGATCGCCGAGGCGGTCGCGGCCGCGACGCCGGCGGTGCTCGGTGCCCACGGCGTGACGCTACCGCCCGAGCTGACCGCCGCCGAGTTCGCGCGCCTGAGCGATCGCTACCTCGGAGGCATCGCGCAGCCAGGCCGCGCGCTCGATCTCCTCGACCTCGCATGCGCCCGCGCCGGCCGCCGCGGCGACGCGGTGGTGCAGCGCACCGCCGTGCTCGAGCTGGTCGCCGAGCGCAGCGGGTTGCCGCTGTCGCGCATCGAGGCGCACTCCGATCAGGACGCGCTCGAGCTCGAGGGCCGCATCGCCGAGCGCGTGGTCGGGCACCGCGAGGCGGTGGTGGCGATCTCGGAGCTGGTCCGTCGCGCGCGCGCGGGCCTGGCCGGCTCGCGGCCGATGCTGACGGCGCTGCTGCTCGGCCCCTCTGGGGTCGGCAAGACCGAGCTGGCCAAGGCGCTGTCGCAGGCGCTGTTCGAGCGCGACGACGCGCTGGTGCGGCTCGACATGAGCGAGTACAGCGAGCCCCACGCGGTCGCGCGCATCGTCGGGGCTCCGCCCGGCTACGTCGGCTTCGAGCAGGGCGGTGCGCTCACCGATCCCCTGCTCGCACGCCCGCACGCGGTCGTGCTGCTCGACGAGATCGAGAAGGCCCACCGCGACGTGCACCAGCTGCTCTTGCAGGTGCTCGACGAGGGTCGCCTCACCGACGGTCGCGGGCGCACGGTCGACTTCCGCCACGCCGCGATCCTCATGACCTCGAACCTCGGCGCCGATCACCTGCGCCGCGATCGCCACGGCGTTCATCTCGACGCCGACGCGGTGCTCGACGCCGCCCGCGGGGCCTTCCCCATCGAGCTGTGGAACCGCATCGAGGCCCCGCTGGTGATGCAGCCGCTCGGCCACGACGAGCTGCGCCGGATCTGCCGCAAGCTCGCGCGCGCCTCGAGCGATCGCCTGCTGCGCGAGCGCGGGGTCCGCTACGAGCTCTCCGACGGCGCCTGCGAGCGACTGATCGCCAAGGCCGGCGACGACCCGCGGCTGGGCGCCAGGCCGCTGCGGCACCTGGTCGCCCGCGAGGTCGATCCGTTGGTGGCCGATCGCGTGCTGCGGGGCCGCGTGCGCGCGGGCGCGCAGCTGGTGGTCGACGTCGATCGCAGCGGCTTCGTGGTGCGCTGACGCGGGCGCGGCCCCTCGCTCACGCGAACGCGACCAGCCAGGTCACGTGCCCGAGCAGCGCGAGCGCCACCACGCCACTGACCGCGAAGCTGATCGTGCGCCACGGCTGCAGCTCGTGCAGGTACGCGTATGCATGGGCGATGCGGGTCGCCACGAAGGCACCGAAGCCGAGCTGCGCCGGCAGGGCCGGACCGCCGGCCATGACGTAGAGCAGCCCCAGCAGCGCGAACGGGACCGTCAGCGCCATCGCGTTGCCGTGGGCGCGCAGCACCCGGGCGACCTCGGGCGGGTCGGTGGGCACGAGCGTCGCATCGCGGGCGACCGTGCCGAGATCCTCGGGGTTCATGACGGTCTTCGAGCGACCGCGCAGCGCACCGCTGCGCGCCCAGAGGTAGAGCAGGTTGCCGCACAGCACGATCATCGACAGTGCATAGGCGCGGAAGGTGGGGTCGTGGGTCCAGGTCTGCATGGCTTCGACCAGGGAGTCGAACGGGGCCGGCCCCAATCGACAGCCGGATCGACAGCAACGCGACGATTTCCCCCGCTTGACCGCGGCCGCCCGCGTGCGCCAAGACCCACGCCATGCAGATCCTCGTCACCGGCAGCGCGGGCCACCTCGGCGAGGCGTTGGTGCTGTCGCTGCGCGACGCCGGCCACCGGGTCCGCGGGCTCGATCGCCTGCCCTCGCCCACCACCGACCTGCTCGGCTCGATCACCGATGCGGACGTCGTCGCGCGTGCGGTCGCCGGGGTCGACGCGGTCGTCCACACCGCGACGCTGCACAAGCCCCACGTTGCGACCCACCCCCGGCAGGCCTTCGTCGACACCAACGTCACCGGCACGCTGCAGCTGCTCGAGGCGGCGGTGCGCGCGGGCTGTCCGCGCTTCGTGTTCACCAGCACCACCAGCACCTTCGGACGCGCGCTGACGCCTCCGCCGGGCGAGCCCGCGGCGTGGATCACCGAGGCGGTCACGCCGGTGCCGAAGAACATCTACGGCGTCACCAAGACCGCCGCCGAGGATCTGTGCGCGCTGTTCCACCGCGATCACGGGCTGGCCTGCGTGGTGCTGCGGACCTCGCGGTTCTTCCCCGAGGACGACGACGATCCGACCGCGCGCGCGCGGGCCTCGGGCGACAACCTCAAGGCCAACGAGTTCCTCCACCGCCGGGTCGAGCTGGCCGACGCGGTCGCGGCCCACGTCGCCGCGCTCGATCGCGCCGACGCGATCGGCGGGCGCCGCTACATCATCAGCGCGACCACGCCGTTCGTGCCCGCCGACGCACCGCGGCTGGCGCTCGATGCCGCGGCGGTGATCCGCGAGCGCTTCCCCGACGCCGCGGCGATCTACGCCGCGCGCGGCTGGCAGCTGCCCGCCACGCTCGACCGCGTCTACGACAACACCGCCGCGCGCCGCGAGCTCGGCTGGCAGCCCCGCTTCGACTTCCGTCACGTGCTCGATCGCGTGCGGGCCGGCGAGGACGTGCTCGGGCCGCTCGCGGCCCGCGTCGGCGCGAAGGGCTACCACCGCGGGTGAGGGGTCTGCGAGGCCGCACCCTTGCAGGTGCGGCAGCGCGGCCGGCCTGCCGCCCCGCAGGTCGCGAAGCGATGTCGACCTCGGCGTCGCCGCCCGTCTCACCCCTGCAGCCGCTCGAGCAGCCGCGTCCCGACCCACTCGTACACCGCCGCGGCGCCTGGCGGCAGCGCGTCGCGGTGCGCGGCGATGCCGGCTCGATCGCCGCGGGTCGCGGGGCCGCTGATGCCGGCGGGCACGCCGAGCGCGAGCAGGTTGGTGACCGCACTGGTCAGCAGGCTGCCGAGCAGTGCGGTGCGCAGCGCCGCGTCGGCGCCGAGGTCCTGCCACACCGACTCGGCCTCGAGGGTGAGCACGGCGAGGTGGTTGGCGACCAGGGCACAGGCGGCGTGATAGGCCGTGCGCGCGCGGGCGTCGAGGCCGCTCAAGTCGAACACCGGCGCGGGCCCGACCAGACGGCGCGCCATCGCGTCGGCGGCGGGGTCGCCCTCGATGCCGAACGCGGCGTGATCGAGGATCGACGGCGGCGTGGCGCCAGCACGCATGCTGGCGGCGGGGTGCAGCGATCCGCACGGGTGCCCGGCGGCGCGCAGCGGCGCGAGCACGTCCTGGCTGCGGCGCGCACCGGCGGCGTGCAGCACCACGGTGCCGGGTGGAAGGCGGCCGACCAATGCGGCGGCGATCGGCGTGATCGCGGGGTCGCGCACGGCGATCCACACCACGTCGGGCGCCGCCGCGGGCAGCGGCCCGCCGTCGGCGGTCGCGTGCCCGCCCAGCACCGTGACCGCGTGGCCGCGCCGACGCAAGAAAGGCTCCGCGTGCGCGCGCACGTGCCCGGTGCCGACCAGCCACACCGACGCGCCGGTCGGTCGCAGCATCGCGAGCACCGCGGCCGGCACCGCCTCGGCCAGCTTCGCCGCGGCCGCGGGGGTGCCCTCGGCGATCCAGCCCCGGATCGCCCGGCTGCTCACCTCCGGCAGCGCGCAGTGATCGGGCGGCGCGTAGCCGGCCCGCGGGACCACCAACGGCGCGAAGCGCCGCTCGATCTCGTCCCAGCGGTGCCACTTCGCGGTGTCCCCCGAGGCCGTGATGTCCGAGCCGACCACCAGGCGCACGACACTGCTCGGATGACGCGCCGCGATCGCCTCGAGCAGACGCAACGTGTAGCTCGGTCCGGGGTCGGCCGCCGCCAGCTCGCACTCGATGTCGCTGACCTCGAGCCACGGACCGTAGTCGGCCATCGCCGCCCGGCACCACGCGAGCCGCTCGGCGAACGGCGGCATCGACTTGCCGAAGGGGTGATCGGCGACCGGCGCCACGATCACCCGGTCGACCCACCCGCGCGCGCGCAGGTACGCCGGCAGCAACACGTGGCCGAGGTGCGGCGGATCGAAGGCACCACCGAGCACGCCGAGGACCGGAGCGGAGTTCATGCGACGCACGATAGGACGTCGGCTAGGCTCGCGAAACCGTTGGCAACCGCGCGCCCGTGCAGCCAGCGTCGCGGACCCGTGTCGGCGCACGCGGGGCCCCTGCCACCCTCGGCCCGGCACGCGGCTTTCTTGGTGGCAGCGCGAGGTTCGTGGCAACGCTGGCGACCATGCTCGTGCCCGTCGCGCCCCTGCCCTCGCGCCTGTCGATCACGACGCGGACCGCTCGCACCGCCGCGACGGCCGACGTCGCGCTCGATCGCCGCGGCGGTCCCCGCGGCCTCTCGCGCGCCGAGGACCGTGCGCTCGCGCGGGCCATCGACGAGGCCCTCGAGCTCGCGCCCGGCGTGCCCGACGAGCCCGCCCCCGCGCCGGTCGATCACTTCACCGCCTCCGCCCACCGTGCGCTGCCGGTGGTGTTCGGCGTCCGCGTGCCGCGGGCGCGGCTCGACGCGGTCGCGGCCGGGGGCACCGACGCGTGGATGATCACCCGCGGGCTGTCGATCACCGACGGTGGCCTGCTCATGCTCGCGCTCGATCCCCGCAGCGCGCCCATCGATCCGATCGAGCGCGTCGCTCGGCGCGCGTGGTCGAGCCTGTGGCAGCACGTCGACGCGCGTCGCCGCAGCTCCGCGCTCGCGATGGTGTCGGCGTGCGTGCAGCTGCCGCAGCTGCTGGCCGCGATCGCCGAGCTCGCGCAGCGCTCGAGTGGCACCGACGCGGTCGCGCCGATCGAGGTCGAGCTGATCCCGCTGTGGAGCGGCCCCAGCGACGCGCCGCGTCTGCGCGCGAGCGCCGGTGACGACGCCTGGACCCCGCTCGCGCCGCCGTCCGCGAGCGAATCCCACGCGGGCCCGATCCTGGGCACGCTCGCGCCGCTGGCCGATCCACGCGCCGGCGTGCTCGCGGTCGCGATGGACGCCCTGGCGATGCAGCGCCTGATGGCGCGTGCCCAGCTCGAAGTGCTCCGCCGGACGCGATCCCGGCCGCCGGCCGCGACCCCGGCGACCGCCCCCGCCACCATCGCGGCCGAGGCCACCGCCGTCACGCCCGCGGCGGTGGAGGCCCGCACGCCCGCGCCGCGCCGCCGTACCCCCGGCAAGCGACGTAAGGCGCGCGACGCTGCGTGAGGGCCAGCGGCCGTCGCCCAAAGTTCGCTTTCCCCGGGGCGGACGTTGACACACCCCCGGCCATGTCCCTATTGTGCCGCCCAGCATCGTGACAGCCGTCGGTTCACCGCATCTGCACGAACGAGGGGCTCGGCCTTGAACACACCGAAGAAACCCGGAACTGATCTCGCGGCTCTCAAGGCTCGCCTTGCCAAGAAGGGCAAGGAAGGCGAAGAGCCCGCGCCCCAGGCAGCAGCGGTGGAGGAAGCTCCACCGGTCGAGGCCGCACCTGCGCACTACGACCCGCAGCCCGTGCAGCAGGCCGCGCCCGCGCCGGTCGAGCACTACGACCCGCCGCCGCAGCCGACGTTCGCGCCCGAGCCGGTGCGCGCACCGTCGCCCGGCTACGGCGCGCCCGCACCCGCGGTGAGCGACGACCCGTTCGCGGGTCCGCCCGGCGGCTTCGACCCCGGGCCCGCGCTCGACATGGGCGACGTGCCGCAGCGCAGCAACGTCGGTGTGATCGCCTTCGCGGGCGTGATCTTCCTGGCGGTGGGCCTCGGCGTGGGCTGGATGGGCCAACGCATCCTGAGTGGTCGCGAGCGCCTCGAGGCCGCCAAGGCCAAGGGCGACGAGATGTACAAGGAAGTGCAGAAGGTCTCCGACACCCGCAAGGGCGTCGCGCTCAAGCTCGACGAGGTGCAGAAGGTCGTGATGACCGATCCGGCCGCCGGCGCGACCGCGATCAAGTCGCTGCTCTCCGAGAGCTTCGACAAGCACCCCGAGGTGAGCAGCCTGTTCGGCTGGCAGCTCGGCGCGATCGCGACCTCCGGCGTGAAGAAGGTCTTCGAGCTGTTCGACCGGGCCGAGCACGTGAAGTCGGGCCTGCAGGACCTCGCGGTCTTCCTCGAGACCAACAAGGACGCGCTCGGCGCGTCGGGTGGCCCGAGCCTCTTCGGCGTGAAGTTCCAGGCCGAGGGTCCCGGCCAGATGGTCGCGGTCACCGGTCTGATGTGCGGCGAGAACCCGGCCGACGCCGCGTCCTTGAAGGACTGCGACGACCCGGCCACCGCGACCGCCTACAAGGTCGTCGACGGCATCGGCGCCGCCGAGAAGGTCGTGCCCAAGGGCACCGCGGCCGATCAGGTCACGCTCATCGCACCCGCCGGCGGGGTCTACACCTACGCCGTCGGCCAGGAGCCCGCGAAGAACGCGGCGCGCATGCGCGACTTCCTCATGAAGGGCATCGCCGACAAGCTCGCCGAGATGTCGGCCGCCGAGACCACCGCCCTCAAGGCGCTCGAGAACTACGCGAGCAACCCCGACGTCGATGGATCGAACCCGCAGCCCGAGCCCTGAGTCGGGCCTGCCACCACGCCCGACCGACGCCGACCCGCCCGCGACGACAGCCGGCGGGTCGTCGCGTTTGAAGCCGCGGCGTGCGGCGCGGGTGTGGATCACCAACCCCGCGCGCGGCGGGCTCTTCGTGTGGCTGCTGCGCTACTACCTGCTCGCGATCGTGGTCGCGCTGGTGGTCGCCGGCGGCGCGATGGTGTGGGCCTACCGTCAGCTCGCACAGGACCTGCCCGAGCTCGACGCGATCGAGGCCTACGCGTCGTCGGCCCCGGGTGTCACGCACATCTACGCCGCCGACGGCACGCTGCTGGCCGAGCTCGCCCGCGAACACCGGGCCTACGCCGCCTACGACGACATCCCCAAGGACCTGGTCGCCGCCATCCTGGCCGCCGAGGACCGTCGCTTCTTCGAGCACGCGGGCCTCGACGTGCGCGGACTGGCCCGCGCGGCGCTGGCCAACCTGCGCTCGGGCACCGTCAGCCAGGGCGGCAGCACCATCACGCAGCAGGTCGCCAAGGGCTTCCTGACCCACGAGCAGACGCTGCTGCGGAAGCTCCGCGAAGCCATCTTGTCGGTGCGCATCGAGTCGCGCCTGGGCAAGCAGAAGATCCTCGAGATCTATCTCAACAAGACCTTCTTCGGCCACAACGCCTACGGCGTGGCGTCGGCGGCGAGCCGCTACTTCGGCAAGTCGCTGTCGGAGCTCACGCTCGCCGAGTGTGCACTCATCGCCGGGCTCGCGCGCACGCCCGGCCGCGACAGCCCGTTCGTGAGCCTCGACCGCGCCAGCAACCGCCGCGCGGTGGTGTTGCAGGACATGGTCGAGGCGGGCGCGATCACGGCGAGCCAGCGCGACGCCGCCGCCGCGGAGCCGATCGTGCTGGCCACGCAGCCGGAGGTGTTCCGCGCGCGCGCGCCGTTCTACGCCGAGCACGTGCGCCAGCAGGTGACCACGCGGCTCGGCGAGGACGCGCTGCTGCAAGACGGGCTGCGCATCGAGACCGCGCTCGAGCTGCCGGCCCAGGCGATGGCCGATCGCGCGGTCGACAACGCGCTGCGCGACATGGATCGCCGGCAGGGCTACCGCGGGCCGGTGTCCCACGTCGACGACGAGGCTGCGCAGCTCGAGCTGCGCACGCGCATGCAGGCCCGCTACGGCGCCGATCCCCTGGCGGCCGACGTGTGCGTGCCGGCGGCCCCCGACGAGCGACTCGAGCTGACGTGCCCCAACGAAGAGGGCGCGATGTGTTCCCCCGCCGCGCAGCCGGTCCCGACCGCGCCGGATTGCCAGCCGCGCTGGCGGCTGGCGCTGGTCGAGAAGGTCAACCGCTTCAACGCCTGGGTCCGCATCGGCGAGCTCGAGGCGATCCTGCCGCTGCGCGGGATGAACTGGGCCAGCCGCTACGACCGCAACACCGGCACCAACGACAAGCACATCGACGACGTCCGCGACGCGCTCGAGCCGGGTGACGTGGTGTGGGTCCGCCGCGCGCCGGTGTCCCGGCGACCGCAATCGGGCAACGAGGACATCGAGCTGCCCGAGGTCGAGCTGGGCCAGACCCCGCGGGTCGAGGCCGCGATCTACAGCTTCGATCACCAGACCGGCTACACCTTCGCGATGCAGGGCGGGCACGACTACGACCGCTCGCAGTTCAACCGCACCACGCAGGGCTGCCGTCAGCCCGGCAGCGTGTTCAAGGCCATCTACTACGCGCTCGCGCTCGACACCCGCGACTTCACCATGGGCACCGTGCTCGAGGACCGTGCCTACCAGCCCGAGCCCGGTGAGGAGTGGAACCCGCAGAACCTCCACGGCTCGCTGTCAGGCGAGGTGCTGCTGCGCAACGCGTTCATCCACTCGCTCAACCTGCCGTCGATCCGCCTGTTCAACCGGCTCGGGGCCGACCGCGTGGTCGCGTGGGCGCGCAACCTCGGCTTCACGACCGAGCTCATCGCCGACAAGGCGCTGTCGCTGGGCGCGTCGTGTGTGCGCACCGACGAGCTGTCGCGGGCGTTCGGCACCTTCGTCCGCGAGGGTCGCTGGGTCGACCCGATCTACGTGCGACGCGTGACCGACAAGAACGGCCGCGTGGTGATCGATGATCGCCACCCCTACGACGGTGCGATCGACGTCGCCGGTCGCATCGACGCGATGGCCGAGCTCGCGCTGACGCCCCCGGACCAGCGCGTCGACGTGCAGACCGCGTTCCTCATCACCAAGATGATGCGCGACGTCGTCACCAACGGCATCGGACGCGCGGCCAGCCGCGCCGGCGTGCCCGCCGGTGGCAAGAGCGGCACGGCATCGAAGAACAGCTACACCACCGATACCTGGTTCGTCGGCTTCACCTCGCGCTTCGTGACCGCGGCGTGGATGGGCGACGACACCTACGAGCGCTCGCTCGGTGACGAGGACGCCAGCTACACCACCGCCACGCCGATGTGGACCGACTTCATGCGCCGAGCGATCGCCGGCATCCCGCACCGCATGGTGCCGGTGCGGCGGCCCGAGGGCGTGCGGCCGCGGATGGTCGAGTGGGAGGGCGGCGAGGCCATGCGCACCGCGATGCTCTACTTCGCATCCGGTACCTGATCGATTCGCGGGCGATCAACCGCCGAGTCGGTGCAGCAGGGCCCGCGCCCGCTCGGCGTCGACGTCGGCGCGGCTGCCCGCGGCGTCAAAGGCCTCGAGCGCGCGACGGGCGAGACGGCGGGCGGCGGGCACGTCGTCGGTGTTCACCTCGGCCTGCGCGAGCTCGACCCGCGCAGCCTCCACCGGATCGAGGCCATCGAGCGCGGACGCGATGGCCTGCGCGCGCGCAACCAACCCGCGCGCGCGCACGAGGTCGCCCTGGGCGCGCACCGTCGTTGCGAGGTGCAACAACACCCCGACCAGCTTCGCGTGGCGTTCACCGAGCTGCTTCGACCAGATCTCGAGCGCGCGCCCGTGGTCGAGGGCGGCCTCGTCGAGGTGTCCCTGCGCGAACGCGACGAGCCCGAGATTGTCGATCACTTGGGCGGTCTCGCTGTGCTCGGCGCCGAGGGCCGCGGTGCGGATCCGCAGCGCACGCTCGTAGTCGGCCCGTGCCTCGTCGAGCCGCCCGAGCCGACGCAGCGCGCTGCCGCGGGCGTTGAGGCTCTGCGCGACGTCGGCGTGCTCGGCCCCGAGCAGCCGCTCCTGCAGCGCGATGGCCTCGTCGAGCAGGGGCAGCGCGGCCGCCGGCTCGCCGCGCTCGTTGTGGACCAGCGCGAGGTTGCCGAGCACCTTGCCGATCGCCGGGTGATCGGGCGACAGCAGACGGCGGATCAACACCAACGTGCGCTCGAAGCCGGCCTGCGCGGGCTCGAGGTTGCCCTGGGCGTAGTCCAGCACCGCGAGGTTGTTGGTCAGCTCCGCCATCATCGGGTGGTCCTCGCCGAGCGACTCGCGCGCAACCTGCAGCGCGCGGGTATGGAAGACCCGTGCCTGCAAGTTGTCGCCCTGGCGCTGGGCGACCAGCCCGAGGTTGCTGAGCGTGGAGGCGACGTCGGGGTGATGGGGCCCGAGCCGGGCCTCGCGCAGCGCGAGCGCGTGCTGGTAGGCGGCACGCGCGTCGTTCCAGCGCCCGGCGTCGAGCAGCACGTTCGCGTAGTTGTTGAACGCCGTCGCGCGGCGCCCGTCGGCGGCGACGTCACCACGGGGGCTGCGCTCGATGACCTGCTCGAACATCGCGAGCGCGACGTCGAGGTCGCCCCGCTGCAGCGCCAGCAGGGCCTGGGCGTTGCGCACCGCGGCGATCACCCGATCGTCGCCGTCGAGCCGCGCGAGCGTGGCGTCGGCATGGCGCGACCACTCGGCGGCGTCGTCGATGCGTCCGAGATCGACGCCGACGATCTTGATGAGGTCGGCCATCGCCTCCGCCGCGAGGTCGTCGCGCCCGGCCTGCGTCGCGCGGAAGACCGCGCGATCGAGCTCGCGCTCGGCCTCGGCGAACGCCCCCACGCGCTCGTAGGCGCCGCCCAGCAAGCGATGCGCGACCGCACCGATCCCGTCGTCGCCCGCGTGCGCCGGCGCGTCGGCCTCGGCCACCAGCGCGCGCGCGGCCGCCAGCGCCGCGTCGTACTCGCCGGCCGCGTCCATGGCCGCGATCTCGGCGGCGGCGACCCGCAGCGAGGCCGACGCCGGCTCGAGCTCCGATCGCCCGGCATCGCAGTCGCTGGGCCGCCCCAAGGCTTCGACGCTGCGCACCGCGTGGGGCAGCCGGCGCTCGTCGATGCGCTCGAGCATGTCCGCGGTCGTGCGCAGCGCGGCGCGCTGCTCGGCGAGGCACGCGAGCGCGGCCGCACGGGCGCCATCGTCCTCGGCGGCGCACTGATGCTCGTAGGCCTCGCGCCACGCCTGCGCCCACGCGTCGGCATCGCGCACCACCAGCGCCGCGGTCTCACCGGCATACGGCGTCGACAGCCCGCGCAGCCGCGTGGCCACGAAGGCGCCGCGCTCGGGGCTCCACGCGTCGCCCAGCGCCGTGGCGCCGTCGCAGCTGGGGCCCGGGGCTCGGCCGACCCAAGCGATCGCGACGACCCCCAGCACCGCCGCCGCCGCGGCCGTCGACCACAGCTGCCCGCGAGGCTCGCAGCTGGCGGTGATGCGCTCGAGCAGCACCGACATCGACGGCCATCGCCGCTCGACGTCGGCCGCCAGGCCCCGCCGTAGCACCCGCAGCAGCCGCCGCGGAATCCCCTTGGCCGCGCGGGCGGCCGCGACATCGGCGATGGCGCCTGCGGCGATGCGCTGCTGCAGACGGCGACGCGCGTCGGCCTCGTCCTCGGCCGCGAACGGGTGCTGGTCGAACAGCGCCCAGAACAGCGCCACGCAGAACGAGAACTGATCGGTGCGGGCCTCGAGCGCGCCGCCACGGGCCTGCTCGGGCGCCATGAACACGGGCGTGCCGCGGACGAAGCCGTCCTGCGTGCGCACGTCGGACAGCGGCACCGCGAGCGCGCCCGAGCTGGCGCGGATGTCGATCTCCTGCGAGTCGCGAGCGGCCGCCGGTGGCTCCCCCCGGCGGCGCGCGAGCCCGAAGTCCACCACCCGCGGCAGCGCGTCGGCGTCGATGAGCACGTTGGTGGGCTTGAAGTCGCCGTGGACGAGGCCGACTGCGTGCGCCGCCGCGAGCCCACGTCCAGCCGCCACGAACATCGCCACGATCGCCGGCCACGGCCGCGACTGCGCCTGCAGCCACGCCGCCAGCGTGCCGCCCGGCAGCTCGGGCATCGCGATGAAGAGCCTATCGTCACCGATGCCGACGTCGTAGATCGGTACCACGTGCGGGTCGGACAGCAGCGCGAGCGCCTGCGCCTCTCGCAGCAGGTCGCGGCGCATGTCGCCGGCGTCCGCGCGCACGCGGAGCACCTTGAGCGCGACCTGCCGCGCCAGCTCGGGGTCCCACGCGGCATGCACGGTGGCCATGCCACCGATGCCGATCACGTCGCCGAGGACATAGCGACCCAGCCGCGTCCCGGGTCGCAGCACGTCGGACGCCAACGGCTCGAGCGACGGCACCGTGGGCGCCTCGACGGCCCCGGCGTCGCCGGTCGGAAGGTCGTGTCGTTCGTCCACCGCGTGCGGTCAGCCCCGGCGATGATCATCGCCCGGGCGACCGGGTGGGCGCAAAGCGCTACTTGCTGGGGCACTCGGCGATGTTGCCAGACTTGTCGTAGCAGACGTCGCTACCGCCCAGGACGTCGCCGACCACATCGGTGACCTTGTCGTCGGCGCCGACGTTGGGCAGACGCTCGCCAATGCGCTTCTCGGCCTTGCCGTCGACCAGGCTGAGCGCAATCACGCCGTGCACCGCGGTCATGTCGAACGAGCGCACGTGCTCATCGTTCATCGCCGTCCACTCGTTGTAGCGCACGATCGGCGCGGCGGTCTTGGGGTCCTGCTTGACCTTGGCCACCGGGCTGATGCCGAACCACTTCTTGAACTTCTCGTCGACGACCTGCTCGTAGGTCTTGCCGGGGAAGCTATCGGTCGGATAGGCGTACATGATCTTCCACAGCTCGCCATCCTTGAAGAAGAAGAACTTGCGCAGGCCGCCGTCGTTCTTGAACCAGATCATCTCCTCGTTCGCGTCGTCCTCGTACTCGAACTGGATCAGCGAGACGCCCCAGCGATGGTTCGAGTTCTTCACGAACTTGACGTGGTTCTGCTTGGCTTCCTTGATCTGATCGCGGCGCCAGCGGAGGTTCTGGTCCTGCGAGATCGCGTCCTTGGCCTTGGCCTGGCGGTCCTCGTATTCCTTCTCGATCTCGGCGGTGACGTACTTGAAGACGTCGTCGGGCGACTGGCCCCACTTGAACTGGCCCTGCCCCATCATGGTGTAGACGCCGTAGGACGCCGAGACCTCGGGCTTGGGGTCGACCTCCTTGCAGGTCTTCTTCTTGCCCTTGCCGGTGCACTTCTGCACGGGTGAGGCCTTGGGCGGCAGGTTCGGGCCCTTCTTCTTGGCCTTGGCGAGCTTCTCGGCCTCGGCGATCTCGGCGTCGAGCTCGGCGGGGTCGTCGCCGTCATCCTCGGAGGCGCTCAGGTCGGCGTCGTCGTCGCTGTTGGTGATGCTCTCGATCGACTCGGTGCGCTTGGTCGGGCCCAGCAAGTTGTTGCCGGCCTCGTCGGGGTTTTCGGTGCCCTCCCCCTTCTTCTCACAGGCTACGGGCGCGAGCAGGATCGCGAGGGAGCAAAGGATCGACGAAACACGCATGGGTGCCACCTCCGGCGCGGCAGCCTAGCACGGCCGTGTGGCCCTCGACCAGACACCGCCGCCGGCTCGGCGCACCTGCGCAGGCACGCGGGGATCGTCCCCGCGCCGGGGATCAGAAGGGCGATGGCAACGCGCCCGGCTGGGGGCGCGACTCCGAGACACTCGCGCCCGTGAGTGCGTCGGGGTTCACGACCACGTCGAGCTCGGGCCCCTCGATCGAGCCGTGGCAGCCACCGCAGACACCGTCGAAGAACGTGCGGCTGATGCCGAGGCTGGTCTGCTCGCCGGGCCCGAACTGGTGCTCCTCGGTCATCGTGAGCAGCGGCGTGCTGCCCTGGCGCAGCTCGAGCACGAGCGGCTGCCCGGCGGGCACGCGCACGAACGCGGAGCCGTCATCGGCGAGCGCGTGGGTGCCCAGCAGCTGCCACGCCTGGTGGGTCGAGCCGTCGTCGACGTCGCCGCCCGGTGGCGGCGCAGCGGCGTAGACCGCGAGCGTGTCACCGGCCGCGAGCCGCTCCAGATCGCGACCACCGCGGTGGTTGTCGGTCAGCAGCGTGGCCAGCATCGGCAGATCGGGGAAGTGCGCCCACGCCTCGTCGGGGCCGGCGGCGTCGCCGACGTTCACGCCGCCGAACACCAGCTGGGGCAGGTTCACGAACACGTTGCGCAGCGATCGTCGCATCACCAGCACGCCGTCGACCTGGAAGCCCGGGCCCCCGGCGATCGGCGTGCGCACGCCCGTGACCGGATCGAGCACGACCAGGTCGTAGTCGACGGCCGCCGCCGCGTTGGTGAGATCGAGCGTGCCGGCGGCGTAGCTGACGAGCACCGAGCCGTCGGGCGCGGGATACGGCGAGCGGTAGGCCCCGGTCGCGCTGCCCTTGCCGGCGTTGGCCGCCGCGGGATCGAGGAAAGTCAGCGACGGCGCATAGGCGTCCTCGCCCAAGCGCGCCATCTCGAACGGCCCGAGGCTGCGGTTGAAGGCGACCAGCGCACCGCCGGAGAACCTCGCGGCCGGATCCGAGACGATCATCAGGAAGTCGCGATCGAACGACTCGCGCACGAAGGTCGCCTGGCCGTAGCCGATGCTGTCGCGTTGGGCGAGCAGCGGGTGATAGTCGGTGAGGTCCCAATTGATGCGGCGTCCCGACAGCTGATAGAAGCCCTCGGTCGCCTTCTCGGTGGTCATCGTGATCTGGCCGTTCTGCATCACGGCGGGCATCAGCTCCGAGCCGTTCAAGAACGTCATCTGGCCCAGGTCCTCGCCGTCCGGGGTCATGCGCCAGAGGTTGGTGGCGGGCAGCCGGTAACGCGGCGAGAGGTTGGCGTGGCCCGAGCGCCCGGCACGGGTCGACGCGTAGACGATGGCGCCCTGCGGCGCGTACACGGCATCGACCGGCACCCACACGGGATCGAGGTTGTGCTGCGCGACCCCGTCGACGCTGCCCTGCCCGTCGGTGGTGAGCTGCGTGCAGCCGCTGCCGTCGAGCCCCGCGACGTAGATGTCGAGACCATCGCCGGCGCCGTCACGCAGCGCGAACGCCAGCTGGGTCGCGTCGTAGGAGACCTCGGGCCGGCGGATGTCGAGATCGGCCCCGACCCCGCAGCTCGAGAGGTCGATGGCGCTCGGCGTGCCGGCGCCCACGATGGTGCCGCCCGGCCCGAGCGTCACGTCCACGCGCATGAGCTGGGCGCCGCCGCGGAAGGTCGCGAAGTCGATCACGCGATCGGGATCCGCGGGTCGATCGACGTAGACCACCGGCACGGTGTCGCCCTCGGCGAGCGCCGACACGCGATCGGCCGCCAGCGCCGCCGCTCGTTCGCGGCGGATCCACTCGACCACGGTGCAGTACGACGTCGGCTGCTCGTCCTGCCCGGCCGGGCACACCTCCGGGTTGCCGAGATCGTCGGCGCCCTTCTGGTCCAGCAGCACGATGCCAGCGCGGTGCTGGATGCCGCCGCGGGCGCCCGCGACGTTCTTCTTCAGCACGCGCGACTCGTTGGGATCGGCGGCGTCGAGGCTGACGAACTCCCGCAGCGTCGCGTCGTAGTTGCGGCGCAGCGCCAGCGGGCTGAAGAAGCCGCGCGAGCCGGCGCGCAGCCGGTAGTCGTTGAAGCCCTGTGGGCTGTGGCACTGCGGCATCGCGCAGCCGCGGCGCAGCAGCGCCGGCATCACACGCCCCGCGAAGTAGTCGAACTCCGCCGTCGCGTCCGAGAGCACCAGCGGCCCCGCCAACTCGCTCCACTTGCGCAGGCGGGCGAACTCGGCATCGGAGGCGCTGTTCCAGATGTCGCCCCCCGAGTGATCGACGCCGCCGGCGTTGGGCGCCAGCGGGCGCAGCAGCAGCTCGCTGCGATCGGTCTCGGTCGACACGAACGACTGCGCGACGATGAAGTTGTGCTGCTGCTGCTCGGGGGTCTGACCGCAGGTGAGATAGAGGTCGCTCTGGGTCGAGCCGTGGCAGCTGCCGTAGCTGCAGCGCGCGCCGAGGATCGGCTGCACGTCCTTCACGAACGCATCGAACGCGGGCCCCGTCGCGCTGCCGAGGAACGGCATCACCTCGGGGCGCAGGGCCGTCGAGCACGGGCCCGAGCCCTGCTGCGCCACGCGCTCGGGCGGTACGCCATCCAAGGTCGCGCCGTCGCGCAGCCACTGCTGCAGATCGATGAACGCCTCGGACGAGGCCGAGAGAATGCCGCCACCGGCGTGCACGATCTCGCTGTCGTAGGGCGCACCCGCGTACTGCAGCGTGAGCTCGTTGGGCTTCACGGCCTTCATCAACAGCACCGGCTCGGGGTAGCTGCCATAGCTGACGAGCAGCTCCGGCCGTCGGTGCACCGCCTCGAAAGTGCTCAGATCGAGGTTGCCGAGCGCCTGCCCGGGCGACTCGTCGGACTCGACGTGGCACAGACCGTCGGCGGTCCCGCGCACGCAGTTCTCCTCGAGGATCGGCGCGATCCTCTGGCTGTAGTAGGTGCGCTGCTCGAGCGCGGGGTCCTGGCAGGCCGCAAGCACGATCACGGCGTAGCCGAGCACGTGCAGGCCGAGGGCGTGAGGTCGACGGTCCATGCTCACCTTGGATCAGTGTCGAACGGGGCGGCGCGTTCCCACAAGCACCAACCGCGCGCGACGGGCGAGGATCGCGGGTGCGATGCTTCGCACCCGCGATCGATCGGCGTCAGCGCAGAGACTGCAGCGCCGCACGGGCTGCGCCGCGCACGAGCATGCTGGCGTCGTCGGCCTCGACCGCCTTCAGCACTTCGCGCGCGCTGCCGTCGCCGATCTTGCCCAACGCCCACGCGGCGTCGCGGCGCACCGTCGCCGCGAGCGTGGTGTCGCGCACGACGTCGGTGAGCGCACCGACGGCCGAGCGCTCGCGCAGCGCCCCGACCGTGAGCACGGCCTCGCGCACCACGCCCTCCTCGGTGTCGACCAGCAGGTCGACCACCGCGACCGCGTCGACGTTGCCGCGGATGTTCCGCAGGCCCCGCGCGGCGGCCTCGCGCACCGCCGCGGACTCCGACGTGATCGCGGCCTCGAGCACATCCTTGCCGCGGTAGTCACCGATGTCGCCGACCGCGATCGCGGCCGCGACCCGGGCCTCGTCGCCGAGCGCGTCGTCGTGGATGGCCAGCTCGAGCGGCATCAGTGCGTCGGGATGGGCGAACCGCCCCAGCACCTGCGCGGCGTTGCGGGCCGCGATCGCGTCGCCGCCGGCGAGGCGCTCGAACATCTGATCGCGGATCTGATCGCGGATGCCCCGCTTGGCCAGCCACCACGCGGCGACGTCGCGCACGGCGGCGTCGTCGTGATCGATGAGCGGCGTGACGAGGTCGACGCACGGGCCGCACGGCAGCTTCTCGGCCCGCTCGACCTCGGCGAGGATGCTGTCGCGATTGCCGGTCGCGATCGCGTTGCGCAGCGAGGCGTAGCTGGCGCCCTTGCCCGCGCTGGCCACCTGCGGCAGCGCCAGCGCGGTCACGAGGGCGAGGGCCTTGCACACTCCCAGGATTTGCTTGCGTGTCTGCATGGCGAATCTCCTCCTCAGTTCCCGTACGAGTCCTGGCCCGGCGCGTTCTCGAGGCTGTAGTACTGACCACCGAGGTCGGCGACCACGACGAGCAGGTACTTCTCCTGCGTCGTCAGCGGGCGATGCACCGCGGCGTCGAAGCCGGGCGTGTCGGCATTGGGGTGCGAGCTGGCGTAGGGCTGGCCGTTGGCCTTCATCTCGCCCGCGAATGCGACCACCGCCGGGTCGTGCACCGGGTAGACCTGCTCGGGTTGCACGTACTTGATGAGCACGGAGTCGCGGGCCGACTGCGGCACCATGTACGCCTGGTACGGATGCGCCGGGTCGGCGCTCGCGATCTCCACGTCGGGCTCGTTCGACATGCCCGCCATCAACAGCATCGAGATGTGGCTGCGGGTGTAGGCGCCCATCATGCGGCCGTACTCCCAGTCGATCACATCCCCGCGGAGGTCGAAGCACCAGGTCACCGGCGTGGCCGCGGGCTCACCGGGCGGCATGTCGGGCGTGATGGTCGCGCACGGGTTGGCGGCACTCTGCGCGCCGTCGTGGCAGCCGGACGTGGCGCAGCCGGCATCGTCGATCACCTTCTGAACCGCGAGGTCCCACGGGATGCCGCGGACCCGCGGCGCATCGGCGAACTGCGGATCGTCGGGCGTCACCAGCTTGCCGATCATCGCGGCATAGTCGGCCGTCGCCGCATCGGGCAGGCGTCGCTCCTCGTAGGCGAGCGCCAGGTTGGCCGCGCCCATGCCCATGGCCTGGGTCACGCCGGGATCGCCCAGCTGCGAGCCACCGCGCTCCTCGTGGCAGCCGCCGCAGAAGCGCTGCTCGCCGGCGGCCGCCGAGAACCACCGGTCCTCGTTGAGCATCGACATGCCGAAGCCGTCGAGCGTCTGCAGGTGCATCGGCCGATCCTCCGGCACGTAGGCCGCGAACGAGAAGTCGCCGTCGTGCACCACCGGCGCCTCGCCGAGCAAGATGGCGCCGTCGGACTCGGTCAGACCGAAGTCCATCGGAATGCCCTCCTCCGCCGAGAAGCCCTCGATCACGCGCACGCGGTACATGCCACCGGTCGGCGCGCCGCCGAGGCTGCTCTCGCGCACGTCGAGCGCACCGATGAGCGCGGTGCCGTCGGGGGTATCCGCGGTCGCGCCAGCCGGTGAGGTCGGCACCGGGCGCGCCTTGCCGATCGCCAGCGGCAGCACGTCCCACATCTCCTCGTCGTTGTAGATCGGCAGGCGCGTGTTGGTCTTGGGATCGAGCACGTAGATGCCGAAGTCCGGCGGCCCTGCACCCTCGCCGTAGTCGACGCCCTCCTCGTTGGTCCCGCCGGCGGCGACATCGGTCTGCACCGGGCCGTTGGCCCACGAGGTCAGCACGTGGCGGAGGTTGCCGGCGTCGTCGGTGACCGGGAACGCGTCGTAGTAGCGGCCGATCTTGTCGAACGACGGGCTGCGATCGCGGGGCACGTCGGGCGTGAGCACCTCGGCGGTCGAGCTGACCTCGTTCTTGCCGTGATCGATGAGGATGACCGCGCCGGCCTGGAAGGTCCGGTCGCGCGAGGTCGCGATCGCGAGGAACTGCGAGCCGTTGACCTGCCGGGCCTTGAGGTAGCTGTTGGCGACGCCCGAGCCCTCCTTGCCGAAGAACTCGGCTCCCCCGGTCATGTCGGGGTTCATCACCATCAGGTTGCCCTCGTTGACGTTGGTGAGGTGGTCCCAGTTGGTGTGGAGGATCTGACCGCGGCCGTCGGCGGTGGTGATGAGCGTGGGCGACACGCGATGCGAGAGGTTGCGCGGACCGAACTCGAGATCGCCGCCGCGCTTGTCGATCGTCGCCGCCTGCGCCGTCACACCGCGCTCGTACTCGTCGCGGAACTGCTTCACGCCCGCGGCGGAGGTCTCGTTGGTCGTGAAGAAGATGCGATCACCGGGCAGGTACACCGGATAGACCGAGTCGTACGGGCCGGTGTGGATCAGCGCGGGGCCCTTCTTGCCGGCCTCCTCCGGGTTGGTGCCGTCGATCTTGATGCGATAGATGTTGTAGTTCGCGTCGGTCTCGAGGCGGGCGGAGAACACAATCTCCTGGCCGTCGAACGACACGTCCATCGACATGATGTCGGCGTTGCCCCACTCGCCGGTCCCGAACGGCGTGATGGGCTCGGCCTTGCCGCCGCCCGACACCGTCCGCATGCGCATGATGTTCGCGCTCAGCGGGTTGCCGTCGGCGTCCTGCACCGAGAAGGAGTTGTACTGGAACACGTCACCGACCCCGCCGCGCTTGGGTCGCGAGATGAACGCGATGTCCGCGATGCCGCCATCGGCGAGCACGCGCAGTCCTTCGTCGTCCTTCGTGGGCGCGTCGCCGCAGCCCGGGAGCAGCGGCGCCAACAGTGCGGCAGTCATCGTGGCTAGCAGTTGGGTGCGTCGCATCGCGTCCACTCCTCGTTCGAAGGGTCTTATGAGCAGGTTCCGTGCTCGCGAAAAACGCCTGGGATTTCGACGATCGCCGGTGCGATCACGGGGCCGGCGTCCCCGCTTCGTGAAAAACGCGTGGGGCCGCGGCCCCCAAGCGACGCCCCGGGAGCGCCTCTCGGTGCATGCTACCGCGCAATCCCGCGCCGTGACACGCGAGATCCGGTCGCGCGGTGGTGGTTCGAGGTGACGATCGTCGAGCGATCGATGTAGGCGATCGCGAGTGGATCGCCCACGATGGGCCCGAGCGCGCCGGCGATCGAGGTCCGCGGCCGTCGACGATGCATCACCTTCGGGGGGCGCGACGCCACGAACCGACGCGCGGGCGACGGGGCGGCACGACCCCGTGCGCCGACCCGCGGCCGCGCGCCCCCCTCGAGCACGCCAGCCGGTGAGGCACTACGACCGCCGCGCGCGCTCGACCCACGCGGCCAGCCAGGCGTGGGCGTCCCGCGGCGTCATCGCGTCGAGATCGAGCTGGCCGAGCTCGTCCCACAACGACGCGGCCGCCCCTACCTCGGGGCCTGCGGCGGTCGACGGCGCCGCCGCGAAGAGATCCAGCTGCGGCCGCGCACCGCCGACGTGATCGGCCTCGAGGCGCTCGAGGATCCGCGTGGCGCGACGCAGCACCCGTGCGGGCAGGCCGGCGAGGCGACCGACGGCGATGCCGTAGCTGCGACCCGCCGGGCCCGGGGCGAGCTGGTGGAGGAAGAGGATGCGCCCGCGATCCTCGTGCACGGCGACGTGCACGTTGCGAACCCCGGCGAGCGTGCCCTCGAGCGCGCACAGCTCGTGGTAGTGGGTGGCGAACAGCGCCCGCGCGCCGATCTGGTCGTGCAGGTGCTCGACGATCGCCCATGCGAGCGAGAGGCCGTCGAAGGTCGCGGTGCCGCGTCCGACCTCGTCGAGCAGCACCAGGCTCTGGGCCGTCGCGCGCTCGAGGATCTGCGCCGTCTCGCGCATCTCGACCATGAAGGTGCTGTCCCCGCGGCCCAGGTCGTCGGCCGCGCCCACCAGCGTGAACACGCGATCGACGACCCCCACCCGCGCGCGCACGGCCGGCAAGCTCGCGCTGCACAACGGCAGCGCCCTCGAGGCCGGCCTCGAGCTGGCCGCCGACCTCCTCACCGGCCACAGCGGCCCGGGGCGGATCG
>WBZX01000976.1_pt1 | contig 23142 bp, 19 predicted proteins | sample 5204211 | NCBI WGS metagenome assembly WBZX01 (sample SAMN12344362, study PRJNA552823) | activated sludge metagenome | biome: Activated sludge suspended growth; feature: Nitrification reactor; material: Wastewater; isolation source: activated sludge from nitrification reactor of wastewater... | reverse complement strand
GAAGAACCGCGTGCTGTACTTCCACACCATGGCGAACCGGCAGGTGCAGAAGCTGGACCTGAGGCAGATCGACTTCGCGACCATCCCGCAGCAGGTGCTCGACAGCGGCACCAGCCGCAGGCAGGCAGTGCGCGAGATCACGGGGGATGTGAAGGTGAGGCGGTGAGTTCGTCCGGCAAACGCGCGACGCGAAGGCATCACGCTTCACAAAGCACAACGGCCTGGACCATGAAGTCCAAGCCGTTGATTTGTTTGGTGGCCAAGGGCTCACTTGAAAGAACGCCCACGACCGGCTTAGAGAGTGGCTCTAGAGTGGCCTAGGCCACCGTGTTCCAGCTAGGGAGCGAGCGCAGCAAGAATGATCATGTTTCTTGGTTGCCGGTTGCGCCTTGCCTCGAAGCAGTCTCACTGGCTCAACCCATGTTTACCCTTCCCTTGGTCGAGGGGCACGCCTGGGCAGCGAGTGCACTTGCTTATCGACCTTCTTTAGGCATGGCGCATCATCGGCTCATACGCTTCTTGTGCTGCTTGCCCCGTTCACCTTGAGGGAGTCATGACAAAGGTCAAAGCGTCGAAACCGTTTGAGGCAGAGAGGTTCTCTATGTTGCCGACTCGACTAAGGCAAGTTCTGGTAGCCATTGCCGTTGCGTCAAGTGCTTGCGCTGCAAGTGCGCAGACCTACACATTCACTCTGCTGGACACGCTTGGGGGATCGCGTAGCTTCGCCCAGGCAATCAACAACTCAGGACAAGTTGTCGGCTATAGCTACCTTACTGGCAACACCTTTCGGCATGCAACCGTTTGGAACGGGGCTGCCGCAACCGACTTGGGCGCGCCGTTCGGTGGTGACAGCTTTGCACTTGCCATCAATAACAGTGGCGCCATTGCAGGGCTTGACATCGGTATCCGCGGCACGGGCACGAATGTGTTTCGCCCGATGGTCTGGGACGGTTCGGGCGTCTCCGACTTGAGCCTGCTCCAAACTCCGTCTCCGACACCATTCGGCATCGCATTTGCAATCAATGACGCTGGTGTGGTTGCTGGCGAGTCGCGTTCGAGTCAGGGGTTGGGCGCGACTGTCTGGAACGGGTCCTCCGTCAGTTACCTCAATCCGACCTGTTGCGGGCCTGAGTCTCTGTTCGAAGAGAGTCACGCTCGCGCCATCAACAATGCAGGGCAGGTGGCTGGGTACGCCTCGGTTGGTGGCATTGGCGTAGCCACGGTGTGGAACGAAACTTCTTACACGTTCCTTCCGACGGGAGGTTCGTTAGGGTCGTTCGCATTCGGCATTAACGATCTGGGCATGGTTGTTGGGTCCGTGTCCGCAACTAGCAGCACCAACCACGGCGCTCTGTGGCTCGATGGCACCTTGATTGATTTGTCGATCCTGGGTGGTGACAGTGGCTCGGCCAACGACATCAACAACGTAGGGCAGATCGTAGGTAGCAGCAGATTGGTTGGGTCTCAGTTCTCCAGTGCGAGCCTTTGGACCTCCACTTCATACGTCGACCTAAACGACTACCTAGAACCCAACATGGCAGCCGCTGGCTGGCATCTAGAAACTGCAGTCGCCATCAATGACAACGGCTGGATCATCGGTGACACCGTGAATACTCTGACCGGACAGCGCCAAAGCTATGTGCTCGCACCTGTGCCTGAACCATCGACGTATGCGCTGATGCTTGCAGGACTGGGGTTCGTGGGCTTCGTCGCGCGCCGTCGCAGAACTTCCGCGATCAGCCAGGATCGGACCGCCTAAATCCCCCGCCGCGAGACCCAATCAATTGGCCACAAACGGCCCTGTAGCTTGGGGTGGGCACGACTCGCCCGCCATGGCCCAGTTGCACTCGCTCTTCCCGCCAGACTTGTAGCAAGAAGCAGGTACGTCAACGCTACGCCCCAAAGCACAACGGCTTGGACCGCGAAGTCCAAGCCGTTGATTTGTTTGGTGGCCAAGGGCGGAATCGAACCACCGACACGCGGATTTTCAATCCGCTGCTCTACCAACTGAGCTACTTGGCCAAAGAGCCGCGCATTATAGCGGCGGCCCGGAAAGGCCCGTCGCCGGGCGTCAGAGGCTTCCGCCGCGCTTGTTGCGCGTCAGGTCCACGCCCAGTTGCTTGAGCTTGCGGTACAGGTGGGTGCGCTCCAGGCCGGTCTTTTCGGCCACGCGGGTCATGGAGCCGTTTTCCTTGGCCAGGTGGAATTCGAAGTAGCTCTTCTCGAACGCGTCGCGCGCCTCGCGCAGCGGGCGGTCGAGCTCGAAGCTCTGCACGGGCTGGGGGCCGCTGGCCAGCGCGGGAACCAGACCGTGACCGGCGGAAAGATCGGCGCCGCCGAGCGTGCCGAAGTCGCTGCGCAAGGACGCCGGCAGGCCGGTCGGGTTGCCGGCCATCAGCGGCGCGCCGGGCTGCGGCAGGGCCCCGCGCACGGGCGGCGCGGCCGGTTTGACCAGGGCCTGGTCCACCGCGCGCAGCAGCTTCTGCAGCGTGATGGGTTTTTCCAGGAAGGCGATGGCGCCGAACTTGGTGGCTTCCACCGCGGTGTCGATGGTGCCGTGCCCGCTCATCATGATCACGGGCATGTTCAGCGCGCCGGTGGCGCCCCACTCCTTGAGCAGGCTGATGCCGTCCACGTCGGGCATCCAGATGTCCAGCAGCACCAGGTCGGGCCGCAGGCGGTCGCGCACGGCGCGGGCCTGGGCGGCGTTCTCGGCCATCTCGATCGCGTGACCCTCGTCGGTGAGGATCTCGGACAGCAGCGCGCGGATTCCGACTTCGTCGTCGACTACGAGGATGGTGGCCATGGGGGGGCGTGGGGGGCCGGCTCGGTCAGGCGGGGGTCCGGTCTGCGTCTTTCGGGGTCGGCGGAGCGTCTCGAAGGAGCGCGAATGATAGCGACACCCGCGCACCTCCCGGGGGGGTGCCCTCGGGGGTGCCGGCAGGCGGCGGCAGGTTGCCCACCCGGATGCGCGCACCGTGCTCGTCGGCGATCTTCTTCACCACGGCCAGGCCCAGACCGGTGCCCTTGGCCTTGGTGGTCACATAGGGCTCGAAGGCGCGCTTGAGCACCTTGTCGGCAAAGCCCGGCCCGTTGTCCTGCACCACCAGGCGCACCGCGCGCGCGGGGGTGCGCTCGTCGGGGCGGTCGGCGCGCTCGGTCTTGTCGCCGCGCAGCAGCTCGGTGCTCACCGTGACGCGGCCGTCCGGGCGCTCGGCCACGGCGTCCAGCGCGTTCTGCACCAGGTTGTGCACCACCTGGCGCAGCTGCGTGGCGTCGCCGCGGATGCGTGGCAGGTCGGCCTCGCAGCGGGCGACCAGGCGGCCGCGATCGGTCGCCTCGCCGTACAGTGCCAGCACCTCGGTCACCAGGGTGTTCAGGTCCAGCGGCGCCAATTGCGCGGCGGGCAGGCGCGCGTAGTCGCGGAACTCGTTGACCAGCGTCTTCATCGAGTCGACCTGCGCCACGATGGTGGCCACGGACCGCTGCAGCAGGCCCGCGTCGTCGCCGGCCAGCCTGGCCAGCAGCTTGTGCTGCAGGCGCTCGGCCGACAGCTGGATCGGCGTGAGCGGGTTCTTGATCTCGTGCGCCAGGCGGCGCGCCACCTCGCTCCACGCGGCCTGCCGCTGCGCCGACACCACCTCGGTGATGTCGTCGAACACCAGCAGCCGCGCATCGGCCGGCAGCGCGGCGCCGCGCACCAGCAGGCTCAGCATGTCGGCGTCGCGCCCGGCGCCGGGCACGCCACCCTGGGTGCTGCCGGGGGCGGGCAGGTCGAACGCGTCCTGCCAGTGGTCGCGCTCGCCGGCCTCCGGGCTGGCGGCATGTAGGTCGAAGCGTTGCCACACGGCCTGGGCAAAGTCGGCCAGTCCGGGCACGTCGGCCAGCTCCTGGCCGCGATAGGCCGACAGCGGCAGCTTGAGGATGCGCGTGGCGCCGGGGTTCACGGTGTCGATGCGACGCTCGGCGTCGAACACGATCACGCCGGCAGTCAGGCTGTCTAGGATGGTCTGCAGGTGGGTGCGGGCGCTTTCAAGTTCGGACACGCCGCGCTGCACCTGCTCGCGCGCATGGCCGAGCTGCTCGGTCATCTGCGCGAAGCTGCGCGTCAGGCCGCCGATCTCGTCGCGCGACGCGGACACCGGCTTGGCACCCAGGTCGCCGGCGGCCACCTGCTTCACGCCCTCGGCCAGCAGCAGCAGCGGCCGAGCGAGCTGCGTGCCCAGCACCGCCGCCAGCAGCACCGCACCGAACACCGCCAGGATCAGCGCCAGCGTCAGCGTGCCCAGGTACATGCGCCGCAGGCCGTCGCGCGCCAGAGCGCGCTGCTGGTATTCGCGGTAGGCGCTCTGCACCGCCAGCGCATTGCTGGCCACCGCGGTGGGGATGGGCTGCACCACCAGCAGGTAGCGGTCCTCGCTGCCGAAGGCCACGTCGGCGGCGGGCAGCCGCGCCAGCGCCTTGACGCGTGCGCGCGCCACCGCGTTGGCCACGGACTCCTCGTCCAGGCCCTCGATCTGCGTCACCACGCGCTGATTGCGCGCCTCGCGCAGCATGGTGGGCGTGGGCCGCTCCGGCGCGATGGACAGGCCGCTGCGGCTGGCCGTCAGCAGCACCTGGCCGGTGGCCGACACCAGCGCCACCTCCTGCGCCGACAGCTGCTCGCGAAGCCGCTCGAACGCGAGCGGCCCGGGCAGCGTGCGCGTCTCGCCCAGGCGCTCGGCCGCCACGCGGGTCTTGGCGCCCAGGTCGGTCACCAGCGCGTCGAGCGTGCCGCGGCCCAGGTCGATGCCGGCGTCCAGCGCGCTCTGCACCCTGGCGTCGAACCACACCTCGATGCTGCGCGACACGAACTGCACGCTCACGGTGTAGATCAGCACGCCGGGCAGCACGCCCACCAGCGCGAAGATGCCGGCCAGCTTGATCAGCAGGTTGCTGCCGAACTTGCCCTGGCGCTTGCGCACGGCCAGCCGCAGCGCCGTCAGCAGGATCACCAGGGACAGCAGCGCCGCCACCGCCAGGTTGAGCCAGAACAGCCATGCCACGTGGCGCTCGACGAAGCTGCCGCCCTGGCCGGTGAGCGACAGCACGAACAGCAGCACCAGCGCCACGCCGACGAAGGCCACCGCGGCGACGACCCAGCCCCAGCGCGTCGACTTGGTCATCTGGCTTCGGGGCGCGCGTCAGGGCGTGCCTCGGGCTTCGGTTCGGGCCGGGCCGCGTCCGGGCGAGGCTCGGGCCGCGCCTCGGCTCGAGGCGCACTCACCTGCACGGTGCGCTCCAGGCCCAGATTCCAGTCGCCGCCGCCCCCGACCCCGGTCAGTCCGATCTGCAGCGGCCGTGGAAGCTGCGACGTGTCCAGCTCCCAGGAGAACTCGACATAGGCGCGCGCATCGGCGTCCACCGCCGCGGCATCGGCCACGCGCCAGGCGGTGCCACGGGTCATTGCGCCCATGGCGTCGGCCAGCGTGGGGTGGCTCTGGCCCAGGCCGCCCTGGCTGACGCGCCAACTCGAGGTGAGCGGCTGATAGGTCAGCCGCCATTCGCGTCGCACCCGGGCCAGCCGGTCGTCGCGCCAGTACCAGCGCGGCTTCCACAGCGTGGCGCTGGCACTGAAGTACAGCGGCACACCGCGCTGGGCCGCTTCCTCCACGGCCCGCGGCAGGGTCACGCGCAGCTGGTAGTCCAGTGCCACCGTCTCGGCGCCGCGGGTGGCAGCCAGGCCCAGCACCTCGACGCCTTGCGCGCGGGCGCCCGGGGCCAGCACGAGCAGCCAGGCCAGCAGGAAGCTCGCGATGGACGCGGCCAGGCTCCGCGGGCCCCGCCTTGCGCGGTGCCCGGTGGGCTGGCGTGCCGCGACGACGGAGGGCATGGGCGGAACTCGGGTCAGTGGGGCTGGGGTGCCTTGTGCAACAGGGCGTAGAAGAAACCGTCACCCGACGGCAGCGCCCCTGCCGGTGCATTGTCCGGCAGGCCCGACAGGTGGCCGGGCGAGGCGGGGTCGAGCCGGGCCGCGCCGGGGCCGGCACGTTGCAAAAAAGCGTCGATCTGCGCCCGGCCCTCGGCCACGAACACCGAACAGGTGGCGAACAGCAGACGCCCTCCCGGCGCCACCAGCGGCCACAGTGCGTCCAGCAGCTCGGACTGGATCCTGGACAGCGCGGCGATGTCGTCGGGGCGGCGCAGCCAGCGCACGTCGGGATGCCGGCGCACGATGCCCGACGCGCTGCAGGGTGCGTCCAGCAGCACCGCGTCGAAGGGCCGCCCGTCCCACCACGCGGCCGGCGTGCGGGCGTCGGCGGCGCGCAGCGTGGCGTGCAGCTGCAGCCGCGCCAGGGTGTCCTTCACGCGCAGCAGCCGATGCGCGTCGGCGTCGATCGCGGTGACGTCGTAGTCGCCCAGCTCCAGCAGGTGGGCGGTCTTGCCGCCGGGCGCGGCGCAGGCGTCGAGCACGCGGGCACCGTCGGGCAGCCGGTCGGCCCCCCGCCCCACCAGAAGCGGCGCAGCGAGCTGGGCCGACAGGTCCTGCACCGACACATCGCCTTCGGCGAAGCCGGGCAGCGCGCTCACCGGGCAAGGCTCGGCCAGCACCACCGCGGCGTCGCCCTGGGCCTGCGCCGCCATGCCTTGCGCTGCCAGCCGCTGCACGTACTGCGCCGCTGTGGCGCGGCGCCGGTTCACGCGCAGCACCATCGGCGGATGCCGGTTGGCCTGAGCCAGCAGCGCCTCCCACTGGCCCGGCCAGTCACGGCGCACGCGCTCGATCCACCACAACGGATGGTTGTAGGCACCGACCGGGTCGCGCGCGGCCGCGATGGTCAGCGCGTCGCGCTCGCGCACGAACCGGCGCAGCACCGCGTTGATGAACCCCGCCGCGGCGCCGACGCGGCGGCGCGCCGCATGCACGGCCTGGTCCACCAGCGTGTGGTCCGGATAGGGTGCGCGTTCGCCGGGCCCGGGCGGCCACAGCAGCGCCAGCGCCGTGAGCAGCAGCGCGTCCACCTCGCGCGGCGGCGGCTTGGGCGCCATCACCGCGCGCGCCGCGCGCGCGCCACCCAGCCGCCGCAAGGCATGGAAGGCCAGCGCCTGGGTGCCCGGGCGGGCCGCCGCCGGCACGTCGGCGAGCAGGTCGGTCAGCGAGCGCCCGGCCTGGACGCCCTGAACCATGTCGGCAGCATGGTTGAGCAGCAGGGCCAGCGCAGGGGGGGCGGCAGAGGTCACGGGCGCAGTCTACGCACCGTCCGGCAGGCCCGGGCGCCTGACGGCACAATCGCCAGCCCACTCACGGTGTCAGAGGACCGTCCCATGAGCCCGGCTTCCATGCCCATCTTCCGCACCGAGGACGACCTGGCCAAGCTGCCTGCGTCCGAGCGCATCCGCTACCGGCTGGTCGGCGCGGATTGCCGTTTCCATGCCAACGACAACATCGCCGACTACGTGCGCGATGGCGAGCTCGAGGAGCTCAAGTCCGAGGTGCAGGCCAAGATGAAGGAGGTGCTGGCCGCGCTGGTGATCGACACCGACAGCGACCACAACACCAACGACACCGCCAAGCGCGTGGCCAAGATGTTCATCGACGAGGTGTTCGCCGGCCGCTACCGCGCCGCGCCGGCGGTGACCGAGTTCCCCAACGCGTCGCGCCTGAACGAGCTGATGATCGTGGGGCCGATCAAGGTGCGCAGTGCCTGTTCGCACCACCTGTGCCCGATCCTGGGCAAGGTGTGGATCGGCATCATGCCCAACGAGTTCTCGAACCTGATCGGGCTGTCCAAGTACGCCCGCATCTGCGACTGGATCATGAGCCGCCCTCAGATCCAGGAGGAGGCCGTGATCATGCTCGCCGACGAGCTGCAGCAGCGCGTCAAGCCCGACGGCCTGGCCATCGTGATGGAAGCCGACCACTTCTGCATGCACTGGCGCGGCGTGAAGGACGACGACTCGGCGATGACCAACTCGGTGATGCGCGGGTCGTTCCTCAAGGACGCCAACCTGCGCCGCGAATTCCTGTCCCTGCTACCCAAGAAGAGCGCCAACTGATCATGCTTGTCCGCCTGATGTACACCAGCCGCGCCGTGACCGCGGTCGACCAGGAAGAGCTGCTCGCCATCCTCAAGCAGAGCAAGGCCAACAACACGCGCAGCGGCGTCACCGGCGCGCTGTGCCTGTGCAGCACCGAGCGCATCTTCATCCAGGTGCTCGAAGGAGGACGCGAGGCGGTCAACGCGCTGTATCGGCGCATCCTGGCCGACACGCGCCACACCGACGCGGTGCTGCTGCACTACCAGGAGATCGACGAGCGGCGCTTCCCCGGCTGGTCGATGGGGCAGGTGAACATGTCGCGCCTGAACCCGGCCCTGCTGCTGAAGTACTCCGAATCGGCGCGCCTGGACCCCTATGCGGTCAGTGGCAAGGCGACCGTGGCGCTGTTCGAGGAGCTGGTGGCCACGGCCGCGATCATGGGCCAGTAGGCCCCGCGATCAACCTCGCGGCGGCTCGACCTCGACGAACTGCCGCCCCAGTTCAGGCGGCACCGGGCAGTCCAGCAGCGTGCCGGCCAGTCGCAGGGCGTCGGCGGCCTCGGCGTGCAGCGCCTGCCCGTCGGTCAGCTCGCGCGCCGCGTCGTACCAGCGCCGCACCAGGACCGGCCGCAGCAGCCAGGGCATGGCCTGCAGCGCCCGCAGGGCGCGCAGCGAGGCGTCGATGTCGTGACCGGAACGCAGCGGCACGGTCAGGCGGTCGTGCCAGGGCGCCGTGACGATGTCGTACCAGGTCTGGCCCACGAGCTGGTGACCGGACAGGTCCAGCGTCAGGTCGGGCGCCGGCACCAGGTGCGACAGGAAGGCGGAGAACACGCACACGCAATGGGCCAGCTCGGCGTCCAGCACGTCCAGGTCGTCGCGCGCCGCTTCCGGCGGAGACACGGCGCTGCCGGCCAGCAGGTGGCGCAGCGCCACCCAGCGCAGCTGGTCCATGCGCGTGACCATGCCGTCGGCGGTCATCATGCGCCGCGCCGCGATGACGACCTCCTGCCGTGCGGCGACCGGGCCGGGGGCCAGGCGGCGCGCGAAGTGCTCGAACCAGGGCAGGCGGCGGTGCGTGGGCAGCAAGGCGATGTCGTCGAACAGGCGCAACGCGTCGGGCAGGTCGCGCGCGAATTCCACCCAGACCAGGCGTTCGTGCTGGCTGCGCGACGTGACCATCAGGGCCAGGGTCGCGCATTGCCAGGCCAGCGGATCCTGCAGCGCCGCCAGGCGTGCCACCGGCTCGCGCAGCGCCGGGTCGCCCTTGTCCGACCGGGACGGCCGCACATGCACCAGATGGGCCGAGCGGGGCAGCGTCGACGGCGACAACGACATGGCGCGATTGCACCACGAAGGTCCGCCTCGGACCTCATGAACAGGCCCGCGGACACAGGAAGTTTCAAAGGCGCCCGATGCGCCGGAAGCCGAACAGCGGCGCCAGCAGGCGGGTCGGCAGTTGCGCGACGGCCGCGTCGTACGCGGCGGCTGCGTCGTTGAACCACTGGCGTGTTGCCACCACCCGCGCCACGGCGCCGTCGATCTCGGCGCGCGCGGCGGCCAGGGGTGCGTCCTTGCGCAGCGCGGCCACGCGTTCGATCGCGCGATGCATGTCGGCCAGGGCCAGGGCCAGCCCCGCCTCGTGGCCGGCCAGCGCGGCCAGAGGCTGCGCCTGGACCAGCGGCCGGCGCGCCACGGCCGCCACGTCGGCGCGACACTGGGCCAGCCCGGCCACCACGGCGTCAAGCGTGCCATGGCCCTCGGGCAGCAGGCCGCGCAGGCGCAGCGCCAGCGTCGCCACGAGACGCTCGCGGCGCTGGATCGCCTCTTCCACCTGCGTCCAGGCCGTGACGATGGCGGCGCGCAACGCGACCACGCGGTTGTACGCCCCCACCACCCAGGCCAGCAGCACCACCGCGGCAACGAGCCAGCCGATCTGCGCTGCATCCATCGCCAGCCTCAGCCCTTCTGCCGCAGCCAGCGCGCGTGGCCGCGCGCGCGCAGCTCGCAGGCGGGGCACTGGCCGCAGCCGTGGCCCCAGGCAAAGCGCGGTCCGCGCTGCCCCAGGTAGCAGGTATGCGTATGCGCCTCCAGCAACGCCACCAGCGCCGCACCGCCCAGCGTCTCGGCCAGCGCCCAGGTCTGTGCCTTGTCGAGGAACATCAGCGGCGTCTCCACCGTCATCGGCCGGGCCAGGCCGAGCGACAGCGCCACCTGCATCGCCTTGAGCGTGTTGTCGCGGCAGTCGGGGTAGCCGGAATAGTCGGTCTCGCACATGCCGCCCACCAGCACCGACGCGCCGCGCCGAGTGGCCAGGGCCGCGGCAGCGGTGAGGAACAGCAGGTTGCGCCCGGGCACGAAGGTGTTGGGCAGGCCGTCGGCCTGCATCTCGATGGCGCGGTCGGTGGTCAGCGCGGAGTCGCCCAGCGCGCGCAGCAGCGACAGGTCCAGCAGATGGTCGTCGCCCAGGCGCGCACCCCAGTGCGGGAAGCCCGCGCGCAGTTCGCGCAGCACGTCGAGCCGGCAATCGAGCTCGATGCGATGGCGCTGGCCGTAGTCGAAGGCCACCGTCTCGACGCGGGCGAACCGTTCCAGCGCCCAGGCCAGGCAGGTGGACGAGTCCTGCCCGCCGGAAAACAGCACCAGCGCCGTGCGCGGGTCGGCCGCAGGGGTCATTGCCGGCGCGGCACCACGTGCGCGTAGTCGGGGGCCTGGCGATGCGCCTGCGGCCCGCCGTGGCGCACGCCCTCGGGGTAGTACTCGGCCGCAAGCTGCACCTTGCCGGCCACCTGCGGCCCGTCCTGGCGCGCGATGAACTCCAGCGCCATGTCGATGCCGGCCGACACGCCGGCGGAGGTCCACACCGGGCCGTCGACCACGAATCGCTCCTCCACCACGCGCACGTCGCCGAACTTGCGCAGCCGCTCCAGCGAGGACCAGTGGGTGGTGGCGCTGCGGCCGGCCAGCAGGCCGGCCTTGTGCAGCAGGAACGCGCCGGTGCATACCGACAGGATCGCCTTGGCCGCGGGTGCGCGCTGCACGATGAATTCGATCAGGGCCGGGTTGTCGACCTCGCGCCGCGTGCCCTGCCCGCCCGGCACCACCAGCACGTCGAGCTCGGGGCACGAGGCGAAATCGTGGTCGGGCACGACCGTCAGCCCCTTGGCGCAGCGCACCGGCTGCGTGGTCTGCGCCACCAGCGTCGGCGCGGGCCGGCCGGCCACGAGACTCCACATGCCCAGCATCTCCCAGGGGCCGGCGAAGTCCAGCTCCTCGACGGCCGTGAAGACCAGGATGCCGACCTTCATCGGGCGTGCCCCGACGTCATGCGCGGGTCTCGCCCTGGCCGAGCACGATCCACTTCAGCGAGGTCAGTCCGTCCAGCCCGACAGGGCCGCGGGCATGAAGCTTGTCGGTGGAGATGCCGATCTCGGCGCCAAGGCCGTACTCGAAGCCGTCGGCGAAGCGCGTGCTGGCGTTGACCATCACGCTGGCCGAGTCCACCTCGCGCAGAAAACGCATCGCGTTGCCATGGTCGCGCGTGAGGATGGCGTCGGTGTGGTGCGAGCCGTAGCGCTCGATGTGGTCGATGGCTTCGTCGAGCGAGGCCACCACCTTGACGCTCATCACCGCGGCCAGGTATTCCTCGGACCAGTCGGCCTCGGTCGCATCGGCCAGCTTGAGCCCCGGCACGGCCGCGAGCAGCGCGCGGGAGCGCGGGTCGCAGCGCAGTTCCACGCCCCTGGGGGCCCACAGCGCGCCCAGTCGCGGCAGGAAGGCCGCCGCCTGCGCCTCGTGCACCAGCAGCGACTCGGCCGCATTGCAGGGGCTCACCTTCTGCATCTTGGCGTTGTCGGTGACGCGCAGCGCCATCTCCAGGTCGACGTCCGCATCGACGTAGACGTGGCAGTTGCCGTCCAGGTGCTTGATCACCGGCACCTTGGCCTCGCGGCTGATGCGCTCGATCAGGCTCTTGCCGCCGCGCGGGATGATCACGTCCACGTATTCGGGCATCGCGATCAGCCGGCCCACCGCCTCGCGGTCGGTGGTCTGCACCAGTTGCACCGCGTCGGTGGGCAGGCCGGCGTCGGACAGCGCGCCCTGCACCATCTGCGCCAGCGCGCGGTTGGAATGCAGGGCCTCGGAGCCGCCGCGCAGGATGGCGGCGTTGCCGCTCTTGATGGCCAGCGACGCGGCCTCGATGGTCACGTTGGGCCGGCTCTCGTAGATCATGCCGAACACGCCCAGCGGCACGCGCATGCGGCCCACCTGGATGCCGCTCGGCCGGCGCTTCAGCTCGGAGATCTCGCCCACCGGGTCGGGCATCGCGGCAAGCTGCTCGCATCCCACGGCCAGGGTCTCGAGGATGGCCGGCGAGAGGCGCAGGCGGTCCACCATCGACGCGGCCAGGCCCGCGGCCACTGCGGCATCGACGTCCTGAGCATTGGCCTGCGCCAGGGCCGGGCCGGCACCGCGCAGGCGCTGCGCCAGCGCGCGCAGCGCGGCGTCCTTGGCGGCGGTCGGTGCGGCGGCCATCGTGCGCGACGCGGCGCGCGCGGCCGCGCCCATCAGGGCCAGGGTGGAGGCGATGTCGCTCGGGCTCATGCGCGGCATTGTCCCAAATCGCCGCCGCAGCGTGCGGCAGCCCTCCACAATGGCAGCCCATGGATGCCCGCCTCGTGCTGTTCGGCCAGTCGATGCTGATCGGCCTGTCGATCGCGGCGCCGGTCGGGCAGATCGGGATCCTGGCGATCCAGCGCACGCTGCTGCACGGCCGGGCGGCCGGGCTGGCCACAGGCCTCGGGGCGGCGGTGGCCGACGCGCTCTATGGCGCGGTCGGCGCCTTCGGCGTCAGCGCGCTGATCGCCTGGCTGGTCGACCACCGCGCCGCCTTCGTCGGTGCAGGCTCGCTGGTGCTGCTGTGGATGGCCTGGCGCATCGCGCGCCAGCCGCCGGCGACGCCGGGCGCCGAGGCCGCCTCGCCGGCCGACTGGCTGCGCCACTTCGCGTCGACCTTCGTGCTGACGCTGTCCAACCCGACCACCATCGTGTCGTTCATCGCCGTCTTCGGCGCCATCGCCGGCCGCACCGCGCAGGCGTCGCCGTGGCTGATGGTGGGCGGCGTGCTGGTCGGCTCGGCGCTGTGGTGGGTCGTGCTGGCGCTGGTGGTGGGCCGGCTGCGCGCGCGCTTCGACGCGCGCTGGCAGCGGCGAGTCAACCGGACGTCCGCAGCCTTGCTGGCCGGTCTCGCGCTGTGGCAGCTGGCGACGCTGTGGCGCTGATGCCGCCACCGCGGCGCCGGCACTACTGGAAGCGCGACAGCACCGCCAGCCAGAACGCCGCCGTGGCGACGAAGGCCACGGTGGACGCGACGATGGCCGCCGTGGCCTCGGCCTCCAGCGTGGCGTAGCGCTGGGCGAACAGCAGCGCATTGCTGCCCACGGGCAGCGAGGCGGCCATCACCAGCACCGCCAGCGGCACGCCGGCGAGGCCGAAGCCCCAGTGCGCCACGACCAGCACCACGGCCGGCAGCAGCAGCAGCTTGCCCAGCGTCACGGCGGTGGCGCCGCGCAGGTGGCCCTTGACGCCGTACTGCGCCAGCGACACGCCGATGAGCACCAGGCACAGCGGCACCACCGCCGAGCCGAGCGTGGACAGGATCTCGTCGAGCAGGCCCGGCAGCGGCAGGCCGGCCAGGTTCCAGGCCAGGCCCGCCAGCACCGGCAGCACCACGGGATGGATCACCGTGTTGCGCGCCGTGACCGCGATCGTGCGGCGCAGCGACGACGGCGCGCCCTCGCGCCCGGCCGAGCGCGCCAGGTCCAGTTCCACCAGCACGGTGAGGATGGTGAGGATGAGCAGCGCGTGGATGCTGATCAACGGGATGTGGATGGCCAGCCCGGCCTCGCCGAACAGCGCGGCCGAGAACGGGATGCCCAGTTGCACCGTGTTGCCGAACGACACCGAGATGGCGCGCGCCGCAGGCACCGCGGGCGACGCCGGTCCGCGCAGGCGCTGCCAGGCATACACCGCCAGCATCACGCCGATGACCGGCACGAAGAACGCTGCGATGGTGCGCCAGGGCATCGTGGCGAAGTCCAGCCGCGCCGTGGTTCGGAACAGCAGCGCCGGAATGAACACGTGGAACGCGGCGTTGGACAGCACGCGCGCCGCGTCGCTGCCGGACGCGCCGGCCACCAGCCACTTCATCCGCCCGGCCAGATAGCCGATGGCCGCGGTCACCAGCACCGCCAGCAGCTTGATCGCGACGGCGGCGGTCACCGGCGCGCTCCGGGCCGCCCGCCGCTCATGCGGCGTCCTTCTTCGCGGCCGCCTTCTTGGCCGCGCCCTTGGCGGGCACCTTGGCCGCGCGCGGCTCGAACGCGAACACCACCTTGCCTTCCTTGCCGTCATAGGTCAGGAAGGCCTTGAACTTGCGCCGCGTCTTGTTGGAGACGAAGTTCTCCAGCAGCGCCGTCTTGCCGGTGGCCAGAAGGCGCGTCATCTCCTCGCGCGGCACCGGCTGCTGCAGGATGATCTTGCCGCTCTTGAAGTCGCAGGTCACGTGTGCGCCCACCGCGTGCTCGCACACATAGCTGCTGCCGTGCTCGTACACATGTCCCTTGCACTTGGGGCAGGCGCCCAGGCTCTCCTGCCCGGAGAAGTCCACCGGCTCGCCGTCGGCCTTGTCCTTGTCGGACTCGCCGAAGTCGAACTCGAGCTTCCAGTTGCGGATCTCCTCGTCGAACGCCAGCTTGAGCTCGGCGGTGAACGGCCAGCCGGCCTTGGAGCGGAAGCCCTCCAGCGGGCCCACCTTCTTGTCGCGCAGGAACGCCTCCACCTCGGCGATCTCGAAGGCGCGGCCGGCGGGAATCTTGGTGATCGAGAAGTCGCAGGCCTCGCAGGCGTAGCGGCGGTAGTTCTCCTTGACCGTGCCGCCGCAGTTGGGACAAGGCGTGGCCAGCGTGACGTAGTCGCCCGGGATGGTGTCGCGGTCGTACTCCTTGGCCTTGCGCACGATGCGCTCGGCCATCTTGGCGATCTCCGCCATGAAGGCGTCGCGCGCCAGGCGCCCGTGCTCCATCTCGGACAGCTGGTACTCCCAGTTGCCGGTCAGCTCGGGCTTGGTCAGGTCGTCGATGTCCAGCCCGCGCAACAGCGTCATCAGCTGGAACGCCTTTGCGGTGGGGATCAGTTCGCGACCCTCCCGCAGCATGTACTTTTCCGCCAGCAGGCCCTCGATGATGGCCGCGCGCGTGGCCGGCGTGCCCAGGCCCTTCTCGTTCATCGCCGCGCGCAGCTCCTCGTCGTCGATCAGCTTGCCCGCGCCTTCCATGGCCGACAGCAGCGTGGCCTCGGTGTAGCGCGCGGGCGGGCGCGTCTTCTGGGCGTTGACGTCGATGTCGGCCGCCTTGACCTTCTCGCCCTCGGCCACGGCGACCAGGTTGGCGTCGTCCTCCTGCACTTCCTTGCCGTACACCGCCTGCCAGCCGGCATTGACCAGCACCTTGCCGTTGGTCTGGAAGCGGTAGTCGCGGCCACCGGCCGGCACCGTGGACACGCGGGTGGTGACCAGGAACTCGGCGCTCGGGTAGAACACGGCGATGAAGCGCTTGACCACCAGGTCGTAGAGCTTGGCCTCGATGTCGGTCAGCGCCTTGGGCGGCTGCAGCGTCGGGATGATCGCGAAGTGGTCCGACACCTTGGTGTTGTCGAACACGCGCTTGGACGGCTTGACGTAGCCCTGCTTGACCGCCTTGGCGGCGTGGCGCGACAGCTCGGACAGCGGGCCGGGCAGGTCCTCGCCGGCCAGCATGGCCATGGTGTCCTTGGCCACGCTCAGGTAGTCCTCGGGCAGGGCGCGGCTGTCGGTGCGGGGGTAGGTCAGCACCTTGTGCTTCTCGTACAGCGCCTGCGCCAGCGACAGCGTGGTCTTGGCCGAGAAGCCGAAGCGCGAGTTGGCCTCGCGCTGCAGCGTGGTCAGGTCGTACAGCAACGGGCTGGCCTGGGTGCTCGGCTTGGCCTCGTCCACCACCGTGGCGCTGCCGCCCAGGCAGGCCTGGCGGATGGCCTGCGCCGTGGGCTCGTCCCACAGCCGGTCGGCGCGCGCCTCGGCGTCGTCGCCGCGCTTGAACGCCGGGTCGAACCACTTGCCCTCGTAGCTGCCGGCGGCGGACACGAAGGTGGCCTTGACCTCCCAGTAGTCGCGAGAGACGTGGCGCCGGATCTTCTCCTCGCGCTCGACCACGATCGACAGCGTGGGCGTCTGCACCCGGCCCACGGTGGTCAGGAAGAAGCCGCCGTCGCGCGAGTTGAACGCGGTCATCGCCCGCGTGCCGTTGATGCCCACCAGCCAGTCGGCCTCGCTGCGGCTGCGCGCGGCGTCGGCCAGGCCCAGCATCTGCGTGTCGCCGCGCAGCTTGTCGAAGCCCTCGCGGATGGCCGCCGGCGTCATGCTCTGCAGCCACAGCCGGCGAACCGGCTTGTCGATCGGCTTCTTGCCGCCGGCGTACTGCACGATCAGCCGGAAGATCAGCTCGCCCTCGCGGCCCGCGTCGCAGGCGTTGATCAGGTCGGTGACGTCCTTGCGCTTGACCTGCTTGACCACCGCGGACAGGCGCGACTTGGCCTTGTCGATCGGGGCCAGGTCGAAGTGCGGTGGCACCACCGGCAGGTGGGCGAAGCTCCACTTGCCGCGCTTGACGTCGTACTCCTCCGGGGCCTGGATCTCCACCAGGTGGCCCACGGCCGAGGTGACCACGTAGCGGTCGTTCTCGAAGTGGTCGGCGTGCTTCTCGAACTTGCCGGCCACCGGCGTCAGCGCCCGGACGATGTCCTGCGCCACGCTCGGCTTCTCGGCAATGATCAGTGACTTGCTCATGTTCGTGTCGTGCCTGACAAATACTGGTGCCTACAATCCGGCCCTCGCGCGCACGTGCATACGCACGCGCGCGCCCATGAATTCAATGTACCGAATGAAGAACGACAAGCAAGCCAACTCCGCCGCCGCCTCCGGCCGCCGCATCCAGGTCCGCCGCTCCGGCGTCCACGGCAAGGGGGTCTATGCCCTGCAGCCGCTGGCCAAGGGGGAGACCCTCATCGAGTACAAGGGTGAGCGCATCACCTGGCCGCAGGCCCTGAAGCGCCACCCGAGCAACCCGGACGATCCCAACCATACCTTCTTCTTCCACATCGACGACGACCATGTCATCGACGCGGGGGTGGGCGGCAATGCGGCGCGCTGGATCAACCACGCCTGCAACCCCAACTGCGAGGCCGACGAGCAGGACGGCCGCGTCTTCATCAAGGCGCTGCGCAGCATCAAGCCGGGCGAGGAACTGTTCTACGACTACGGCCTGACGATCGACGACCGCTACACCCCCAAGCTCAAGCGCGAGTACGCCTGCCGCTGCGGCGCGCGCAACTGTCGCGGCACCATGCTGGCCCCGAAGCGATGATCGAGGGCACCCGCGACTTCGACGCCCCGGCAGCGCACCTGCACTGGGCGGCGGAGGCGCTGTGGCAGCAACTGGAGCCGCACCTTCCGGGCATCTCGGTCGAGGTGCTGGCCCGGGCCGAGTCCACCAACACGCTGCTGCTGGAGCGCGCGCGCTCCGGGGGCGGCCGGCACGACGCTCCCATCACCACGCCCGGCGAACTGGAAGCCCTGCGCCAGCGCGGCGCCCGCGACGAGCGCGCCGGCCCCTATGGCCGCCGTTCCGGCGACACCCAGCCCTGCCTGCTGGTGGCCGAGCACCAGACGCTCGGCCGCGGTCGCATGGGCCGCGGCTGGCTGTCCGCGCCGGCAGCATCGCTGACCTTTTCCATCGGCCTGCCGCTGTCCCCGCGCGACTGGTCCGGCCTGTCGCTGGCCGTAGGCGTGGCCCTGGCCGACGCGCTGGAGCCGCCGGAACCCGGCGCCCCGACGCCCTGGCTCGGCCTGAAGTGGCCCAACGACCTGTGGCTGACGGACGCTCCAGGCCAGGGCCGCAAGCTCGGCGGGGTGCTGATCGAGACCGTCCCCGTCGGCGGCCGGCGCATGGTGGTGGTCGGCGTGGGCCTGAACATCGCCCCGCTGCCCGCAGCGGCCGCCGCTGCGCCGGCGCTGACCCACGGACATGCCTGCCTGCAGGAGATATCGCCCGCCGCGACGCCACCGAGCGCGCTGCATCGCGTGGCGCTGCCGCTGGTGCGGGCGCTGCAGCAGTTCGAGCGCGAGGGCTTTGCCGGCTTTGCCAGTGCCTATGCGCGGCGCGACCTGCTGAGTGGCCAGCGCGTCAGTGCCGTCGACACCGCCGCGAGCGGCCGCGCCGACGGCACGGTGGAAGGGCTGGCCGACGGCGTCACCGCCAGCGGCGCGCTGCGCCTGCGCACCGACGATGGCGCGCTGCGCGAGATCGGCAGCGGCGAGGTCAGCGTGCGCCTGACCCAATCCACCGGGGCCTGAGATGCTGCGCTGGGGGGTGGTCGCCCTGCTGCTGGCCAATCTGCTGTTCTGGGCCTGGAGCCGCGGCTGGCTGGGCGTGTCGCCCGGTCCGCAACGCGAGCCCTGGCGCATGGAGCAGCAGGTGCGTCCCGACAGCGTCAAGCTGCTGCCGCCGTCCAGCCTGCCAGCGGCTGCCGCCGCCAGCGCCCCGATGACGCCGGCCAGTGGCGCCAGCTCGCCCCTGGTGGGCGCAGCCCAGGCCGCCTCGGGCGCCGCCAGTGCGGGCGCGCCTGCGGCGTCCGCCGCGTCGGCGGCCGGCGCCACTGTCGTGGCGCTGGCGTGCTTCGAGTCGCCGCCACTGGAACCGGCCGCGCTCCAGGCCGTCGAGCAGGCTCTGCTGGCCGTCCTTCCCGCGCGCGGCTGGATCCGCGCCAGCCGCGAGACGGCGCCGCAGCATGCCGTCGTGGTGGGCCCGCTGGCCGGCCCGGACGCGCTGCAGAAGAAACGGGAGGAGCTGACGCGCCTGCGCGTGGGCTTCGAGGAGCTTCGGTTGCCCGCCAATGCGGGCACCGGTCTGGCGCTGGGCCGCTACGAGTCCCCCGCAGCGGCCCAGGCGGCTTTGGACGGCTTTGCCCAGCGCGGCGTTCGGACGGCCCGGGTGCTGCTGTTGCGCGGCGCAGGCACCGAGACGCGCCTGCGGATCGAGAACGCGTCCCCGGCGCAGGCCGAGGCGCTGCGGGCCTTCAGGGCACCGGCGCTCGGCAATGCGGGCCTGGCCGCCTGCAGCGCGGCACCGGCAGCGCTCTCGGCGTCGGCCGCCGTTCCGGCCGGCTCACGCTGAGCCGGTCAGACCGAAGGCGTCAGGCTGAACCGCCCGGACGCCGTCGGCGGCCGATGCGTGCCAACCCGAAGCTCACCAGCGCCAGGGCCGCCAGCCAGCCGCCGCTCGACGCGCCGCCACCGGAACTGCCGCCGCCGCCCGCCGAGGTGGCGCCCGTGCGGTCGAGGCCGAGCGCCGCCGCGGCGCGCAGCTCGGCGCTGTCGATCGACGCAGCCGCCGTGGCCGGCGCCACGTAGGCGGCCGGATCGGCCGCATAGGCCAGGGCCTGGCGGACGTCCAGGATGCCGGCGCCGCAGGTCTGGGGGGTACACAGGCAGCGGCCGGGATTGGCGCTGCTGCAGGTCTGCACGCCGGGCACCGGCGACACGACATGGGGCCGCGCCGAGCGGCGCAGGCCGTCGATGATCTGCGCGTGGGTGAGGGCCGGGTTCACGGACAGCATCAGGCTCACGGCGCCGGCCACCACCGGCGCGGCGAAGCTGGTGCCGAAGTACGAGAAGTACGCGTCGCCGCCCGGCGTGGTGTCGCCCAGGTTGCCGATCGACAGCAACCCGCTGTCGGCCAGGCCGGCCCAGGCGCCGTCGTTGTCGTCGCCGCCGACGGTGGCGATGCCGCTGGCCGTCAGTTCGGGGCCGAAGTTGGAGTAGTTGCTCTTGAAGCCGTCCCGATTGAGCGCCGCCACGCCGACGACGCCGGGGCACTTGGCCGGACGCGTGGGCGTGCCGAACTCGTTGCCGGCCGCCGCCACCACCACCACGCCCAGCGCGCGCAGTTCGTCGATGGCGCCCTGGTAGGGCGCGCAGTTGCCGGTGCCGCCGAAGCTGATGTTCAGCACGCGCACCGGGTTGGCGTTGCGCGGTGCCAGCTCGACGCAGTTGCCCGACGAATCGCTGCGCCTGCACACGTCGGCCAGGCCCGCCGCCCAGCGCATGCCGTCGACGATGTCGGCCACGTCGGCGCCGCACTTGGCGGCCACGCGCACCGGCACCACGCCGCCGCGCCAGTTCATCGCCGCCACGCCGACGCCGTTGTCGGTGTTGGCGAACAGCATCCCGGCGATGGCGGTGCCGTGCCAGCTGCTGTCCTGCGGCACGCAGCCCGAGTAGCTCGCCGGATTGCCCGTGCGGTCCGACTCGTCGACCCAGTCACCCGGGTCGCTCGGGTCGGCATCGCGACCGTCGCCGTCGTTCGAGTACGCGGTATCGGCGACGAAGTCGTAGCCCGGCAGCACGCGGCCGGCCAGGTCCGCATGGGAGACGATGCCGTTGTCCAGCACGGCCACGCGCGACCCGGCGCTGCCGGTGCCGACCTGCACCCAGGCGGTCAGGTACCCCGGCACGCCGCGCAGGCGCTGCGACAGCGGCACGGCGTCGCTGCCCTGCACCGGCTGCAGCCACCACTGCCCCGAGAAGCCGCCGAAGTAGGGATCCACAGGCGCCTGGCCGGCCACCTGGAGCCGGCGCTCGCGCGCCGCGGGCTCGGCCCAGGCCACCTCGGGCCGCGCGGCCAGGCGGGCGGCCAGCGCCTGCGCGTCGTCGCGCGACAGCGGGCGATCGAGTTCCAGCCACTGGGCGCGGGCACCGGCGGCGCGGCGCGCGGCCAGGCGCAACCCGGGGGTGGCGGCCAGCACGGCCTGCCAGCGAACGGCCTCGCGCTGCGACAGCGACGGGGCTCCGTCGGCGGCACCGGTCGAGGCCCGGACCGCCCGCTCCGAGCGGTCGCGCATCAGGCTGGCATGCGTGGGTGCGTCGCGCAGCTCCACCAGGATCGCCCGCACCGGCGGTGGCGCGGCGGCCGCGGCGACCGGCGCGGCATGGGCGGTCGGCCCTGCAAGCACCAAGGCGGCGGCGAGCCAACGGGCCGACAGGTGGCGCAATGCGCGAAGGAACGCGCAGCCGGCTCCGGCGACGCGCGCCGCGCATGAAACGGAAGTCATTGGGGCCGGATTATCGAGCCGCTGGCACGGGGGCCAGGGCGGCGTCAGGGGCGTCGGACACGCTCTTTTGCACGCATTCCGGCGCGCGCACCGGCCCGCAATGCCCAGGTCGCTGCCGCCAGGCCGAGCAGCCAGGCCCAGGACATGCTGCCCCCGCCGCCGCCACCGGAGCTGCCGCCGCCACCGCCGCTGCCTGGGTCGCCGGGCGCGGCGGCCACGTCGAACGCGAAGTCCACGGCCGTGACCAGGCCACGGTCGTCGGTCAGCGCGAGCTGGACCACCGCGCGCCCCGCGGCCGACGGCGTCATCGTCACCGTCTCGGCGTTGACCGCACCGTCGAGGGACGACACGACCGTGCCGCCCTGCACCAGGGTCCACAGGCGCGACACGATGCTGCGCCCGGCCGGAATCAGCGAGCCGCCGCCGGTGAGGGTGACAGAGGATCCGGCCTGCGGGCTGGTGGTCTGCAGGGCCACCGCCGGCTGAAGCAGGTCGGTCACGCCGAGCGCCGCGCGCACGGCCGCGTTGGCGTCGAGCATGCCGGCGCCGCAGGTGGACTGCGTGCAATAGCACTCGCCCTGGTCGAAGTTGCCGGGCGCCTGGCAGGCCTGCAGGTTGTTTCCCGTGGTGGCGTCGGTCAGTCCCGTGGACCTAAAGGGGCGGGCGCTCGACATCATCAGCGACCGCAGTTGCGCCGGCGTCAGATTGGGCCGCGCCGAGAACATGAGCGCCGCCACGCCCGACGCGAGCGGGGCGGAGAAGCTGGTGCCGACACTGGGATTCACGCCGTCCGAGTAGGTGTTGGTGCCGGGGTTGCGTGCACCCGCATTCGTCGTGGTGAGGATCGGGTAGAGACATTGCTCGTTGGCGCCGACATTGACGCAGTTGCCGCCGGGCGCCGCGATCGACAGCTCGGGACCGATGTCGGAAAAGCCCACCTTGCTGCCCGCGTGGCGCAGGCCGGCCACGCCGATGGCACCGGCGCAATTGGCGGGCGAGCCCGACGCGCGACCGGCGGAATTGCCGGCTGCGGCCACGACCACGGCGCCCACGGCATTGACCGCGGCCACGGCATCGGCCTCGATCTGCGAGCACGCGCCGCTGCTGCCCAGGCTCAGGTTGAGCACCTTGGCCGGTGTCGGATTGACCGGTACGCCGGGCACCGACAGGCCCGCAGCCCAGCGCATGGCGTTGACGATGTCCGACGTGTATCCGAAGCACTTGCCGAGCGCACGCACCGGCAGCACTCGCACATGCCGGCCGGTGCCGGCCATGCCCACTCCGTTGTGCGTCGAAGCGGCCACGATGCCGGACACCTGGGTGCCGTGCCAGGAGCTGTCGGCAGCTTCGCATCCGTCCCAGAAGTTGGGGTCCCCGGTCACGCCGTTCGCAATCTCGGTGGACGTGACGTAGTCCCCCGGATCGGTCGGGTCCTCGTCGACGCCGTTGGAGTCGTTCGAGATGCGGATGTCCGAGACGAAGTCGTAGCCCGGTAGCAGCTTGCCCGAGAGGTCCGGGTGATTCAGCCGCACGCCGGTATCGATCACCGCGACGATGACCGACGGGCTGCCAGTGTGGGCGTCCCAGGCCGTGACGGCATTGATGGCCGACACCAGCGTGGCATCCGGTGCCCGCAGGTACCACTGGCCGGCTGCTGGACCCTGCGCACCGGACACGGCGGCATACAGCAAGTCGTTGGGCACCGCGACGCGGCGCACACGGCGGTCGGGTTCGGCCACCTCCACTTCAGGGTCGGCCGCCAACCTTGCCGCCAGCGTCGCCGAAGACATGCCGTCGGCCATGACCACCTGGATGCGGTCGGTGGCCGCCGGCCCCGCCCGCAACGTCAGCCCGTGCCGCGCCCCCAGCGTGGCCGCCCTGGCCGCCAGCCGGCTGGCCACGTCGGCGGACGATGCGTTGG
>WBZX01000699.1_pt2 | contig 23147 bp, 20 predicted proteins | sample 5204211 | NCBI WGS metagenome assembly WBZX01 (sample SAMN12344362, study PRJNA552823) | activated sludge metagenome | biome: Activated sludge suspended growth; feature: Nitrification reactor; material: Wastewater; isolation source: activated sludge from nitrification reactor of wastewater... | reverse complement strand
GCTCATTCTGCCGCAGCTAGAGTTTGGTCGGCAGCGCGAAGGAATCGATCTATCGAAGATCGTACTGACCCATCATCACCTGCGGAATCTCGGCAAGCGTGCGATGCCGCTTCACGAGGGAGAGACGCCCAAGCTCGCCCCCCTGACAGAGACCGGCAGCGGCAGCGTTCAGGAGAAGGAAAAAGTCCTCCTCGCCGAAGTCATTCGCAAGCTCAACGATCTCTTTCAAGGCGAGCTGAGCGACCAAGACAAGCTGGTGTACGTCAACAACGTGATCATGGGCAAGATTCTGGAGTCTGAAAAGCTCCGCAAGCAGGCGCAGAACAACACCAAGGAACAGTTTGCGGCCTCGCCCGATCTCGATCACGAGCTGGACAACGCCATCATGTCGGCACTCGATGCTCATACTGCGATGAGTACACAGGCCCTCAATTCCCAAGATGTCAGACGAGGAATCAAGGAAGTCCTCCTCAACTTCTCCCATCTGTGGGAAGCGCTGCGCAAAGCGGCGGGATGACGTAGTCCCAGCTCCTCCAGAAAGGCCGAGCCATGAAGCGCTGGACTGTCCTGACGATGCTCACCGCAGCCTGCGTTCCCATTCCGTACTTCGGAGGGATTGCCACTCAGGTCGCGCAGAGCGTACAAGAGCAAGAGCGGGAGGAGCAGAGACAGCAGCAGCAGCGAGCCGCAGAACAGCAGTGGGCCAAGGATCGGGCGCACTGGCTGGCAGTGCAGCGACAACAGCAGCAGGCCGAAGCGGCCCAACGACAGCAGGCCGAAGCGGCCCAACGACAGTGGGAAGCCACGCAGCAGGAGCGGGCGGCACGGCTCCGTTGGGAAGAAGCCCAGAGACAGCAGGCAGAGGAAGAGCGCAAAGCCTGGCAAGCTGCGCAACAATCCACAGTTCCGCGCCCGGTCGAACAGAGTGCTGGCGCGGAGTCGAACACAGTCTCAATCCTCGATTCGCAACTCCTCCCACCCGATGTGGAGTCTGCGCCTACGCACGCAGCGGCGTCCCTGGCTGCACCACCGGATTCCAGCGCCATACCGCCACTGCCGATTGACGCAAGAGAGCCTCCTGTCAGTTCCGCATCTCCGGTCGCTCGTCAGCAGGAGCCTGCACCACGTCCCCCCAGGAGGACGGAGAAGCGCAAGCCCAAGCCCCCCGCGAGACGGTACGAAGTCTATCAGGCGCTCATGTGCAACGATGGAACGGAATCGCCTACGTGCTCTTGCGGTGGCTCGCACCGCGGTTGTTGCTCGCATCACGGCGGGGTGAGTGGCTGCTCAACGCGACGCATTCCGCTTGACCAGTAGGTCCCCCGATGCTCATCTGCGATCCGCAGGCGTAGCCGTCTCATTGTGAGACGACGTCTCGCATCGATACTCGACCGAACGAAAGGGAACTCGTGATGACCAGCAAGCGATTTCATGAAGTGATTCTTGCCGCGCTGCTCGGCTGCGCAACGATGCTGACCCCCGGCCCTGCGCAAGCGCTTCCCGCACCGGGTGCCAATCAAAGCGTCGTCATCACGTATTACGCAGACTCAACCCGCACCGTTGAGGTCGGCTGGCGACAATATGGTGACTGTGGAGAAGGCTACGATGTCGGCGTCCACACCAGATACTTCGCAATTGAAATAGCGACGTGCTCCGCCTCGCCAGACATCAAGATTCCGGTGCCACTTCCGTTGTGCTGGACTGTTCAAGGCACGACTTGCCACAGTGACAGGGCAACCCAGAGCTGCACCGACGGAGAATTCGACGACTATGTCTGCACTTGCTCATCGCACGCTGGGCAATGGCAATGCCCCGAGGTTCGCTGACCGATCGGAGTGCTGGCTGGACCGAGGTCGCACCATCCCGACCTATCCAAGTACCACCGCACGACGCACAGCCCTACAACCGAACCTTCATCCGACCGACCGGCCCCCCCATCCAAGGGCAGCCGGGCTTCCAATCTTCGGACACTTTCAGTATTCCGCTGCTACTGTTCGCCGCAATGACGGGTTGTTTTTACGAACTCAGGCACCGCGAGTTTCAAGACTTGGTGTGCTGTAGTTGCCTGATGGCCACATGGCTTTTTCATGGCCAGTCGTCATAAACAGGAGCCCAGCCAGCGACATCGTACGGAGCGCCAAAACGGATGACTGAGCAGGGTGGTTGGTATTTTACGGCCCCGTGGGACCCGGTGACCGTTCGACGCGGCGATGCGCTTGGACTTCGCGCAGGTGCAGACTACTTCGCGGAGCTTCTGGCCCCCGGCCTGAGCAATAGCACCTCCGATGCGAGGTGGATATCCATCCTCTCATGGTGTCTCAAGTGGTCACACGTCACATGGCGAAACGCTGGAGGCATAGATCTGTCTCGACGTGAAGGCCAGCGCGAACGCTATGCGTGGCTTCGCCCCCTCGAGCTTCTATGGGTCGCGCGAACGCTAGTCGCTGGGCAGACGACTGGGCAGCTTCGCGGGCGACGCAGCGTAGCCCGTTGGATCACGGCGACCGAAGACGGCCAATTGTCGCCAAACTTTGAGATGAGTGCAGATCAGTTCCGTCGCTACCGGCAAGTCGGAATGTACGGCGCATACCGAGTGGTGTTCCGCAGCGTCCCAGGGCTGACGACTGGCGATGGCTGGACACTTGCCAACACCGCACACCAACTCGCGAACCTCGTCAATGAGACCCTCCCGCAAACTGCACAGCTCAAGCAGCAGCGCTTCGAGAACGGCACGAAATGGAGCCACTGGATCGGCAAGGAAGCGCGCTACTGGCTGGAGATCGGTTGGCAGGCCGAATGGAAGACCATCGGCGGCTTCCTCCCGACTCCCGACCACGCCGTCCGAGCGCTACTCCCCAAGAAGGAGTGCGACCTGCTTGCGCCCTCCCTGTTCGCTGCCGATTCGATTCGTCGGATGACCGCTGAGGTGCTAGCTGGAGCGAAGACCGCAAAGATGCACGCTGAGCTGTGTGAGGCACTCGCCAACTCCAGTATGTTGGCGAAGAAGATCGCGCCAGTGTCGCTTGCCTCACTTCCTGCGTTCACGCGATTCGCCGATGCTGCGATGCTCGCAATGCGTGCGCTCTGGAGAGAAGTCAACCACGATGACAACAGGCAAGCACCCTCCGTTAGGAAGCTGGCGAGCTCCGCCGATTTGCAGGCAAGGTTTAGCCAGCTTCGGGACGCTGGCAACGCATGGCTGAAGACCCCCTCTCGCAGCACCTTTCCGCATGAGCAGGTTGCCACTCAACTCGCCGAGGCGATGCGCGGTGCGAAGACGCCGAGCGAACAATTACGTGCTCTGGCGCGCCATCATTACGAACACGGTGGTGGTCGACGCTGGTTCCGCGAACAGGCCGACACGATCATTCCCCTTGTGGCCGACACCGGGATCGCCGCAAGCGACTATCGCTTTCGATTGCGCTCGCTTTGCCTCCTCGCTGCGCAGTGCGGGATCGCCAACATGAACAACGCTATCGACGCACTAGAACAGCAAGAAACAGATGACGAGGAAAGCAACACACCGTGAGTGCGCCCAATTGGAAGGACGTCCTCCCCGCGCCTCCACCAGGTGCCCGACTCTGCGAAGCGTGGATGACCAGCTACGATCAGCCCGACGCGGGCCTCCTGGTTGAGCACCTGCTACCCTCGCTTGTGAACGCGAGCCGCGCACTCACCGCGGAACCGCAAGAGCGCATGCTGTTCTTTGGGGAGCTAGGCACGGCATTGGAGGCATTGCACGGCCGACTCACGGTCATCACATCCCCAAGCCGACAGACGCGGGAACCGCTATACCCATGGCTGTGGCGCTACGTCAGCCATTTCACGGTCAGCGCGAGGCTGGGCGCAGTTCAGCACGCGAAACTCTGGGCCTTTCACTGGAAGCTCGATGACGAGGAGTACCTGGAGCTGCATGTCTCGTCTACGAACCTAACAACGTCCGCGTTCAAGGAGCAACTGCAAGCGGGCTGGAAGGTGTCGCTGCGGCTTGGCCAGGCCAACAGCGAGGCCAGTCAACGAACATGGGGACAGTTGGTGCCGTTCCTCAATGCTCTCGGAGACTACGCAGGTGACGAGGCGATGGTGCGGGTCACTCGTCTCGTCTCTCTGCTGGGCCGCGTCGACTGCCCGGCCGATGTCACGTTCGTCGCGAGTATTCCTGGTCGCAAGAATGCTGCCTACCAACTTCAGCAGTTCGAGCCATCCGAGGTCCATGTGCTGGCACCTAGCATCGGCGAGTGGAATGAGCGAACGCTCTCGGCTTGGAGCAGAGACGTTGGGATCGTGTCCGGCAAGATCCATCTCAAGTGGATCTCGACAAAGCACCGATGGGCGAACGGCTCGGGTTGGACTCTCTCTAACACAGCATGCAAGACGCTAAAGGCTAGCGGAGTACAGGTCGAGTGCATACCCAACTCAGCACGCTTTTCAGAGCTGCATCGCGACGCCGATCCTCGCTGGAGCCACGCCAAGCTCTATTTGCTCCGATGCCGGCGACGGCGGCGGCATCTGCTGGTAACGTCGGCAAACTGGAGTCTGTCAGCCTGGGGTGCCGGGAAGTTCCCACCGCGCAACTTCGAGCTCGGCGTCGTCTTCGCGTCCTCATGGACCGACCTTGAAGAGATCGCCGAGTCGTTCAAGCCACCTGTGACCGTCCCTTTCTGCGTTGACCGCGCGGACGAGGACGAGCAAACGTCAACGCTCGAATGGGCAGAAGCCCGGTGGGATGGCAAGCGCGTCGACTTGCATGCACGCAGCACGGATGTTTCCACGCCACTCAGCGCGCTCGTCACATTCGCCGACAACTCCGAGGAACGCCGAACGCTCATCGATGGCGCGGCTGCGATACCGTGGGAGAATCCAGATCACACACCGACCAGCGCGCGGTTCACTCAGGGCAAGGACACGCTTGAGGTCTATGTTCTCGACCTGCGCCCGCCAGCCGAATTCGCCAAGACCCCGCTGCCCGAGGTCGATTCGGCCCAAGCTGCGGCTCTGCGTGAAGCGTTCCTTCTTCAGCGTTACGGCGGTCCGGCGGTTGATGCGGAGTCCCTCGCGAGCCACGGTGGCACTCGCGGGGCACTAGGGGCGACTGCGACCGCTACCGACTACTCGGTACAGGCGTGGATCGACGCGCGCGCCGCGTTTGCCGTCATCGACAAGTGGCGGGCCGCACTTGCCGATGTGAAGGCAGACCAACTGCTGCTTGAACGTGTGCGTGTGGATGGCCAAGAATTGCGAGCGATCTACGCGCGCCGCGAAGGCGAAGCGGCCGCTGTCGTAGTCGACGAGCTGGGCTGGCGCCTTGAGGAGGAGGTATGATGGACGACTTTCAGCTCGATGCTCGCAGGTGGCGCTTCCTCGATAGTCCTGAACGCTATCTCGAACGTCAGACCGGTGGTCTCCAACTCGATCCGCTGGCCAGGCAGTTCAAGACGGTTAAGGAGATTCTCACCCGCCTCGTAGACGGTCGCGGCGTGCTCCTGGCCGATGACGTGGGACTCGGCAAGACGACTGTGGGTGCGCTCGTAGCTTGGGTCGTCGCCAGCCAAGATCTGCGCGTCCGCATCTATGCGCCGAACGATGTCCTGCGTCGCCGATGGGCTGCAGAGCTTGAGCGTCATCTGCCAATGCTCGCGCAGATCGGCGCGCGCAGCGACCGTATCAAACAGGGCGATGTCGGGAAGCTGAACGCGGGTCGGATCCAGGTCGCGACGCACCACTCCCTGGTGAAGAGCCATGGCAAAAACGAGCAGCGCACCGCGTGCGACCTGATGATCATCGACGAGGCACACCGGGCGAAGGGCGATGGCAGTTCGTTCAATGATGCACTTCGCGCCCTTGGTCAGTTCGCGAAGCGAAAGCTGATTCTCACGGCAACGCCGTTCAGCATCCGGCTCGCCGAGCTAGTCCAACTCCTGCGTTTCGTCGGAGGGAGCAAGCTTGAGGCAGTCAGCCGATACGCGAGCGAGCTGAAGCGACTCTACACCCTGGGCGAGGGTCACGATTTCGATGCAGAAGCGAAACGTCTGGTGGGTAGCGCGACAACTGCCATTGAGGAGCTTCAGCCCTACCTAATCCGCCATGCGATCGACGATCTGTCGGTGGGGGAGCGAAAGCACTTTGGTGCAGTGGGCACTGAACGATGGGACATCGCAGCAGCTCCCGCGTCATCCGAAGAGATCCAACTCTTACTAAGAATAGATCGTCTGCTCCAACTCACGCCAGAGCGTAAGGGAGAGCGCCGCAATGATCCGCGCTTCCACATCGGCTGGCAGCATCTCGCTAGCGAGCTCGGTCGAGCAGAAGCGCGATCCACAGCCGATGCCGATCATGCAGTCCGGCAACACATCAACGAGGCGAAAAAGTCGCTGAGCGCCCGTTGCACCAAACCGCATCCGAAGATCGCTGCAGTTGGTGAGGCGATCCGGCCGCTGCTGGATGCTGGAGAGAAGGTACTCGTGTTCTGCCACCACCGCGCGACAGCGAGCGAGCTGCTTGGCACGCTGGAGCGATCATTGAAGGTAGAAAGACTTTCTCCGACGGGGCCGCCAGAAACCGTGTGGCGGGCGGCCTGGAAGCTGTTGTTACCCAACGAAGAGCGCAGTAGCGAGCAGGCCCCGATTATCGACTGGCTCTGTACGCCAGGCCTGCGATGGCAGATCGGTAGTTGGCTAAGCGAACCAGCGAGTACAGCGCAGGCACTTGCCGACCAGCTCAAGATGAGAAGGCCGCGCAGCAGGGCCCGCGGCGTGCCGACTATCTTCGAGTCGGCGAAGATGCTGATCGACTCCCTGCTCGACAGACAGTCCAAGTCGACGAGCGTTCTGATGAGGAGAATCGCGAAACACCAGCGGACTTTGGGGGGCGGGGCCTCGCACTTTCCTGGCCGCCTGGACGATGGACTGCGGGTCATGGGAGCATGGCACCACGATACCCGGAACGAGGCCCCTCAGACGCTGTACACCGGCGAGCCTGACATCGTACTTGCGCTATTCAATAGCCCGTTTGGGCCCGATGTCTTGGTCGCGACCGACCGTCTCAGCGAGGGAGTTGACCTTCACCGCTGCTGCAGACATCTGATCCACTATGAGCTCGACCCCAGCCCAGTGCGCACGCTACAGCGCAACGGCCGCATTCGCCGTGTCGGTTCGTGGGCGGCGCGGACAGGCCAGCCGATCCGCTACGCATACCCAACCTTTGGGGGTACTCGCGACGAGAAGGCGGTCCGCGTGATGAGTCAGCGCATCAATGCGTTCGGGCTGCTGCTCGGCGGAGTACCATCGCTCGATGATGAGGTCGATGACAGCGAGCAGAGCTTCGCGGACAAAGTCCTTGCTAGCGCACGCAGGGAACTCTTATCGCTCAACCGACGGCTGTGCGTATGATGGCACAGCTTGTCTCCGTCCGTGACCCGAGCGGCCTGGTGCGTCCATCCCAAACATGTGTTGAACCGAGCACTGCGAAATGGCTTAGGAAAACTCCACAAAAAGACCGCACGCCGCCTATCACATCGCAGAAAAAATTCAAGCTTGGTCGTCGGCGTTATGTCCGCGTGGGTACGGCTTCGTCACAACACGCCGTTCAGTAAGGTGCCGTCGCACCAGGTGATTCCCAAGACTTCAGGGGGAGTCGGCCCATGATTCAGGTTGGGTGTGGCACGACTGGTGTGCTTGGCTGGCTAGGCTGGGGGGGGCTCTTCTGCTCGTTCCTTCATGCTGTGGTGCGACTGTCAAGACGGCCCCTGGCATCAGCCTATCGAGCGCCTATTGACGATGGGAAATTGTAATCCTTGAAACAAAACATCCATTTGACGTAGGATGTCAGCTATTGTGGCCGAGTCCGGCAGCGACTGCGCGACGAGGGGGCTCGCGTTCCGCCACTTTGCACGCTTGCTCAACCGCATGCCCAGTGTGATTTAGGAGGACGATCTTCTATGACAACCCACAACAATGCCGATGAGAGCGTGGTGTACCTGGGGCTGAACCGCGAATCTCGAAAACAAGAAGCCGAGGTCTTCAAAAACAAAAAGAACGCGACCATCCTCACCGGCTCGGGAGATGACGAAACCATGCAGGGCAAGGTCCCGAGTCAGGACCCCACCAAAGGACCAATAGATCTCAGACAGCCAGAAGGGGTCATTCAGTTTTTGACCGAAACCGGTGTGGGCAACATCCGTCAGGATGCCAAAGGGGAGTCCATCGAGACCGAGAAAGAAGCCCAAGCACGGATTCAGCACTTGGCCAAGATTTTCGTCGGCTACACCGACGATCAAGGCCAGCAGCATCCCGGGCTCGACGTAAACATGCGCGATGAAATGGCGGGACTTGTACAGACGCTGCAGAACGTGCAGCAGGGCAAGCAGACCATGGACCGACTGGTAATCTCTGGTCACAGTACCGGAAGCAGGGTCTTTGGCCCCGATGGCGGGGTGTCCTTCCAGCAGTTCGGGTCGCTGATGAGCGAGTTTCCCAAGGCACAGGGTGGCGTCCAGGACCTGATGCTGTCGGCTTGTCACACCCTGGAAAAGCAGGCCAACACCCAAGGTGGCGAGCAGTATAAACAGATGCTTCCGAATGTGCAGTCGGTGTGGGGCTATAATGGCAAGAGTCCCAGGTTGGACCAGGGCTCCCCTGCACACATGCGGGACTGGCTGGGTGCCTCGCAGGGAAACAACCCAGAGAAGCTCAAGGCAGCCGCCAAGAAGCACAGCGGCCAGAGCGCCAAAGTCCTCACCGGAAAGCAGATTGGCAACGGAATTCCCAATGCCAACAAGTAACTGGTCCCCCGCGACGCAACTTACGGGGTCGTGCTGGCGGCAGCGAGCTCTGCTGCCACGGCTCGCTCGATCAGCCGGGCGGACTCCTCGCTGCAGCGGAGAGCGACCTCTTGAGTGAGAGCTGGAAGTTGGTGCTCCTTTTGAATCGCCGGCAAGCCATAGAACTTGGTGTAACTCTCGGCAATCTGCTTGACCTGCGTCGTAAAGTGGGTAGCCAAATCACGTAGGTCACGGTCGCGCTCTGGACGCAGAGGACTGGCCATTTCCTTCTGCCCCAGCAGCGAAAGGTAGCGAGACGTTTCCTCCGGCGCGAGCCCAATCACCACATCTTGCCGCGGTTCGTGTTGTGTTAGGTGCCAGTTGATCCGACCCAGCGTCCGGCTATAGCCTGGCGGCGCAAGATACGTCAGCGTCTCGACCGGGGTCGTAACGTCGATATCCAGCCGCTCGATTGAGTGAGCCCAGCGCGCGCCCGTGGTCAGCCGATAGTACACCGCCGCTGCACCCGCAAGTGGCACCTTGTAGCGTGGGTTCTGCAGCGGCACCGTGTAGCTCACCGTGAGTTCTACATGCTGGTTCTTGGCAAAGTACATCGGCCAGACCCAGGTTCCAGCGTGCTTGTTGCCACGCCGAAACCGAAGTGATACTGGACGACCTGCCACCGATACCTCAGGTCGCACCGAGCACGCCAACCCCACCACCGGTTCACTGGTCTCCCCTTGACATGGGAAGCCGACTTCAAGCTTCTCGGGCTTTGCACCGGGGTTGTGCAGGTCCAGCTTGGCAGACACCTTTACCACGGTGGGAAAGAGCCCGAGCGTGAGATCTTCCTGTGCCAACACCACCTGCGTTTGCACCAGCGGGCCCGGCGCCCCACCGATACTCATCGGAAACGGGTCAGCCCGCCCCACGCTCATAGTCTCCCCCAGTAGTCCCCCCACAAAAATGACCCAAAGCCAGCCTCTTGTTCTCATCCCTGCCAACATGACCGCGCATTGTAGCCGAATCACTCAGATGCGTCACTACTCCAGGAGCGCCGGTCATGCTGAAATTAGATCCAACAACCCTACCATGGGATTCCGCAGCCGCGCCGAATGTTCTGCCAACACGCCAACCCAACTTCAATTCCGCGGGGGACTGAATGTGGGAGTTTCTATAGTCGTCACTCGCCCTCAGGCTTCACCGTATCCAGTTGCCGGAGCAGGTCGCGGAGAAGTTTGAGACAGTCAGGTGGAGGATTCCAGAGCTTCCACTCGGTCGCGAGCTGATACCTGCGTAGCTGACGAGAGACCTTGCGATGAATGTCACCGTCCTGCTCCGCCTGATTCCGGAGCGTCCGGAATAGCGCTTTTGCCTGTTGCGCATGAAAGAACCTACCCTTCCCATCGGCCAAAGCAGCAAGTGTTCGACGCTGCATCGGGGGAAGACTGAGCGCTAGCAGATGTAGTTCGCAAAGCGCGAGACGTCCCCAGCGCGCTTCATACGGAATCGCGCGATCTTCGACTTGCATCTTTAGAGATTCGCAGAAGTCCGTCCACGCACTGGTACGAGATCCGCGACTCCGTGCGTGAAGTTGCACGCGGACGAATGCAGCACCCCTCATTGCCCACAGCGCCCAAGCCAGAGGTTGGACTCGTCCTACACTTTGTCAAAGCGCAAGAGACCCGCGTTGCAGGGCAGCGCGTTCTGTACGCCGATCCCAGCGCGCGAACCGCCCGATCGCGTCACGGACTGTGGTTTCAAGATCGCAGTGCAGAGGCCGCAGCCATTTGCCGTAGCCTGCGCATGCATCCTGAACACCTGCTGCTCTTGCGCGGCATTGATGTGGCCAACACCGAGCTGGCCCAACCGACATGGGTGTTACTACCGCTGTGGAAGCAGGTGTTCGCGGTGGTCCATGAAGTTGCGGCACTGCTAGGCCGACGGAAACCGTACTGGGGAGTCTTGTCAACGCCGGTCGCAAACTATAGGTTTTCGCTGATTAGTGCAGGACCGGCGCGTTCGACACCACGGTTGCGTTCCCTTTCTTCGACTCACTTTTCCTTTCCGTTTGCAGCCTTGCTTTCCTGCGTACTCGTCGGAAATACTGGCACTGTCGCATGTGTCGGAGCTTCCGTGGAGCGTTCATGAGCGGCTCCCCAATTGCGTTTTTTCCGCATGCCTTTGCATGATTTGAGAGACACTGACGCAACAAGGTGTCTCGGGCCTGTTCAGTCCGCTTCCCCTCGTCGGTGATGCTTTCGTTCAGGGGCCTCTTGACGCACACGTCCGGCTGTGAGTAGGAATCAGCCATGCTCGTCGAGCGCCTCACCAATCCCGTCGTAGCCCCCAAACCGCGCAAGCGGAGACGGAGACCACGCCCCGCGTCGTGTCTGCGTCGGTTCCGCTGCTACCACTGCGGAGCCTACGTCAACGTCTGCGCCCCCTGCGACCGAGGCCAGCGCTACTGCTCGCCGAGCTGCCGCGACACCGCCCGAGCCGCTGCGGTGCGCGTCGCCGGGATCATCTATCAGCGCTCCGAGCGGGGCCGCGAAAAGCATGCCGCACGGCAGCGAGCGTACTGGGCCCGCCGTCGAGCCAAGCAGCTCAGCAGCGAGCCATCCGCATCAGCCGCTGCCCCACCTCCTCGGCGACCACGACGACTTGGCTTGGTCTGCGTCGTCCGTCGACCCGTCGCAGCCTCACGCTCGACCGCCTCCACCGAGCGTGTCATCCCAGCACGGCCATTTCGCGTCCCAGCGGCCCCACAACTGCTCCGGCCTGCTGCCTCCGACCTTCGCGCGGCCCCACACACCAACGAGCCTTGCTGCTTCCTCTGCGCCGCCCCCAGCCGCTACTGGCTCTCCGTCTACGGCAAGCGCACTCGATACCATCGAAGCCGCGCCCCCTAAACCGTCAGACAAGCCCCAAATCCGCCAGGAACGCCTCTCGCTGCGAACGCCTCTGTCGCCAGGCGTACAGTGCCTTGCGTCGCGGCAGGAGTCCTCTCCGCATGCGTCCCAAGCCCCCGTGCGTCACTTTCAGACCGGCGTTGGTGCCGCTGACGCAGCACTTTCACATCAGCACCATCAACGCCGCCACCTTCACTAAACAGCGAAACGCAGCACTTTCTGACCAGCGGCGACAAGTCTCGCCCCTTCGTTCCACAATTCACGCGGGAGAAGACTTTGCGCGACTGATTCAGGGCCTGCGCCGGATGCATGAGCCAATCGAATATGGACTGTTGCAGTTTGGGGACAGAATTGGCCACGGTTTGGCATTGGGATTCGATCCAAAACTGTGGGCAGAAAGGCTGCCCCAGACTCCACAAACACTCGACGAACGGCTGGACGATCTGGTTTGGGAGATGGAGCGATACCAGAGGCGGGATCTGTCTGTGGATTCTTCCCGGTTGGAGTACGTCCGCGCTGAGATCGTGAGGCTGGCCCGCTTTCAATACGCCGGGACTGACAACTTCTCTGTAGACGATCTCATCTTGGCCCGTAGGCTGCGGCACAGTCCGTCCTTGCTGAAGAGAATCGGTTATCCGTACTTGAATACACAGCGTCAAAGCTTGCTCCCGATTGGCAAGGAGTACGAACTGTTCTGGCGCTACTTGACCGATCACCACGTCTTCCTTCGCGGTCAGCAGACGCTGCTTGTTCGCTGTGAGGAGACGGAACAGCGACTCCTTACGGAAGTACAAAGGTGGCTCCGCACGATCATTGGGAAGCTAGAAATCACGATAGAGAGCAATCCATCCAGCAACCTCCTCATCGGTGGATTCCCATCGCTGGAGTCGCTCCCTGTACTACGGATGCAGCCCGTTGCCACGGATCGCGCACACGACGTGCCACCGGTGTTGGTTTCGCTCAATACCGACAACCCAATCACGTTCTCAAGCTGTCTGTCTGATGAGATGTCCCATGTCTACTATGGTCTGTTGCGTAGCCAGGTTCAGGCCCCGGTAGCCCTTGCCTGGATTGATCGCGTCCGCCAAAACGGTTGGACCTCGCGGTTCACGCTCCCACTTAGCGCCAGCGACGAAGCTCTGCGCATCGTCGCAGACAGCGGCAGACTGTTTCGGTAGCGAAACGGCCCAAAGACACGCGGCAGCACAAAACCGGCTAGACTCAGCGAGACATTTCCTGTTACGATCACCGCAGGATAGCGGTCTGTTCATCCATGGAATACGTCGGCAAGTACCGCATCATTCGGACGCTGGGTCAGGGCGGCATGGGCGTTGTCTATGAAGCGCTCGATGAGAAGATCCGCAGCCGTGTCGCAGTGAAGGTACTGAATCGTAAGTTCGTGTATGACCCAGAAGTGATGACGCGCTTTATGAACGAGGCGCATATCGCGAACAGCATCTCTCATCCGGGAATCGTGAAGGTCTTTGACCACGGCTTCTTGCCAACGGGCGAAGCATACTTCGTCATGGAGTACCTGGACGGAAAGCCCCTACGCTCCAGAACGATAAGTGCCTGTAAGAATGAGGACATCATCCGATGGGGAAAGCAGATGGCTTCAGTGCTTGCTGCTGCTCATGAAATCGGCATTGTCCATCGGGATCTCAAACCTGACAATCTCATGCTAATCGTAGATCCGGATGTAGAGGGTGGAGAACGAATCAGAGTGCTTGATTTCGGGATCGCACGAATCTGTATGCCTGAGCATCTTGGAGAGGAACTGGATCTTCTCCACATGACGAAGACAGGCATGCTGATCGGCACTCCGATGTACATGGCACCGGAGCAATGTAGCAGCGCCAAGACGGTTGACGGAAAAGCCGATGTGTATGCTATTGGTGTGATACTTTACGAACTAGCGTGCGGTCAGCCTCCGTTCATCGGTCAACCACAAGAAGCATCCAAGCCATCCAACCCAGGAGCAGCAGCGGTCGCGATTCTCTTCAGTCACCTCAATCACGAACCGCCTCCTCTCCATGAGAAGAATCCTCAACTAAGCCCAGCGCTGGCTTCACTTATCCATCGATTACTGGCCAAGAATCCTGCCGATCGCCCTTCAATGAGAGAGCTCCTCGCTGAATTACAGCGACTCTCCGCGCAAAATACCCAAGCAAAGACCTCAAAAGAAGCGACCCATTCCAGGCCAACGCCAGAGGATGGGCTCGAGTCAAGGCCTATGCTTGCCACCGCTCGGTGGCGATGGAATTCGGCTGGTGTTGCACTGGTTGCTCTCGGTGTCGTTTCCATAGCGCTGTACATGCGTGCTGAACGTCACAGGGTAGATGTATCAAACACAACAAGTTCAACTTCTCCAAGGAGCTTGCCGACTATAGAAGCTCAGCCTTCGGATTCTCAGGTTTCAGAACGCCAGAAATCAATTCTAGTTCAGCCCAGTGCAGGTGATCGAATTTTCTTGAACTCTCATCGACAGAAGCAGCGCACCAGCGCTCGCCCAGGAAAAAATGTAAAGGTGAATGAGTCTAGTGTCGATGTGCCACCCAGTGAAGATAAAATCAAGCTAATTCTGTCCGAGGCACGGGAACATGCGTCGCACGGACAGTTCTCCATCGCACTAGAAATGACGCTACCAATTGTTTCAGCCAAGTATCAACTGCCAGCCGAGTCAGCGAGGCTCGTCTGGCGGCAACATGGTATTTCAGCTTGCAATGCTGGTGATCTGCGAGAAGCCAGAAGTGCATACACGCACTTATCTAACGAGATTGATCGAAATAGTGTCATATACATATGCTCAAGAAAGAAACTTCTATGCCAACATGGAGATGTCTCTGAATTCTGCGCGTCTCTAAAATCTCATGACGCATCAACACAGAGCGCTTCTGTTCCGCCGAAGGAGCTGCGTAATCCATTTTGAGTATGACTATAAGTCAAATTCCATCATAGAGACCGCAGCAATCATTTCGCCATTTCTTGAATAGCCCAACTCCGTGGGCATCGAACACACCAACCAGGTGGACCTGGGTTGCACGGTGGCTGCGGGCGGTCAGGGCAATCAGCTGTGAACTCGCCGCGTCCTCTGACGCTGCGCTACTCTACGCGGTCCTTATGCCGTGCAGCTTGGCCTTTTGGCTTCCCGGTGCGCAGTCCATCATGTCTTGGATGGCTGCTGCACTGCCGTCTCTGGACGCTGAGCCAGTTCCCTTCACCCCCAAACCCGTACTACTGGCTCAAGCCGATCCCCTGTTCCTCCTCCAACACCGTCTCCAAAAAACCAACAAATTACCTACATCGGGACCATGGTGTCGGGACCGGAGCGAGCTTCTGCGGTTTGGGGAAATCGCTCTCGGCCACCTGCCAGGCGAGCTTGTTCGGCTCGTCCCTGTCTCGGTATTTCGTCGCTTTGCGGACGTTCCTGATGCACCGGCTCTTCGCTGGCCTCTTTGCGATCGGACGCGTCGTCAATGGTGAGCTTGTTGGTACGTCTACCAGCATCTCGTCGGATTCTGCGCGCCAGCACGCCGGTCAGGCCGCACTCTGTCCAAGTCGGGCCGTGCTAAGAATCCGCACACGTCGCGCTGGGTCAGCGTCGGGCTCGACCGCTTCTGCCTCGGCTCTGGACCGAGTTGTGTCCCAAGCGGTCGGCTATTTCCGCTTGTGCTTTCTGTTTGCGCCGCCGCGAACTGGCGGGCGGTGGTTTTGGCTCAAGATGCCGAGTCTCGGCGGGCCGGTCTTTGGGCCGCTTGCCGGCGGTAGATTTCCGCCAAACGCCAGTCGTGGGATCACGATGGGGCTGCTCGGCGGTGTCGAATCAGCACCCTCGTCTGCGGTGGCTGCGTCAGCGGTCGCAGACGGCGCATCAGTCGCAGCGGGCGCAGCCTGATTCGCGGGCTTTGAGGCCAGCTCATCGCGCTCACGCTTGACCTCCGACAGCGTCGCGGTCAGCTCGGTTCGCTCGAGTTCTGCTTTCGTAGCCCGATCGTTGAGCGGGATGATCTGACTGGCCAGCGTTGCGTTCGCAAGCTTCAGAGCGTCGCGTTCCTCTTTCAGCTTGTCACGTTCATTCGTCAGACCCGCCTTGTCCTTCTCCAACTCGGTCACTCGGCCCTGTAGCTGCGAAAGTGACTGCCTGAGTTCTGTCATCTGTGCGTCTAGCGACCGCTTCGCCGCAGCTTCCAGACGCAACGAGCGATCGTCCTTGGCTGGCGGTTTGGGCATCGACGTGGCGCGCACAAGCTTCTGCTCCGTTTCCTGACGGAGCGCCCGTTCCTTGGTGATGGTCGCCAGCAGATCGGCCCGCTCTCGTGCATGCTCCTCTTCGATCTTCTTCACTAGCTCCGCATCCGGTACCCGCTGTGCTTGGGTTGCTGGCACCACCTCGGGAACCCTCGCGGTGCTCGGTGCTCGCTCGGGCTGTGGTCCGATCGCCGTTGCGGGCTTTCTCTTCTTCCTCTCCGTCGGCGGTTTGGGCGGCTTCGGTGCCTTCGGTGGAATCGCCTCGCCTTTCAGCGTGTACCGCTGGCCCGTCTTCTCGTCGTAGAAATGGACAGCCGGATACGCCTTCCGCACGTCTACATACTTGGCCGTCATCATAGGCGCAGTATCCCCCTCCAGCCACACCTTCACTTGATATAGACCGACCATCGGCACCCGAGGTGTCTCGAAGAACGCCGTGAAGTTGTAATAGGGGGCGTCGCTAAAACAGATCTTGCCCGTCTCATCGGGCGAGCGCTTGGTCTTCCGATCTTTCGGCGGGAAGATCGATTTACCGATCTTGTCCGCAAGCGGGAAGCTCGGGTGCTCCTTGAGCAAGGCGTACCAGAGCACTCGTTGCCCCATCCGTCCCTCGAACTCCTTGATTTGCTCGCGGATGTTCTCGAAGTCAGCGACGGTGATCGTGCTGGAGAATTGGCGGTGCGCCCGCGACCACACGAACGCCCGGCACTTCGCATTGCAGTACCTCTTGTTCAGCCGCTCCTGAGCGTCGATCGGTCGCTTGCATTTCCGGCACAATCGCTGGTCGCCGGGTAGCTGGTGGCTAGCAGCCGGTAGCTGGAAGCTAGGAGGGTAGCTGGCGCTGGTCGCTGGTAGCACAAGATCATCGTATCAAGTTCTAACCAATTTCGTCAACACCACTTTTCGAGTCGCTCAAAAATCCAGGGAAACGCCTGCTGCGCCAGTACCGTCGGTGCTTGCCTTTCGTTGACGTTTTGTCTGCCGAATATCGATGGAATGTTGATGGAATGTTGATGGAATGTTGACGTTTATTTGCTGATAGATTGACAAATGGTACGCTTGCTGTTGTTCGTTCAAGAAAGACCGTGGCAGTGGAGACAAGCTCCGCGCATGTACGGATTCGCATGTGGGCATTTCGACCACTGTGAACAAGACGCTGCTTGAATTCTTCGGGCTTGTTCTTCTTATAAATGACGTGGTAGATTCTCTTTGGTGGCGAGCGTCTGGGGCGGGAGCTTCTGGAAAAGAGTACGATGGTACTACCAGGTTTGATTCTCACCGGCTTTGAGCGAGTTCGGCGAAAGCTTGGGCGAAAAGGACATTAGCGATGATCTTCGAGGACGTTACCGTTCAAGACTGTCACCGGGAAGCCTGGCTTGAGTCACAGATCAAAGTGGCTCAGCGGAAAATCGACAGACTGTGCAAGCAGATTTCGTTCAAAGAAGAGATTGCTCAACGACTGATGAGTCCGTGGTTTTGTGAGCACTACGACAACGAGATCGGAACACGTTATCAGGAAATGGCGCAGCTTGAGGGAGCCGTGCGCGCTGCACAGCTTGAACTGGATCGACTGGCAGATAAGCGTTATGCAGACAAGGCGCGGCGTTTGGCAGCGATCGCACTCATTGAAGAAGTTGGAAAGAAGGCAACGGCTGGGACGACTCCTGCGTCCGCGCCGTCGTCCGATACCCGACAGAAGCAGCAAGACATGTTCTTTGGACCAGGGGCACCGCCCGCTGCGCCGCCCAAGTCCTCTTCGCCGTGCGTGACGATCGATCAGAAAGCGGAGGACGACATCGCCCGCGCCTTCGAGATTTGCCGCCGTGAGATTCCGCCGCCGGACCCCACGCCTGCCCTCGCGACTCCGAGCGCTCCCCCGAGCACTCCTACCTCCAGCGAAAAGCCCGCGGTCGCTCCCCTGACTCATCTGACTCTGGCGCGACTCGCGATGCCCGCAGCCATCGCAGAGCCGGACTCTGTGAATCGTTTGGAGGACTCTGCTGCCGATTCCTTTGCGCGAGCAGAAGACGCTCCGCATCAAGAGGAATCCGCATCGTTCGAGGAGTCAGACGCGCCATCGAATGAATGCGATTCTGCTGATGCACAGAGTCCGATCGGAATGCCCATGTCTGCGGCTCCGACGGACTCTCAAGGCGCTGTCCCAGATCGAACAGAGACACAATCAACTGGCGATGACAACGACGAAACTGAGCTGACCGCAGAGGATGAAGCGGAAGGATTAGAGTAGAAGAACAGACAGCCTTCTTCATCGCCAGTCGTCGCATCACGGAATCGATCGCCTGGTTGGCAGTCTCTCTGCGCAAAACAGGGCCGACGATTCCCGGCGGACACGTCGTGTCGTTGCGCAACGGTCGTCAGCCTACTCATGACGCATGAGCAGACGCGAGGACTCCTTGCGCTTGGTCTTCCCGAACCGGGAGCGTGCGACGATGTTGCGCGCTTCACTCATACTCGATTCTCTGGTCAAGGGAATGAAGCCAGAATGCCGACCCCCTTCCGCAACATACTGCGGTGGGAGGACTCCTTTCGCGTGGCACTGGCGCAACACTTCGATCTTCAGGAGGCAGGGCTTGTCTTCCCACTCCGTCTTGCGCGAGAGCTGATCGCGCCGGGCAATCCAGAGCGGGTCTTTCACAGAGGGGTTGCCGGTCGCCGTGGACTCGACATGGGAATGGGTCAGAGGCTCCAAGCGCAGCTCGAACTTCTCGGACGGCGAGGTTTGCCACTGCTCGACTAGGCTGCCAGGAGCGCCGCGCAGGCAGCGTTCCAGCGCGCCATGGCGGGCTTGCTCATCCGCGAGCGCTCTCTGCGCGAACTCGATAGCTTTCGCGTGGTACTGGCGCAACGACTTCATGGCCTGGAATCACGGAACCCCCGTTGCCAAGTCGACCTCTGACAGACTCCTTTCGGTGCTACAAAGCAGAACCAAAGCGTCTCGAAGCCCGGACGATCCAGAATCAGCAGGCTCTGCGTCCTCCCGCCACTGCGTCTATGTCATTCCGAACGGTGAAGGGAATGCGATCGTTCCCGCTGCGGTCACGATGCGATGATCACGGCCACGACTCCAGACGGAGTGGCCACGATATTGGGAGGGGAAGCGAAGACAGGACAGTCCGCGTTCCAAGCCGAAGGCTGCGGAGCGAAATGTCCAAATTCATCTCCAAACCGTCCGCACCCGCCGCCTCCTCCCCCTGTCATCCCCCCACACCTTCGACCGGACAAGACCCACAAAAAGCAATTTATCTTACATGAAAAAACTATTCATACTTCACTCCAGCGAGAGAGAATTAAGAAATTTTCGTCTGAATGTATTTGGTCCTTTACACGGACGAATCAAGCATTTTTTTCGTCACGTCGAGCACTCTTAATCCGTGAGGTCTTAAAATAACCACTTTTCAGGTTTGCCAGCCTACTGGATGGACCGGGCTGGTGGTCGCTTGGGCAGTGGTCCGGTCACTTGCCGATTTTCCCGGCGCTGGCCCGTCGGGCGGTGACCACCTTGGCGGTAGTTGCCTACCTTGGCTGGCCCGGTTTGTGATTGGTACTGTTCGCTATGTTGATAACCACGCCTTGCCGCTGTGCGGATTGGCGCGGATCGGTCGCGGGATTTTGTTGATATTCGATAGCGATGGAAGAGGCACCACGGAACACGAAGGACTGCGAGCGGGATCGGAGCGAAGGACGGACTACTGCGGACGGGCGGCGCTGGCGGGCACTGCCGTCGTGTCCGCTTCTTCGGCTTCGAGACGGGCGAGTTTTTCGCGGACGGCCTGAACGATGAAGGCGGTGCGACTCTGGCGCTCGCCGGTTTTGAGGGTGAGCTTGGCGATAGCGCGATCGATCTCGACGGCGATCTCTGGTTTCACGTCGAGCGGAATGCGGGTGTATGACATGGCCATGTCGGCAAGGTCACACGTTCAATTTGTTCGGTCATCGAAGCGAGCAGACGAGCATGTTTTTGGGAAGTGGAGGGGATAGGAAGCGACAACTGCCGACGGTGCATGGTGCGCATGAGGACTCCTTTGCTGTGTCGTGGCAAGGAGTCCAAAAAACGGATCAACGGACTCATCCGTGAACGAATCCAATTCAGAACTACTGAAGACCACCTCGGCACCCACCTCAGCGACGAGCCTCCATCGTTGGATAGACTTTTTGGATGGAAACTACCTAGCTAGCAGGCTGTCCTAGTGGCCCGCCCTCGCAGTGAGGTCGGCTCGTCAAGGTTCGCGTAAGCGACGGACGTAGGCCGCTTGACCTTGACGAGCCGCTATCGCAGTAACACAGCGGCTAGCCCCAACTCCGCAGTCGAGGCTGTTGTGGCCCCACCGATCGCGAAGACCCGCGTTTTGGGGAGCCTGTCCTGCTGGACTTCCCGCGCAGCTCGCGCTACCTTGGCTGCAATTGGAGATAGCCATGCGCAGAATCCTCTCACTGCTGCTCATCGTGCTTGCCTGTTCTCACCCATCACAGCCAGCACAGAGTCAGCCAGCGGTGCCATCTGTGACTGGTGTGACTGCTGTGCCCACGGCGGTCTCCACCGTGGCGACTCCCACGAAGGAGCAACCAAAGGCCGCTCCAGAGGAACGCTATTCAAAGTTGACTGGGATAGCCCTGCGTCCGTCAACGATGATCGAGGAAGTCACATCTTCTGATGCGAAGCTCATCGACGACCTGCTGCTTAGCGATTTGAAAATACAGTGTGAAGAAAGTGAGAAGATAGCCCTGCGGAGCAAAGTGCCATTCCGCATGGTCAACGCTGAAGCTGATGCCTTTCTTGAGGATGCCAAAAGCATAGGGTGGCAGTTGAAGCTGGCCAAGTCCTACAGCAACGGAGTCATCTATGCCGCACAATGGCACAGTCAGGTGCGCGCTGTAGTGATGTTGCTCGACCCAGAGCGCCTGACCTTGGGTATTTGTCGAGTCAAGCCCTCGGCGGTGGCGGCCAAGAGATAGCGCACTACCTCTCGCTAGCTTCAGGGAGTAAGCTCTGCATTCGAGGCCAATCGCGATGGGAACACAGATCGGCGAGATTGAGATCCCTGGTACGGTTACGGTTACCGACGACGATGAGCGTATCGTCGTGCGGTCCGTCTTTGAAACCCAGGCCGATCAGTTAGCGGCCGGAGCGGTGCGTATGGCGCTCCTCCAGACTTTGTGGCCGGAAGGACAGCCGCGAGGTTGTCCGCCCGTGCGGTGCGTGCGCGGTGATACTGGTGAAGAATTCACCGGCCGTATCACAGGGCTCTCCTTTGAAATCGAGGCAGCGGGCCCCGTTGTCGTCGTCACACTGGATCGTGAGTTGCCGAACTGGCGACGCTTGCGGTAGTGACCTCCGTGAGCGCGACCGATTCCAACAGTTGCCTGACCTATTCCTACGGCTCGGATGGTGCAGTTCTACGCGGTAAGTAATCCTCCGTCCTCCGGTACACTAACCACCGGCTGAGGGGATCTGTGTCACGCTCGAGACCAACATGACCTTGGAGAACGAGACCAAGAACCAGCACTTCATTTCGCAGGTCGAGCAACGTCTCAACTCAATTCCCGGCCAGCCTGGGCTCATCTATGCGCTCAAGGTAGTCGATCGCGAATCTCACTCCACCCGCTTGACCAAGAACGCTGGTGAGTCGATCAGGCTCTCACTCTCGGCGCAGGATCTCTTCACGTTCGATGGGATCGACAAACGGCTACGCCGCAACTACGAGGCTCTGTTCCAACGGTACGAGCAAGACCTCGTCATGCACTCCGAGGCGCTGCTGCAAAAGCTGCAACGGGGCGAATCAGAGATCAAGGACGAGCTTCTCTCTGTCTTTGCCGCGAAGCTCCTCAACTTCGTCCGCAATCCGTTTTGCGTGCGAAAGGTGCTCGGTACCTTCAGGACGGTTACCACGCACCAGTTCACGGATCAGGCGCTTCGAGATGCTCACGCGCTGGTCTTGGATGGCTCGCGCGCTCAGGAAGCGGAGGTCTGCGCCAGATACGCGATCACTCCCGGCGAGTACCATCTATGGCTGCGCACCCTGTTCATGCTCCTCTCGGTAACGGCTGACGAGCACAACTTGTTCGAGCACGCGATCAAAGGGCTCCTCGAATCGTCGAAAGTGGAGGTCATCGTTTGCCACATGACGACGTCGAACTCCGAAGATGTCTGCTTGCTATCGGATCGCGGGTTCAACGAGCTTCCTGTGGAACTCGCCGGCGGTGCCTCTGCGACAATGCTCGAGTTCAACATCAGCTCGCGTGCATTCGCCAGCTTCACTTTCTGCGATCCCAAGGACTTCGTCGCGAAGAACCACCTACCGCCTGAAGTTGCTGCGCTGGCGGCCGCGCAGGTAACGGTTCGCCGCGTGGAGAACGATCTGCGTATCCTGCGCGCGTACAATCGCCGCACGATATACCAATGTGCTGAGCGCGTCTTCTCGTCGTGCTCAACCCCACTCACCTAGCCTGCAGTCATCCGCGCGCGATCGAGTCCAGCCGTCCTTAGTCTCGAGAGATGCCCGTGGCGCATTTTGATGCATGCCCACAGATCGGCGACAGTTTGGAATAGAATGTCCTCTGCCGTCGCCGATCCAGGCACGGTTCAGGCGCTTACTTCCCTGGACGTGGCACCGAAACAACATTTTATCCGACTACCCGCAGGGCCGTCATCGGGACAGTTATCACCGCTGAGCACGTTAGCGGCGCTTGGTAGTTTAGGTCCGTACCCTTGGTGCCCCCGTTGTAACAGGAAGGCCCTTGCGTTTTTCCTCAGACACTGGCAGGCGCACCGAGTCATGCGGGCTGGCAATCGTGGGCTGCGGTGAGGTTGGCCGTTTGCACCTTCGGCCCACTGCACAAGTCGAAGCGTCCTGCCACCGCCAAGGCTGGCCATAGTGGATCGGGGTGAGCGTGGCCGACTCTGCGTAGATCGACGTGCTGGGAATCGTGCGAAGCGATCTACGGTGGCTCATGGAGAGCGGACATAAGAGCCTGACAGCTTGACCGACGCATTCAGCCCGCGCCCTACGCTTCCGAACCGAGGGAAGGACCCATCTGGGGAACACAAGCAAGCCCTCGCGAGTGGCGACGTCGGCCCTCTCACCTCGCTGCCACCGCGAGGCCCAGCCTGATGATGTACTCCCAGGTTCCGGCGATGGTGCGGAAGCCGAGCTGTTTCTTGGCTCTTTTCACGCTCAGGTAGGTGCTGGGTAGCAGGCGGGCGCAGACGT
>WBZX01000626.1_pt1 | contig 23149 bp, 11 predicted proteins | sample 5204211 | NCBI WGS metagenome assembly WBZX01 (sample SAMN12344362, study PRJNA552823) | activated sludge metagenome | biome: Activated sludge suspended growth; feature: Nitrification reactor; material: Wastewater; isolation source: activated sludge from nitrification reactor of wastewater... | reverse complement strand
GGCTCTTGGTGACCGCGTCGACGATCTGTCCGTTGAAGGGCCCGCGCAGGCTCGCATCGGCGACCTGGTCGCGCGCCCCAGTGAAGGTCGGCGGCCGCACGATCGGGCTGCAGGCGAGCAGCGAGGCCACGGCCGACCAGGTCGCCACACGCCGCACGCGTCGGCCGACGCGACGGTCCAGTGCGACGACAATCTTCTTCGACCTCGGCAATTGACGGACCGTCGGCCGGCCGATACGCTCGTGCATCGACCGGAAGCGGGGTCTATCCCAGCCCGCCTCGACTCGCAAGCGACTCCGACGACGACGATGGCGGGGACCATCCCATGCCCCATGTGCGGCTCCGACGTCGCCAGCGAATCGCCTGGTTGCGGCGTATGCGGCTATGCGTTCGCACGCAGCAGCCCGAGCAACATCGGCGGGTTGAAGTGTGCACGGTGTGGATCGCCGGTGGAGAACGGCTTCGACTTCTGCCCGATCTGCGGCCAGAACCAACGCGAGCGCTTCGCCCGACCTGACACTCGAATCATCCAGGTCGATGCGGATCCGCTGCCACCCGATCGCACCGTCGCCGCGCCACCGGGTGGGCCGGCGCCACCGGTGGGGGTCGTGATGCCGCCCGCCGTGATGATGCCGCCGGCGGTCGCGGTGCCGACGCCCGCCGTGATGCCGACGCCCGCCGCGATGCCGGGCGTGTCCCCGGCTGCGCCCGTCACGGCCGCGATGCCGCCGCCGCTGCTGACGATGCCGGGTGCGACCCCGCCGATGGCTCCGATGCCGGCGCAGACGGGCGCCACGCAGTTCGCCGACGGGCCGCCGCTGCCGCGGCCGCCGGGCTTCGACGCGCCGCCGCCGTCATCGGGGGTCGATCGCACGGTCGCGGCGCCCGCGGTGCTGCGCCGCCCCGAGGTCGACGAGGCCGATCACACGATCCCGGTGCCACCCGGCCGCTCGCGCCCCGCGATCGAGGCGCCCGCGCACCCTCCGACCACCGAGGACGCGCCCACCACCGCGTTCGATCCGCGTCAGCTCGCCGCCGCCGTCGCGATCGCCCAGGCGGATCAGGCCCGCCGGGGCGAGGAGCAGACCCGCGAGGGCGTGCAGCCGATGGGGCCGTGGTCGAAGTCGTCGCCGTCGCAGCCGGTCGTCGGCGCGCGCGGGCAGTCGTCGGCGCCGACCAACCCCGGCTCGCAGACACCGCGGCTGGTGCTGGTCGGTCGCGACGGCAGCGAGGGCGAGAAGTTCGCGGTCGTCGGTGATCGACTGACCATCGGTCGCCGCTCGGCCGACGTGCTGTTCGCCGACGACGACTTCCTCTCACCGACGCACGCCCGCATCGAGCGGCAGGGCGATCACTACTGGTTGGTCGACACCGGCTCGCAGAACGGGGTCTTCCTCCGCATCCACGGCACCTCGCCGATCTACCCCGGCGACTCCTTCATGGTCGGCCACCAGCTCCTACGGGTCGAGAACGTCGATGGCCCCACCGAGGAGCAACCCCCCGACGAGCTGGGCACGCGGCTGTTCGGCACGCCGCTGCAGCCGGCGTGGGGCAAGCTGGCGGTGCTCGGCCGCGGCGGCATCCGCGGGGATGCCTACGGCCTGCGGGGCGCCCGGCTCGTGATCGGCCGCGAGTCGGGCGACATCATCTTCCCCAACGACCCGTTCCTCAGCCGTGAACACGCCCGTCTGCGGCTCGAGCTCAACGGCGCGACCATGTCGGTCTTCCTCGAGGATCTGAACTCGGCCAACGGCACCTACATCCGCATCCGCGGCGCCGCCGAGCTGCACAACCGGGACACTTTCCGGATCGGCGATCAGATCATACGCTTACGGCTGGACTGATGCTCCGCTTCGACGTGTTCGCCCGGACCGAGGTTGGCTGCGCCCGCGAGCGCAACGAGGACTCGTTCCTGGTGCTGAACCTCGCGACCGGCGACACCGGTCTGCTGCCCGACGTGCGCACGCGGGACCTGCTGCCACCTGGCACCTTGGTCGCGGTCTGCGACGGCATGGGTGGCGCCGCAGCGGGCGACCTCGCGTCGAAGCTCGCGCTCGGTGCCCTCGAGCAGGTCGTACGCGCACAGGGGCCGATCGGCTCGGTCGACGTCGCCGAGGCCACGCTCCTGCACGCGGTCACCACCGCCAACCGCACCATCCTCGACTTCGCCAAGGCCCACCCCGACAAGCGCGGCATGGGCACCACGATGACCGCGGCGCTGTTGTTCGGCGACGAGATCGTGATCGTGCAGGTCGGCGACTCGCGGGCGTACCTCAAGCGCGGGCACACGCTGCAGCAGCTCACGATGGATCAGAACGTGGTCGGGCAGATGATCGCGACCGGTCGCATCTCGCCCGATCAGGCGCGCAACGTGAAGCAGCGCAACATGTTGCTCGAGGCCATCGGCGTGCAAGAGAAGGTCGGCCCCGATCTGGTGCGCGTGCGCGTGCAGCCGGGCGACATCATGCTGCTGTGCAGCGACGGGCTGACCGGGCCGCTCGACGATCCGCGGGTGCTCGAGATCCTGCTGCGTCATGAAGACCCGGTGCCGAGCAGCCGCGCGCTGACCGAGGCCGCGTGTGCGGCCGGCGGGCCCGACAACGTCACCGTCGCGCTGGTCCGCTTCCACGGCCAGACCATCGCGCCGGTCTCGACCGATGCGACCATCTCGTTCGTGCGTCGCACCGCGCTGGCGTAGCGCGACGCGCCGGCGCCACGTCAGCTGCCGAAGTAGAACGTCATCGCGACCGCGACGTAGAGCACGTTCGCCATCGGGCGTCCGCGCGCCGCCGGGGTCGCGCCGATCCAGCCCAGCTCGGGGCCGACGCCGAAGCCACCGCCACGATCGGGCCGGTAGCGCTTGGCGAACGGGAACCACTCGTAGCGCAGCGCGGCCGTGAACGCGGCGCCGCCGAAGCCGCTGCGCTTGGTGAGCCCCGCCTGTCGCACGGCACCGCCGCCGAAGCCGAAGCCCGCGCGCAGCGACAGCGGCAGCTTGGGCACCGGCAGGAACGTGCCCTCGACCAGCAGCTGACCCATCGCCAGGCGCTGACGAATGCCGCCCGCATCGGGCTCGCTGCGGTAGCCCACCGAGCCGCCCAGTGACAGCCCGAGGCCCAGCCACGGCAGCACCATCTGGCCGACGCGCAGGTGGCCGCCGGCCCCCGCGAACGGGCTCGGCCCGGCGTCGAGCGTGTTGACCCGCGCGAGCGTGGCGGCACCCAACACCACCGCGCCGAGGTAGGTGCCGTCGATGCGCGGCGGCACCGGCGGGCGTCGCCATGCGCCCCGGGTCGCCGGCGCAGCGTCGGCCGTGGGCACAGCGTCGGCCGTGGGCACAGCGTCGGCCGCGGGCACAGCGTCGGCCGCCGGCGCAGCATCGGCCGCGGGTGCAGCATCGGCCGCGGGTGCAGCATCGGCCGCGGGTGCAGCATCGGCCGCGTGCAGGGTCGCGAGCGACGATGCGATCGCGCACGCGACTGCGGACGTGCGCACGCACGCGCGGCGATGGGTGGTGAAGCGGCGGGCGCGGACCCTCAACTCGCCGCCTAGCATGGTCGAGCACGGTCGATCGCGCAACGGTCGCGGGGGCCGAGGGCGGGCCTCGGCAGTCCCGCCGCGCGCGCGGACCCCGAGGTCGCGTGCGGGTTGCTCGGGCGATCGGCTTGCCGAGCCCGCGGGCCCGACAGTAGGGTGGGCCCCCGAACCTATGACGCCCGCGCGCACGAGATGGCTCGAGATCGGTGGTGCCTTCCTGCTCGGCGGTGGCGTGGTGGCGGTCGGCTACGAGCTGGCACGACCGAGCACCGATGCGTCGCCCGCCGACACCACGCTCGCACGCGTCGAGCCCGAGGACGGTGCGTCGGAGCCGGCGATCCCCGCGGCACCCGAGCACGACGACGACGACGCGCCCGCGGCGGTGCCCACAACCGATGGCGCCGGCGAGGTCGATCCTGCGGTCGCGGCGATCGATCCCAATCGCCCGCCGTGGCGCATCGCCGATCCCGACGGCCACGCCAGTGCCTACCCCCCGTTGCAGGTGCCGGTGCCGCCGCTGTCGCCCGACGACGAACTCGCGTTCCCTCGCCACGGCCTGGTCACGTCGCTGGCGGTGATCGTGCGCGCGCGGCCTGAGCTCACCTCGCCGATCGCCGGCTTGCTGCGCGGCGGCACGCGGATCCGCGTCGACGCGGAGCGCAGCTTCGGCGGCGGTTGTTCGCAGGGCTGGCACAAGGTCTACCCGCGCGGGTGGGTGTGCCTCGCCGCCGGCGTCGCGACCGGCAGCGAGCCACCGCAGGATCAAGCGACGGTGGTCGAGCCGGCGCTCGAGTCGGTGCTGCCCTACGAGTACTGGCGCGTGAATGCCGACGGCACGCCGTTCTTCCACCGCCTGCCGAGCTTCGGTGAGCAGGACCAGGCCGATGCGGCCGGCCAGGCGTGGATCGCCGAGCACGGTCGCACGCCGATGCCGACCGCGCCCGCCGAGCGGCCCGAGGAGGTGCCGGCGGTGGTGAAGGAGTACATGAACGCCGGCTTCTACGTGACCAAGGCCGGCGAAGAGGTGAAGAGCGAGCGCCGATTCCTGCGCACCACCCGAGGTTCGTACGCGCGCAAGTACCAGCTCGGCCAGAAGGAGCCGCCCAAGTTCCGCGGCCGGGTGCTCGACGGCCCCGACGCGCTGCCGATCTACTTCGTGCGCCGCGAGATGCCGCTGTCGCGTCGCGAGGCCGAGGGCAGCGACGTGCTGGTCAAGACCGAGACCTCGCCCGAGCGCCTCGGTACGTGGCCGTTCGTGCGCAAGATCCACATCGGCACCGTGGACTACTTCGAGGACGCCGACGGGCTGCTGCTGCGGGCCTACGCGGTCGGCGAGGCCTACAAGCTGCGGCGACCGCCAGGGGTCGGCGCCGACGAGAAGTGGGTGCACATCGATCTGTCGGAGCAGACGTTGGTGGCCTACGAGGGCGACGTGCCGGTGTTCGCGACGATGGTGTCGACCGGCAAGCAGCCCGGCATGACGCCGGTCGGCGTACACCGGGTGCAGATCAAGCACATCGCCACCTCGATGCGCGATCAGCCGATCGAAGAGGAGGCCTACTCGATCGACGACGTGCCGTGGACGCAGTACTTCCAGGGCAGCGTGGCGCTGCACGGCGCGTTCTGGCACGCCGGCTTCGGCATCGAGCGCAGTCACGGCTGCGTGAACCTCTCGCCGGCCGACGCGCGGTGGCTGTTCGGCTTCACCGAGCCGGCGCTGCCCGAGGGCTGGCACGCGATCGCCCCGTCGGGCTCGGCGAAGGGCAGCGCGGTGGTCGTGACCGAGTAGGGCGCCCCCCAAGCCCCCGGCGGTTGTGCGATACTCCAGGCCCTGATGAAGGTCGCGCCCGACACCGTCGTCACGCTCAGCTACGACATCACGAACGAGGCCGGAGAGATCATCGAGAACTCGGACATCAGCGGTCCGATCTCGTTCCTCGCGGGCCGCTCGGGGCTGATCCCCGGCCTCGACAAGCGCCTGGTCGGCATGGAGGCCGGCACCGAGGCGACCTTCGAGTTCCCGCCCGAGGAGGCCTTCGGCCGCGCCGGCGACGGCCCCACGCGGCAGCTGTCGCGGCGCGAGTTCCCGGCCGAGGCCAAGCTCGAGGTCGGTGCGCAGTTCGAGGCCGGCGCCGGCGGGCAGACCGTGCGACTGCGCGTGGTCGACTGCGATGCCGACACCGTCACGGTGCGCTTCATCCACCCGCTGGCGGATCAGAAGATCACGATGGGCGTGCGGGTCGAAGCCGTGCGCCCGGCGACCGCGGCCGAGCGTGAGAGCGGCCGGGTGCGCAGCGCTCCGCCGCCGCCCAAGAAGTGACCCTCACCGTCGTGCGAGCGAGAACTCGCGCAGGTTGGCAGCGACGTGCACCACGCCCCAGCCGCCGTCACGCAGGGCCTGCAGCGCCCGCGCAGTGCGGGCCGGTGGGATGCCGGGCAGCTGGTGATGGAACTCGATGAGCAGCTGATCGATGTCGAGCTTCTGTGCGATCAGCTGATCGAGCACGTCGTACTCGGCGCCCTCGACGTCCATCTTGAGCACGTCGAGGCGGCGGTGGCCGTGCTCGCGCATGATGGTCGACAGCCGCTTGATGGGGAACTCGTGGGTCGCCGCGCCCTTGCGCGCGACCATCGAGTGCGAGATGTGCTCGGGGTTCTCCGGTGCGTGGAAGGTGACCACGCCGTCGTGATCACCCACGCCGTACTCGCGCAGCTCGAAGCCCACCGGCAGCGCCTGTTGCTTCACATAGGCGATCGAACGCGGCGTGGGGTCGAAGCCGAACACCATCGCACCGGTGCGGTCGATGAGCTCGAGATCGAAGCTGATGTCGAGCCCGAGCCCGAACGAGTAGACCACCGCGCCGGGCCGGATGCGCTCGAGGCAGACCGCGTGGCGACCGTACTCGCTGCCGAGGCCCTGGCACGGCAGCTCGAAGTCCACGCGACGTGAGAGCCCCGCGGCCCGCTCGCGCAGGTGCTTGATCGATCGCGAGAGCGCGCGCAGCAGGGCCATGTGGCGGCGACCATACCACGCGACCACGCGAGCCCGCGGGGGCCAGCTAGAAGGTCGCACCGACGTCGAAGACGAAGCGGCCGTTGTGGTCGTCGACCGCACGCACGTTGCCCTTCCAGATCCAGTTGGGCACCAGCACCGCGTAGCCCAGCGACACCGTCACGATGCGGATGTCCCACTTGATGAAGTTCACGCCGACCGAGCGTCGGAAGTCGCGGTTGAAGACCACCTGCCGCCAGTGCGGTGTGAGCACGCCGAAGTCGAGGAACACCGAGTGCGCCAGCCGTCCGCCCAGGAAGTTGCGCACGCTGACGAACTGCAGCGCGACGGTCCCGAGCGCGCGGATGTGCCCGCCCTCCGCGGTCGGCCGCAGGGTGTGGGTGCCGAACGGGCCACGGATCTGCTCGACGTCGAGCAGCATGGTCTGCGGCAGGATGCCGCGCAGGCCCAGGTCGCGGGTGCCACCGCCGAAGTAGCGCCACACCTCGGGCACGCTGGTCGTGCGGGCGCCGCCCTGCCGACCGCACGTGCGCGTCAGCGGGATCGGCACCTCGTGGCCGTAGGTCAGCGCGTAGCGAAAGTTGAAGCGGCGACCGGCCCCCGGCAGCGGGATGAAATGCTCCCAGCCGAAGTCGAAGCGCATCCACCAGTCCTGCCCGCCCAGACACGGCGACGCGAACATCGCGTCGGCGGTGGCGATGATGCCGTCGTCGGGGTTGAAGGCGTTGTCGACCTTCTCCCAGCGCGCGCCGGTCTGCAGCGCACCGGTGCGATCGGGCACGATCGACTCGCCGCGGTTGGGCGGACGGCAGCTGCTGGTGCCGGTGGTGCCGCAGCCGCTGTCGGCCCCGAGCGTCGGCTTGATGAGATCCTTCGAGATGTTCGCCGCCTGGAACAGATAGCCGATGTAGACCTGCCAGTTGCGGTTCACCGGCCAGGTCAGGCGCACGTGACCGAGTGCGCTGTCGATCTGGCCGCGCGCAGGCGTCACGCGGCGCTGCACCTGACCGGTGATGTCGAAGGTCAGCGGGCTGCCGCCGATGCGCCGACGCGTCAGCGAGGTGCGGGCCGAGCGTTCGTAGCAGTCTTCGCCGGCGCAGAAGGCCTTGCGCAGCGAGGGCAGGTTGGCGCCGACGTGGGCGTCGAACGCGAGGTCCCACGCGGTGCCCCACATGTTGGGGAAGGTCGGCCGCACGAACGCGTACAGCGGGTCGAGCGTGGCGCCGCCGAAGCCCCACTCGAGGTCCATGCCACGGTCCTTCGACTCGGTGACGCTGATGAGCTGGTGCACCACGCACGGCCGCGATGGATCGCTGTCGAGGGTGCAGTTCTGCTCCTGCTGGCGGATCGCCACGTTCTCGGTCACGCCCATGCCGTCGATGCCTGCGCGTGTGCGGTCGACCAGCGTGCGGCTGTAGGCGTCGCCCTCGTGCCACTCGATCTCGCGGGCCAGCGCCGCCGGCTTGCCGTTGCGCCGCCGGTAGCGAGTCTTGAAGTTGCCGCGCACCAACGTGGTACCGAAGCGGGCGCGACGGCCCTCGTACACCGAGAGCTCGGTGTCGACCGTGACTGCCTCGTCGGCGGCATGGTCCTCGCACAGCCCGACCTCGGGCTCGGTGAGCCGGTCGGCGCTCGCGAGCCGGTGCACCACGCCGGCGCGATCGGTGTAGAGCCACCGCAGCTCCGCGTCACCCAGCGGGTAGCCGCTGGCTTGGTAGCGCCGCACGATGTCGCGCTCGACCTCGCGGTCGAGCGTCAAGCTCACCGGGATGCGGCCGGCGCTCTCGTCGTTGCGTCGGCGCAGCGGGCCGTCGCGGAACAGCCGCGGCGGCCCCCAGGCGCCGGTGGTCTCGGGCAGCGCGTCGACCTCGCGCGAGCCGGGGATCTGCACCTCGAGGTGGCGCACCAGCTCGCGGCCCGAGGTGATGACGCGTGGCCCCGCGTCGACCTCGACGCGCACCCACAGGCCCGCGCGTCGCTGCTTCATCAGCGCGTCGAGCCCCTGGGCCGACAACCCGGAGCCGGCGGCCTTCAGCCACGCCGCGGCGCCGCTGTCCTCACCGACCTGGCCGAGGTCGAGCACCGCCGACTGGCCGTCTTCGTCGAGCGCGCCCTTCCAGAAGCCGACGCGGACCTGGGCGCGAGCGCAGAGGTAGCCGCGCTTGGCGTAGGCGGTGAGCACGGTCGCGAGGTGCTTGCGCGCGGCGACGTCGCTGAACGCCGCGCCGCTGCGGAGCTCGCGGCTGCGACCGATCTCGCGGTCGATGTCGGCCTGCACCTGCGGCAGCAGCCGGCCGCGCGTCGTCTGGTCGACTGCGCGCACGCGCACGCGCGGGCCCTCCTGGATGCTGAAGGTCAGCTTGTGCAGGCCGCCGAAGTCCTGGAACGCGCCATCGACCTCGGCGAGCATGAAGCCGCGGTCCTGGTAGTAGCTGCGCAGGTTCGCCGCCTCGCGCGAGGCGGTGCCGGCATTGGCAGCCTCGCGGCGATCGAACAGCTGGAGCTGTCGACGCAGGCGGTTCTCCGACAGCCGCGACTCACCGAGGAAATCGGTCGCGACGCCCTTGCCGAGCTGCACGTCGACCTTCAGCTCGATGGTGCGACTGGTCGTCACGTCGCTGCGCCGCAGGCGGTCGAAGTTGGTCTCGACGCGCACGCCGGGGTAGGGCAGCGCGAGCGCCCGACGGGCGCGGCCGCTGGGGCCCGCGCGCGGCACCGCGTACTCGTGCTCGACCTTCGCGCGCGCGTCCTCGACGTGCTTGCGGGTGATGCGTTTGGGGATCGGCAGCACCGGTCCGAAGGTCGGCTTGAACACCCGCCGCACCCAGCGTTGCTCGGGGGTACCGAGGTTGCCGGTGACGACCGGGTTCTTGGTGCGAAAGGCGTGGTGCTTGTCGAGCACGACGTGCAGATCGGCCTCGCCGGGGTGCTTGCCGCACGCGAACGCGAAGCGGACCTCGCCCTTCAAGTAGCCCTCGTCGAACAGGTAGCGCTCGATGCGAGTGCGCTCGATCTGCTCCCATGCCTCGCAGACCAGGTCACCCGCGCGGCACAGCGGCGGCAGCTTGCGACGCTGCTCGCGGGTGCGCAGGAGCGTCTTGTCGATGCACTGCGTGGGCGCCAGCGAGCCGGGGCGGGCGTCGAGTGACAGCACCCGTCGCAGCTCGCGTTCGAACAACGGCGTGTGACCGTGCACGCGAACGCGACGGATCGCGCGACCGGGCCGCACGGCGAGCCGCACGTGGCCGGGACCGATCGGCACCAAGGCGGCGCGGTAGCCGGTCTGCCGCAGCGTGTCGGTGACCTCGATCGGCAGCAACAGGCCCGCCTGCACGTCGATGAGCTTGCCGATGGTGTCGGGGCCTTCGCCGCCGCGGAACTGGCCCTCGATGTCGACGTCGTCGACCCCGATGAGCGCGAGCCCACGCTCCTGCCCGGGGCGCGCCCGCAGCACCACCAGCTCGTAGACGTCGCGATCGAGCGGGCGCAGCAGCACGAGGTAGCCGTCGGCCGCGACGTTCTCCAGCACGAACAGGACGTAGGCGTGCTCCGACCCGCGAAGGGTGGTCTTGAGCACGTCGCCCTGCAGGCGGTTCGACGTGCGCGTCGGCGGCGACACCGAGATGCCGTGCTCACGCAGGCCCTCCAACGCGGCCTCCACCGGTGCCATCGGATCCGCCAGCTCGATCGCGCCGGGGGCCGAGCCGTCGCCCGGGAGCTCGGCGTCGGTCTGTTCGCGCGCCGTGCCCGGCGGCGCCGCACCGGTGGCCGCCGCCGCGTCGACCTCGGCATCGACGGCGTCGGTGTCGTCGGCGGGCGGGTCGGTGTCGGCGGCGGGCGGGTCGGTGTCGTCGGCGGGCGGGTCGGTGTCGCCGGCGGGATCGTCGGTGTCACCGACTGCGTCCTGGGCCGCCGCGCGGATCTCCTGTTCACGCGCCCGTCGATCGATCTCGTCCTGCGCCGCGAGCTCGGCGTCACCGCGCTCGACCACGCCGCCGTCCTCACGCCGGGGCGGCGTCGGCTCGGCCGGCTCGGCCCGGGCCCACGTCGACCACAGCGCGAGGCAGCAGGCCAGCACAACTGCCGTGGTCGCGCGCACGAACGCCCGAAGGGATCGCACAGGTCCGCCGCTCTTGTCACCCGGTTTGGCCGCGCCTCGCGGGCGCGCAGGGGCTCACTTGGCGCTCGGCACCGAGACGTCGAAGCGCAGCTCGACCGTGCGCTGCGTGAGCGGATCGAACACCACGCGCTGGTTGAGGTAGGAGCGGATGCGGCGGCTGAACTCCAGCGTGATGGGCTCGAGCAGCTCGAGTCGCACGGTCAGCTGACGGCTCTGGCGCAGGAAGAAGCCGGGATAGCCGCGGGTGTAGTCCCACCCGAACGACAGCCGCCCGTAGTCGAAGTCGAACCACGAGCGGGGGGTCGAGACCTGCAGCTCCGGGCCGATCTGCCCCAGTCGTAGGCGCATGTCGGGGACGTAGCCGCGCGCACGTGGAACCGCCTTCGCGGCCCGCTCGTCGAGGTCGAGCTCGGTCACGTGCCCGACCACCTGCAGCGGCTTGCGGGCCTCGGAGAGGCCGCCTCCGCCGAAGCGGCGCACGTCGGCCTCGGACACCTGCACGTCGCCGGTGCCGAGCACGAGGTAGTCGAAGCACGAGCGTGCGGTCTGCTGGGCCGCGCCGGTGTCGCCATCGGTGAGGCAGGTCCAACGGATCTCGGCCAGCGTGCCCGCCAACAGCAGTTGCAGCTGCCGCGGCTGCGCGTCGACGTAGATCGGCTCCTGCCGCAACGCCAACAGGTCGACCTCGGCCTCGTCGATGTCGCCCAGCAGGTTCACGCGGCCGCGCTGCAGCTCGTAGGTGCCGGTGAGGAACGGCAGGTCGACGCGCCCGCCCGACTCGAAGTCGATGCGGCCGGCGAACTCGGGGGCGTCGTAGGTGCCGCTGACGACCACGTCGGCGTTGGCCTCGACGCCGCTGGCGATGTTGTTCTCGACCCGCAGCGGGTCGTCGGACTCGACGTGCAGATCGAACTGCAGGTTGCGCACGAAGTCGGGCGGCGGCGCCTCGGCGAGCTCGACACTGTCGGTCAACGCGAGGATGTCGGCGCCCTGGATCGCGTCCTTCACGTAGCGCGCGCGCGCCAGCTCGACGTCGCCCTTCACGACGATGGGATCGGTGCCGCGCAGCGCCAGCAGCGGGCTCGAGACCTCGGCCTCGGCGACCGGCCGCCCGCGGGCGTCGTAGTTGCGATAGGCGACGTCGTCGAGTCGCACGTCGAGCTCGGTGTGCAGCGGCGTGAAGGTGGTGCCGTCGACGTACGCGCGGCCCCACAGGCTGGCGCGACCGCGGCTGCCGAACTCGGCACGGATCGCCTTGGGGCCGGGGCTCGGCGCCGGCGCGCCGCGGGCCCCGACGTACAGCGCGATCGCACCGTCGGGGATGTCGGCGGCGCTGCAGTCGTGGCTGCCGCCACAGCGCGCCAGCTCGACCTCGCCACCGGTGAGCGTGACCGACTCGAGCCCGGCGAACGCGCCCAGCGAGAGATCGTGATCGAAGAAGCCGAGCGTGCCCTCGGCGCGCTCGAGCGTGAACGGTGACAGCGTGCCGCTGGCGACCGCCTGGCGCACGTCGATGCCACCCTGCGCGCCCGCGGCCGCGTCGCCGACCAACTGGGCCAACAAGCGCACGCCGAGCGTGCCCTCGGCGGCGAGGTCGAAGTGACCGCTGCAGGGGCCCGCGAACGCGACACCGGTGCGCTCGCCTGCGACCTGACCGAACTGCAGCGACTCGCCGTAGACCTCGAGGGTGCCGCGGGCCGACAGCCACTGCGGCGTGATGCCGAGCGTGATCTCGCTGAACTCGAGCGGCGTCGGCACACCGCTCGGCTGCAGCCACAGGCTCTCGCCGCCGCGCCGCAGATCGATGCGCCCGGCCAGCGCCGGCTGCTGCACCGGCCCGTCGACCGCGAGGTCGACCTCGAGCGAGCCCTTGGCGGTGCTGATGCCGAGCGGGCTGAGCATCGCCTGCAGCGCACCGAGGGCGATGGTCCCGCGCAGGGTCGCGTGCCCGGGCGCCGTGGTGTCGTCGGCGGCGAGCCCCTCGGGCTTGGGCGGCGGCGGCGGCGGGGCCCGACACGCGGCCGCGGCGACCACCGGTGGGGCCGGCGGCGGCGTCTGCAGATCGAAGCTGCCGGCGATCTCGGCCTTGGTGCCCTCGGCCGAGTGCAGCCGCAGCGGCTGCTCGAGCCGCAAGAGGTCGCCGTCGACGGTGGCCTGCAGACCATCGGCGCACAGCGTGCCCGCGACCGTGCAGGGGTTGCTCGCCTTGGCGCGCTGCTGCTGCGCGACCGCCGAGCGCGAGCGCGCCCGCACCCACGCGCGATCCATGCCGAGGGTCACGGCCAGGCTCTGCGCGCCGCTCGGGTCCTGCCGCGCGACACAGTCCGACAGCATCGCGCCGCGACCGTTGCAGGTCAGCACGTGGGCCGACAGCCCCTCGAGCTCGCCCTGCAATCCCTCGGGATCGACCCCCGAGGCCCGCAGCACCAACGGCAGCGCGATGCGATCGAAGCCGACGTCGACCTGCGCGGCGATCGGCGGCGTGGTGCCGGCCTTGGTGCGCTTGCCGATCGCGACCACCGCGTCTATCGACCAGTCGATGCGACCGCCGCGGCGCTCGCCGGTCGACAGCTCGCCCTTGGCCCACACCTCGCGGTGGGCCAGCAGCGAGCCCACCGCGGCCGCGTCGTCGCTCTCGATCTCGAGCGCGCCGCTGCCGAGCGCGATGCCATAGGCCGACAGGCCCACCAGCGTGATCTTGCCCTCGACCGCGGGCCGCGACAGCGTGCCGCCGACGTCGAACTCGGTGCCCGCGCCGATCTGTCCCCGCAGCGGCGACTCGGCGTCGACGAACCTGGCGACCACTTCGAGCGGGACCCCGCGCGCGAGCACGTGCAGGTCGAGCTCGGGGTCGTCCTGTAGGCGCACCGTGCCGTCGGCGACGATGCGGCCGGTCTCGATCTCGCTGGCGCCGCCCATCGACGGCGCGGTGCGACGGTGCAACGGCAGCACCATCTGCTCGATCGCGAGCTCGTCGTCGGCGTAGCGAAACGCGACCTCGGCCCCGCGGTAGGCGGTGCCGCCGTAGCGCAACGTCGGCACCGACGCGGTGCCACCGACGCGCAGCTCCGACAGCCGCGCCGACTTGCCGTCACCGTCGCCGACGTCGACCTCGACGTCGGCCATGCCCTCGATCTCACCGCCGGTCAGCGCACCGAGGTCGACGCCCTGGAGATCGACGTAGGCCCGGATCCGCGGATCGTCGGTGGGCTTGCCGCGCTGGAACAGCTCGACCGCGACGTCGAGCTTGCCGCGGGCGCCGAGCACCCGCACGTCGTCGCCCGCCAGGTGCAGCACGCCGCGATCGACCCACAGCCGCGTGTGGGTATCGCCCAGCACCGCGCCCTCGTGCGGCCGCACCATCAGCTTGCCGTCGCGACCGTTGGGCGCCGACAGCGGGCCCGACAGGTCGAGCTGCGCGCGCAGCTCGTCGACCAGCACCGGCAGCCCGAACGCACGCGAGAACGCGGCGCCGTCGTCGATGTCGAGCTGCAGCGAGGTGCTGCGCATCGACGACCAGCTACCATCCAGCGCACCGGTGGTCGCGAGCGTCGCACCGTCGGTCGTCAGCCGCAGGTCCTCCCACGTCATCGCGCCGCGCTCGTCGATCGTGAGGATGCCGTCGACGCCCAGGTGCCGCGGCACGCCGTCATCGGCGGGTCCGCGGTCGCGCACGATCGCGACCTCGTCGAACTCGAGCCGCGTGAACTGCATGCCGAACTCGTCGGGCGCCGGCGTGCCGTCGCTGCGGGGATCGGCGACCGCGACCGGCCCGAGCCGCAGCTCGTGCACCGCGAGCCGGCCGTTGGCGCCGCCAGCCGCGGTCGCGGCCAGCGACGCGTCGTCGGGCACCAGCTGCGCGGGGTTCGTCGCGATGAGGTCGATGTCGGCGTCGAGCAGCATCGCATCGCGCTCGTCGGCCGGCAGCACCACGGTCGCGACCGTGCCGTCGCGCAGCCGCACGCCGCCGTCGAGCGCGGCGCCCTCGAAGGCGTCGAACGTCGCGACCAGGCGTGGGCCCTCGTAGTACGCCGCCCAGCGCTCGGGCGCGGGCTCGCTGGCCAGCCGCACCGAGAGCCGCGCGTCGTCGACGGTCCACGCGGGTTCGTCGAGCGGATCGAGCACCAGACCCTCGGCCGCGAGATGGTAGACCGGCTCCGAGATCGGCCCCTCGATGCGGGCGATGACCGCGGCCCCGGTGCCATCGGCGGCCGACTCGGGCAGCTCCAGCTCGGCCAGGGTGTGGGCCAGGATGCCGCCGGCCTCGCGGGTCACCGCGCGCAGCTCGACCACCGGCGCGGGCCCCCACACCACGGGGGTGCCGTAGGGCAGGGGCTCGCTCGCGGGATCGATCATCCGCGTCAGCGCGTAGCGGAGCACGCCGTCGGCATCGACGCGTGAACCCGACGCGTCGGCGCCGGCGACGAAGCGGACGTCACCGTAGTCGGCATCCGCGGTGCCGGCGTACATGTGCACGCCGTCGAAGTTCGCCAGCGGCACCCAGATGTCGTCGATGACGAGCTCGCCGCCGCCGCCTCGAGTGCGCAGGTCGAACGAGAACGGCAGCGAGCGCGGCATGCCGCCGAGCGGGTGGATCGAGACGAAGCGCAGGCCGAACTCGCCGGCGTCGAAGCCCGCGTCGAAACGCCAGCCGGACAGCTCGCGGTAGTCGACGTCGACGTCGACGTGCTCGAGCGAGGCGTGGTCGACGGCGAACGACAGGCCGCGGCGATCGTTGGGGGTCTGGTCGACCAGCTGGAACGCGTCGCGCAGGCCCAGCAGCGCGACCTCGCCGCGCGAGTCGTGCTCGTCGCGATAGCCCCGCACGGTGAACCAGCTGTCGCCGTGGATCGTGACCTCGTCGAAGTGCAGCATCCACGGCACCTCGAACATCGCGGGGATCGCCAGCCGGTTCCACGGGATGATCTCGTGCAACACCAGGGTCGCCTCGACCCGCTCGACGTGGGCGGTCGGTCGGCGCTCGCCGCCGTAACTCTTGTAGGGCTCGTAGACGGTGATGTCCTCGACCACCACGTAGCTGGGCTCGCCGGTCAGCAGGTCGAGGATGAGCCGCCCGTTCCAGTGGATGCTCTTCATCTCGAGCTCGCCCTCGAGCAGACCCGAGACCTTGCCGCTGACGAACGCGCCGAGCACCGCGTCGTTGAAGAACATGTACGCGCCCAAGTACGCGACGCTCAGCAGCGAGAACACCAGCAGCACCAGCTGCAGCGGCAGGCGGATGAGCAACAGCGTCGCCAGCGGGTGCCGTCGAGCGAGCGGCTGCGGCGAGGCCAGCCGCGCGACGATCTGCGGGTGCAGGCTCACGATGGTCTCGGGCCGTGCCAGCAGGCTCGACACCAACGCGTCGTGGAAGATCCGCCACGCGCGCACGTCGGGCGTCGCGGCCTCGGCCTCGTCGCGCAGGTGCGCGCGCATGGGCACGCGCTGCGGCTCGGGCAGCGCCGCCACGGCCTCCTCGACCACCGCCGGTAGCCGCCGTATCGACTCGCTGCGCGCCGCCGGCAGATCGAACAGCAGTCGCATGTCGCGGGCGACCGCGTCGCGCTTCACGTACGCCGCCAGGATCGCCGCCAGCTGCCGCCGATCGCTCCGCCGCGAGCGTCCCGCCTTCGCGACGGCGCGGCGGCGATCGAGCTCTTGCCACGCCATCAACAGCAGCGCCGGATCGGCGCCGACCGGATAGAGATGCCGCACCCGCAGGCGCCCGCACAGCCGCTCGAGCCGCTCGCGCCCGAAGGCGAGCAGCTCGGCGTCGTACGGCCGCGACGCGGCGATGGCACCTGCAGGGGTCAAGGGCGGCGCTTCGCGCCTACGTTAGCATCGATGCCCCTTGGGGCCCTTTGCCTGGGGGGCGACCGACGCCCCGACGCCGCGACGCGGCCCGCCCGTGGGCCGCGCGACCGCGGGCAGGGGCCTGGCGGGTGGCGCGGCGACGCGGCTGCGGAATGGATCGCCGTGCGATCCCCCAAACGCGAACGGCCCCGGAGGTCGCCCTCCGAGGCCGTCGTGGTAGTAGCGGGGACAGGATTTGAACCTGTGACCTCCGGGTTATGAGCCCGGCGAGCTACCTGGCTGCTCCACCCCGCAACGAGTGGAATGGGCTTGTACGCGATGGCTCGCGGCACGTCAACACCCGTCGACGCGCCCAGAGCAGGGAAGCCGAACTCTGCGGGCATCGCGGAGGCTGGCCGATGGCGCCTCGCGGGTGCGGGTCGGCGCTCGAGGGGGCCCGGCCGCCAGCGGAGCGTCGCCCGCCGACGCCGGCAGTCCGCTATTGACCGCACACACTCGCGATCCGTACTGTCGTGCGCCTTTATGGACGTGGACGCCGTACGTGCCGCCCTCTCGGCCCCCGTTCTCTCGGGGCCGATCGCTCTCGCGTTGGGTCTACCGAGGGAGTCGGTGGAGGCCGCGCTCGCGCTGCTCGCCGAGGGTGCGCAGCCGGCCTTCGTGGCCTGGCACCGATCCGATCGGGTCGGCGGGCTCGCGGTCCGCGAGCTCGAGCGGATCCAGGCCGCCGCCGTGCGGGCGGCCGCGTTCGAGTTCCAGCGTGAGTCGCTGCGCCAGGAGCTGCGCGATCGCGGCGCGCTGCACCCCGCGCTCGACACCATGATCCGCGCGGCGGTGCACGCGATCGATCTCGACGACGTCCGCGTGCTGCTGCGCAAGCGCAAGCGCGGACCCGCGGCCAAGGCCCGCGGCCAAGGCCTGGCGCCGTTGGCCGGCGCGCTGCTGCAAGTCGGCACCGACGGCCCGCTGGCCGACGCGACCCTGGCCGAGCTGCGCCAGCACCGACGCGCCGACGAAGCCCCCCGCGAAGGTGGCGGGCGCAAGCGCAAGCGTCGGCGCGGGCGCAAGCGCGACGCCGCGGCGGCGACCGGTACCGACGACGGCGCGCAGATCGACGGCGGCGGCGAAGGTGGCGACCCCGGCGAGCTGACGGCCGCACCCCACGACCATGACGGCGCAGCCCAGGCCGATGCCGGCGATCACGTGGGCGGCGGGCACGAGCACGACGACGGCGCGCACGACCACCACGACCACGACCACGATGCCGCCGCCGACGACGCGGCCCAGGCCGACGACGACGCGGCCCAGGCCGACGACGCGGCCCAGGCCGACGACGACGCGGCCCAGGCCGACGACGCGGCCCAGGCCGACGGCGACGACGCGGCGAGCCCCGCCGACGGGGCCGAGGAGCCCGACGAGCCCGAGGAGACCGCCACCGAGGAACTCTTGCGCGATCCGTTCGCGTGGGCGGCAGCCCGCGTCGGCGAGGCGCTGCCGACCGTCGAGGACGTGCTGGCCGGTGCCCGCACGATCGCCGCCGAGCGCATCGCCGAGTGGCCGACCCTGCGCATGCGCCTGCGTCAGCTGCTGCTCGAGCGCGGCCGCCTGGTCGTCCACATCGCCGACGACAAGCGCGAGAAGGCCGCCCGCTGGGCCAAGTTCGCCGAGAAGCCCGAGCCCTGCGCATCCATCCCCGCCCACACGTTGCTCTCGCTGCACCGCGGCGAGCGCGAGGGCGTGCTGTCGATCGACATCGAGATCGATCCCGCGGAAATCGAGGCCTGCTGCCGCGAGGTGCTCGGCATCCTCGACAACGACGCCGGCGCACAGGTGCTCGACGCCGCCGCGGAGGCCTGGCACTTCAGCCTCGGCAAGGCGGTGCGCAACGGCGTGCGGCGGGCGCTCAAGGAGCGGGCCGATCGCGACGCGATCGCGGCCTACGCCGACGCCCTGCGCCCGCTGCTGTTCGCACCAGCGCTCGGCGCCGTGCCGGTGATGGGCCTCGACCCCGGCTTCGCGCCCGGCTGCCGCGTGGCGGTCGTCGACGCCCACGGCGGCGTGCTCGAGCACGACACCGTGTTCCCGCTGCAGCCCAAGCAGCAGGTGCCGCAGACCAAGGCGCGGCTGGTCGAGCTGATCGAGGCCCATGGCGTGGCTGCGATCGCGATCGCGGATGCCGGCGGCGCGCGGGAGCTCGAGCGATTGGTCCGCGAGACCCTCGCGGGCACCGAGGCCCACCAGGCGCTGCCGGTGGTGTTCGTCGACTCCGACGTCATAGCGCTGCTGGCCGCGGCCCGCAGCACCAAGGACGAGCTGCGCGAGGAGCCGCCCTTGCGCCGCGCGGTCGCAGTCGCACGGCGGGTACAGGACCCGCTGCGCGAGCTGGTGAAGATCGACGCCCGCAAGCTCGGGCTGGGCCAGTTCCAGCACGAGGTCGATCAAGAGGAGCTGCGCGGCGCCCTCGAGCAAGCCGCGACCAGTGCGGTGTGTGCGGTGGGCGTCGACGTCAACACCGCCAGCGCCGACCTGCTGGCGCGGGTCGCTGGGCTGAGCCACGCCTCGTCGCGCGCGCTGGTCGCCCACCGCGAGGCCAAGGGTCCGCTGCGCAGCCGCTCGGCGCTGTTCGAGGTGCCGGGCATCGCGGGCAAGAGCTTCGAGCAGGGCGCCGGGTTCCTGCGGGTGCACGGCGGCGAGCAGCCGCTCGACGCGACCGCGATCCACCCCGAGCGCTACCCGCTGGTGACGCAGATGGCCCGTGACCTGGGCCTGACGGTGCCCGAGCTGCTGGCCGACCCGGCGCTGGTGGACCGCATCGATCGCACCCGCTACCTCGGCCACGCCAGCGTCGCCGGTGAGCCGCTCGGGCCGCTCGCGCAGGACGCCCTGCTGGCCGAGCTGCGGGCGCCTGGCGTCGACGGTCGCCCGCCGTTCGAGAGCGTCGCCTTCGACCCCAAGCTGCGCAGCTTCGGCGATCTCGCGGTCGGCATGGAGCTCGAGGGCGTCATCACCCGCATCGCAAACTTCGGTGCGTTCGTCGACGTCGGCCTGTCGAACGAGGGCGTCGTCCACATCAGCGAGCTGTCCCACGGCTTCACCGCGTCGCCCGCCGACGTCGTGCACATCGGCCAGGTCGTGAAGGGACGCGTCATCGAGATCGATGCCGAGCGCAAGCGCTTCTCGCTGAGCCTGCGGGCGCTGTTGCCCAAGCCGGAGCGCCCCGAGCGACGCGACGATCGCCGACCCGGCAAGCCGCCCCGCCGTGAGGGTGACGCCGAACGCCCCCGCGGCGACGGCGAGCGGCGCGGACGCGACGATCGTCGCGGCGGCGACCGCGATCGCGACGACAAGCGCCAGCGCGGCGGCGGTGGTGGTGGGCCCAAGCGCGGCGGACCGCGGCGCGACGAGGCCGAGCCCAAGCGCGAGCGCACGCTCAACTTCCACCTCGATCTGAGCGCGCTCATGGACCGCGTCGGCAAGGGCTGACGCGTCGCCACGCCGCCGACGATCACTCGTCGTCGACGGCGGCCGCGAGCGCGGCCAGATCGACGCGGCGCGCAGCGCCGTCCCACAGGCGTGCGGCCACCGACAGCGGCGCGTTCACGGCCTCGAGCTCGAGCACCGACGCCGGCGGCGGCGCGTGGGCGCGGAAGTTGAGCGGGCACACCTGCACGCGGGCGGAACCGTCGGGCTCGCGGGCCCGCACCGGCAGCCCGTGGGAGCGGCAGATGAGCGGGCGCTGGTCGTAGATCGCACAGCGGCGATCGACCAGCAGCGCGCATGCGGTGTGCGCGGCATCGCTGGCTTGCCGACGCACGCGCTCGCGCAACCCGCTGTCGTGGGTGGCCAGCTCGCGCAGTGCCGCAGCCACGCGATCGGCCTCGATCGCGAACACGCCGAAGCGCACGCCGCAGCAGTCGGCGCAGCCCGGTGCACACGCGAACGCCTCGGGGCTGCGCGCGAGCGCGGCATCGAAGTGGGCATCGACGCGCCGGCGCAGCTGCACGAGCGCCGCGCCGGCGTGCTCGCGCTCGCTCACGTCAGCTCACCGCGCAGGACCTCGGCGATCCAGCGCTGCGCGACGAGGGCCTCGTCGCCGGCGTCGCCCGCGAAGCTGACGCCACCCACGAACGGGTGACCGCCGCCGCCGAAGCGCTCGCACAGCCGCGAGATGTCGTGCTCGCGATCGTGTCGGGGCAGCCACGGGTTGTAGCCGACCGCGAGCTTGATGCGCGCGTCGGGCCCGACCGAGAGCCCGACCACGTAGCGGACCTCGGGGTGGTGGAAATAGGGGATGAACTTGTTGTAGGCGCGCGGCGGCTGGTCGAGCAGGGCGTACTCGACCACGCCGGCGTGCTCGCGGCAGCGCTCGGCGAACAAGGCGATGTCGCGCTGGTGGCGGGCCAGCACCGGAGCCAGGGTCTGCGCGACGTACTCGGCGCGTGCGAGCGCTTCGAACGGCACCGCCGCGAGATCCTCGATGAAGCGCGTCGCCAGCCGTGGGCTGCGGTTCTGTTCGGCGAAGGTCATCAGCCGCAGCGCGGGATCCTCGAGCGCGACCGGCACGTGGGGGTCCGGGAACGCGGCCGAGTCGACCAACTCGGCCCACTGCAACAGCTCCGCGTGCGGCCGTGGATCGAAGCCGTGGCGCTCCGCGAGGACCTTCGCGACGAAGCCCGCGCAGCTGGGCGCCGCGGGATCGTGGAACTTGTTGGCGGCGCGATGGGCCTCGAAGTGCTCGCGCTCGCCCGGCAGCTGGAACGCCGACGCATGGTGATCGAAGAACCAGCCCAACGTCGGCTCGGCGGTGTAGCGGAAGTCCACCACCGCAGTGTCATCGGCGGCGAAGTCGGAGGCCACGAAGGGATTGCCGGGCTGGTGCTGTTTGGCGATGTAGATCAGCTCGGCATCGCGCACGCGATGGCGGCGGTAGAAGGCCCCGAAGATCGCCGAGCTCGCGGCGCCGTCGAAGCAGGCCGCGTGATGGAGCACGTGAACGCGCATCGGCGCGACAAAGCTACCAGGGCCGAGGGCCGCGATGGGTGCCCGAACGTCAACGCGCGGCGTCGTCGCGCGCGAGCGTACGCGGGCGCTGGCACTCGATGGTGAAGATGCCCTCGGGTAGCCGCTCGGCGCCCGCCGGGGGCGACTCGGGGGGCGCGCCGGGATCGAACCACAGCAGGTTGAAGCGGGGCGGGCGGGCGTCTTCGTCGCCGCGCGTGGTGCGTGGTGCGGCCGCGGGCGGGGCGATCGACAGCAGCGTGCCGCCGCGGTGGATCACGCCCAGCGTGCGCCCGTCGCTGACCATGAGGTTGAGCGGCACGCTGCCGACCATCGCCTCGGTGGTGCGGAGCGCCCGGCGGATCGCCTCGGGCGGCGCGAAGGGGTTGCCGAGCGCGCCATCGGCATGCAGCGCCGCGAGGAAGCGCAGGAACACCAGCTCGCCGTCGTTGCTGACGGTCTGGCTGCGGGCCAGGAAGTCGGGGATCTCGTCGCGGATGCGGCGGCGCGCCTCGGGCTCGAGCTCGGTCTCCGCCCGCGCGCCGATCCAGCGGCGGAAGCGGGCCATCCGGACCGACGGGTGGGTCTCGGCGAAGAAGCCGTCGGTGGTGCCGACGTGGAAGCTCGCCAGCACACAGGGCGCTTGGTTGCGCAGCACGTCCTCGACCGGCTCGACGCTGGCGTCGCGCACGATGGGTCGCGCCTGCATGAAGGTCTCGTTGCCGACCACGGCACCGACCGACCAGCCACGCAGGCGGACGCCATCACCGGCGGCGGCGATGCGATCGAAGAGCGTCTGCGCGAACGTCGAGCCGAGCCACGCGGGATCGAGCGGCGGACCGCTCGGGCGCGCGTCGAGCAACGCCACGAGGTACGAGGGGGCCACGTGCGCAGCATACCAGCGCGCAAGTCGACGGCCAGCAGCGAACATGGGCCGATGCACCCTCGCGCAGGCGCAGAGTTGGGCGTCATCGTCGAGATGTCGCAGACGCGGTCACCCCAGGCGCCAGGCTCGCGTGACGACACGCGGACGACATCGCGCGGGCGATCGACGGCCGGTGCCACGCGACATCGGAACGACGAAGGCACGAGGCTGTACGCGCGAGGAAGCACGAACCGCGACGCCGACGTCACACCTCGGACGGGGGGCGACGGCGACGGCGCGCCGACGCGGGCCCCCCAACGCCGCGGCATTTTTGGGCCGACCACCGCCGCCGCAGTAGGTTGGCGCCGATGCTCCCCCCACCTGGTCCCCGCTCGCCGTCGCCCACCGCCCCGCGCACCCCCGCGGCGGTGACGCCCCGGTGGCGAGCGCCGGCGGCGGTGGTGCTGCTGACGGCGTCCCTGCTGGGCGCGTGCGCCGGCCGCACGAAGACGAAGGAGCCCAGCGATGGCGTGAGCGCGGCCGACAAGCACTACGACGTCGCGGTCGCGTCGTTCCACAACGGCATGTTCGAGGACGCCAAGCTGCAGCTCGAGCGCGCGCTCGCCGTGGATCCGAAGCACGCCGACTCGTACTACCTGCGCGGCGTCTTGCTGCTGAACGAGGGCAAGTCGATGATCGAGGCGGTCGAGTCGCAGCAGTGCCTCGAGGACGAGGCCGCCAACCAGCAGCGCTCGCGCGCCCAGGAGCTGCATCGCCGCGCCGGCGAGGCGTTCCAGGCCGCCGCC
>WBZX01000975.1_pt1 | contig 23160 bp, 23 predicted proteins | sample 5204211 | NCBI WGS metagenome assembly WBZX01 (sample SAMN12344362, study PRJNA552823) | activated sludge metagenome | biome: Activated sludge suspended growth; feature: Nitrification reactor; material: Wastewater; isolation source: activated sludge from nitrification reactor of wastewater... | reverse complement strand
CCCGGCCCAATCAACTGTAGGTGGCGGATATTACATATGTAGCGACGTGGATTGGCTTTGTTTATGTGGCTTTTATCATCAATGTTTTTGCCCGGTATATTGTTGGCTGGCGGGTCAGCCGGTCATTACATACCGATCTGGTGCTCGATGCATTGGAACAGGCATTGTGGGCACGGCGGGAAATCAAGGGATTGATCCATCATAGCGACCACGGTTGCCAATATCTGTCGATTCGTTATACAGAACGAATGGTTTGTACAAGACCGAAGTCATACGGCATCGCGGTCCTTGGCGTAGTATCGAAGAAGTAGAATTTGCCACATTGGAATGGGTGGATTGGTTCAACAATCGAAGACTGCTGGACGCAATCGGATATGTCCCACCGGCAGAATTTGAAAAGGCGTATCATCGCCAACAGGAGGAGTCAGCTGATGCAGCTTGACTCAAGAAAACATGTCTCCGGAAAATCCGGGGCGATTCACCCGATAGGTGAGTGTCTTGATAACCGCAATCCTACCGGATCGCAGGATTGGCGGGACTTCCCTTTACATCATTTTTTTGAATCGCGAAATTTGGGATGAGGGAGAGATAGGTATATAGAGTTTCTAGATTTGACACGGTTTAAACTTATTTCTGCTAAGTAGAACTGTATTCTGTTTTCTGTTTTCAAGTGTTGGAAGGGCGAGTGGGTATGTATGTCGTCAGATTATTTAAAGTATTTTTCTATCTTTATTCTTAAGATAGATCGTTCTTTTATATTGATATTATTAATCTATGCTGATAGTTCAGAAATTATTGTGGCAATTTTTGCTGAAGCATCGTAAAAAATGAGTGCCTGCATAACCATCTAAAGCACCCAAAAGCGCTCAAATCTCCAAGAAACTTGGCTTGTTAAGGCTGGATTAAAGATCTGGCTTTTTTTTGTAAGCGAGATTCCTACATTGTGGTAAGTGAATTACCTAACTTTGTTTAGGTTTAACTTCCATTTACTTCCATCTCGTCATGATTGAAAATCTACACATGCAATTTTTGCATTTCTAATGAAAGATTCTTTAATCTAAGGAGCGTAAAATGGAATCAGATCAAATTCTTGATGAAATCAAAGATATCAACCTGAACTATATGTTACTCGCTAAGCAGATGCTGCGAGAAGACAGAGTGTCGGCAATGTATCGGTTAGGAATTAATCAAGATATCGCTGATATTATGGATAAATTAACTTCCGCACAACTCATTAAGATGGCCGCTTCAAATATGTTACTTTGCCGATTCCGCTTCGATGATCGTTTGATTGCTGAGATGTTATCCACTGATACTCGCGATCAAGCGGTATCAAAATCACATGCGACCATTCTAATGGCAGGAAAGCCAGCAGAAGCAATCGCATAAGATTTTATATACAGATAAGGAGTATATTATGCGCAATCGAAGCATTCTAACTGAGGGTCGGCAAATTCAGCTTGCAACCGAATTAATTACATTGGGTGCCCGATTACAGGTCTTGGAAATGAACACTGATCTTAGTCGCGAACGGCTTGTTAAGTTATATAAAGAGATCAGGGGAGTATCTCCGCCTAAGGGTATGTTGCCTTACTCGGAAGATTGGTTCATGAGCTGGCAGCCAAACATGCATTCATCATTATTTATTAATATATACAATTATGTGACGACGAATACTGGGATTAATGGCATCGATGCGTTGATTAAAAGTTATCGACTGTATTTGGAACATATCAAAGTAAACCAGCAGGAAAAGGTACTAAGCTTAACTCGCGCATGGACTTTAATACGTTTTATAGATAGTGGCGTATTATGTATAGCGCCCTGTGTGAGTTGTCATGGTAAATATGTCGTACATTCATTAGAAATCCATTCTAATCATGTGTGTGGCTTATGCAACATACCTTCCAGAGCCGGAAAAACCAAAAAAGCGGCTATTGCAGATTTCCATTAAAGAATGCTTAAAGTTAGGTGACTATTTAAGATTTAAGTAAATTTTTAATACGACCTAGTGCTTGTTGTAGATTTTCTAATGAAGTGGCAAATGATAAACGCATATATCCTTCACATCCGAAAGCGGAACCTGGAACGATGGCTACACCGGCATTTTCCAGCAGGTATTCGCTAAATGCGATATCGTTTTGTGCGCTGATTAATTTTCTTTTATATAAGCTATCCATTGATTCACGGATATCAGCAAATGCATAAAATGCACCTTCAGAAGATAGGCAATGAACACCATTCATTTGGTTCAGTTGTTCAGTCACAAAAATATTCCGTTCTTTGAAGGCCGATCTCATCGGATTCATGCAAGATTGATCACCATTTAATGCGGCTTCGGCAGCAGCTTGTGAAATAGAACTGGGATTAGATGTACTTTGCGACTGGATATTTTCCATCGCGGTAATAATGTGTGAAGGCCCGCCGCAATAACCAATCCGCCATCCGGTCATTGAATAAGCTTTAGATACGCCATTTAGAACAACCGTTTGCTGGAATAAATCCGGGCAAGCGTTGGTGATATTGGTAAATTTCTGATCCGATAACAGAATATGCTCATACATATCATCAGTAGCGATCAGAATTTGTGGATGTTTGCGTAAAACTTCTCCCAATGCCCTCAATTCATCAATAGTATAAACCGCGCCCGATGGATTGCTGGGACTGTTGATGACAAACATTTTAGTTCTAGGCGTAATTGCTGCTTCCAGTTGCTTGGCAGAAATTTTGAAATTCTGTTCAATACCGGTATTAATAAAAACCGGTTTACCTTCAGCGATTAATACAATGTCAGGATAGGAAACCCAGTAAGGCGCCGGAATAACAACTTCATCACCCGGATTAATCACTGATAACACCAAGTTAAAGAAACTCTGTTTGCCACCACAAGAAACCAGAATTTGCCTGGCTTCAAAATCAAAATTATTTTCACGTTTAAACTTCGCCACAATGGCATTCTTTAATCCAGGTGTGCCACCGACGGCGGTATATTTGGTCAATCCTTTATTGATCGCAGCGATTGCTGCATCTTTAATATGCTGTGGGGTATCAAAGTCAGGTTCACCTGCGCCTAGTCCAATAATATCTTTGCCTTCAGCCTTTAGTTTGGCGGCTCTGGCAGTCACAGCAAGGGTAGGGGACGGCTTAATGGCTTGAACACGGTTAGAAAGTTTCACAGAGAAATCCTCATACTAAAATGGATAGATCAGCATGTTAAAATGACAGGAAGTAACAATTCAATATTGGAATTATACCTGTGATCGTAACCTTCCCCAATAGTCCGTACAAATTACATCAAGCATTCGAACCGGCAGGTGACCAACCGCAAGCCATCACACAATTGGTAGAAGGTATTCATGATGGTCTTGCATTCCAGACCTTATTGGGGGTAACCGGTTCTGGCAAAACCTATACGATCGCCAATATGATCGCGCGCTTGGGGCGTCCTGCCATTTTGATGGCACCGAATAAAACGCTGGCGGCACAGCTGTATGCTGAGATGCGCGAATTTTTTCCCGAGAATGCAATCGAGTATTTTGTTTCCTACTATGATTATTATCAGCCGGAAGCGTATGTGCCGGCGCGGGATCTGTTTATCGAAAAAGATTCCAGTATTAATGAGCATATCGAACAGATGCGTTTATCGGCTACGAAATCTTTATTGGAACGCGATGATGCCATCATCGTGGCTTCCGTATCGTGCATATACGGTATCGGCGATCCGGTGGATTATCATGGCATGATCTTGCATTTGCGCAGTGGCGAAAAAATTACGCAACGCGACATGATTAAGCGCTTGACTGAAATGCAATACGATCGCAATGAATTGGAATTCAAGCGCGGCGTGTTTCGTGTCAGAGGCGATGTGGTGGATATCTTTCCGGCTGAAAGCGCTGAAGCGGCTGTGCGAGTGTCATTATTCGATGATGAAGTGGATAGTCTGGTGCTATTTGATCCGCTGACGGGGCGCGTATTACAAAAATTATCACGCTATACCATTTATCCTTCCAGTCATTACGTAACGCCTAGAAGTACTACATTACGTGCTATTGAAACAATAAAAACCGAGTTGCGCGACCGCCTGGAATATTTCTATCAGGAACATCGATTGGTTGAAGCGCAACGCATTGAGCAGCGTACACGATTTGACCTGGAAATGCTCAACGAAATGGGCTTCTGCAAAGGCATTGAAAATTACTCGCGCCATCTTTCCGGTAAGCAACCAGGGGAGCCGCCGCCAACTCTGCTCGATTATCTACCCAGAAATGCGTTGATGATCATTGACGAAAGCCATGTCACCGTGCCACAGGTCGGTGGTATGTACAAAGGGGATCGTGCGCGTAAAGAAAATCTGGTGAATTATGGTTTTCGCTTGCCATCCGCGCTGGATAATCGTCCTTTACGCTTTGAGGAATTTGAAAAAAGAATGCCGCAAACCGTATTTGTGTCGGCAACGCCAGCCGATTATGAAAAATTAAATAGCGGGCAGGTGGTGGAGCAGGTGGTTCGACCCACCGGTTTGGTTGATCCTGTTATTGAAGTGCGGCCCGTGACAACCCAGGTGGATGATTTGATGTCCGAAGTCAATTTGCGGACAGCTAAGAATGAACGTGTGCTAGTTACGACACTGACTAAACGCATGGCTGAAGATTTAACCGATTATTTTTCCGATCATCAAATCAAAGTGCGTTATCTGCATTCGGATATTGATACTGTCGAGCGCGTTGAAATTATTCGTGATTTACGTCTGGGCCAATTTGATGTGCTGGTAGGTATTAATTTGCTGCGCGAAGGATTGGATATTCCGGAAGTCTCGCTGGTCGCCATACTGGACGCCGATAAAGAAGGGTTCTTGCGCTCGGAAAGATCATTGATTCAAACCATTGGTCGGGCGGCACGTCACATTAACGGCACAGCAATCCTTTACGCAGACAGAATAACCAAGTCAATGCGCTTTGCGATTGATGAAACCAATCGTCGGCGCGATAAACAGATACAGCATAATCTACAGCATCATATTACGCCACGATCGGTACATAAGCGCATTAAAGATCTAATCGATGGTGTCTATAATCATGAATCTGCACAGCAGAATCTCAAAGCCGCGCAAGTGCAAGCGCGCTATGATGCCATGAGCGAGTCGCAGCTAGCCAAGGAAATTCAGCGTGTTGAAAAGAAAATGTTCAATGCTGCCAAGAATTTGGAATTCGAGCAGGCAGCACTGCACCGTGATGAACTGAAAAGCCTTAAGAATAAGCTATTGATCGGTTTTACCGATGTGACATAAAAAGTTATTTCTTAACTTCAGTGGAAGAGACAAAAATCAGTGTGCCGAAAGTACGATTCAATGTCTTACTGGTAAAGTTAGTCATCGTCATACTTTGAACAAAGCGAATATGATCGCCTTTATTGACTTTGGTCGTGGGGGCGGCAATCCAGAATGTATTACCGCCATTTTCTAGTTCCATATAGGTATAGCCTGTCGTATCGATGAAAGAAACGACTTTTCCCTCATTGTTGGGTAATTTTCCTCCGGATTCTTGTGCATTCTGTGGTTCATGGTGTAGTGCCATGACATTGGCAGAGTTTAGTAGTAAACATCCGACCAAGGCGATGAGGGATAAAAATGAAATTTTCATAAATGCTCCAAAATACTGTTTTGTTGGGTGCGGTATGATACACCGCTACATTATTTAGTTCCAATACCGTGAAGCATTGCTATTCTATCCTGACGTACTTTTTCAAAAAAGCAAATAGCCGCTGCGGCGGCAACATTCAATGATTCGGTTTTGCCGGGCATTGGGATAGCGATATTCTCATGCGTTGCTTGTATCATTTCTTGCGATAATCCCGCGCCTTCGTTACCAAACACAAACGCAGTGGGTCCGGCGAGTGGGACCTCAAAAAGATTCTTTGTGGCCTGTATGGATGTGGCAATGACGGTGCCGACAAATTTCCAGGCAATCTCCGGCAGGTCGCAATTTTCATGAATACGCAAAAAAAAATGTGCGCCCATGGCAGCTCGCAGTGTTTTAGGTGACCAGGCATCGGTGCATTGTTTGGAAAGATAAATATCGCGGACATTGGCGGCGGCCGCCGAACGCAAAATAGAACCGAGATTTCCGGGATCTTGGATGGCTTCCAGTAAAACACTGAAGGTTTCTTCTTCGCTATCTGCTTCTTTCTTCAGTTCAGGCGTTGCAATGAGCGCGAGAATTCCAGTCGGTGTTTTTACAGGCGATATTTCACGAAATAGTGCATTATTGATGATTGTAATTTTAGGCAATGCATTACCAAAGAATATTCTCAGAGAACGCTTGTTTTCGATATCTTCAAAATAAGACTGACTGATAATCAAATTCTTGGGCGCACCCAGCACCGAGCAGTAGATTTGAGTGAGATGCATCCCATCCAATAGCGTTAAGCCTGTTTTCTGACGGTAGTGTGATGATTCTTCCAGCTTAATCAGCTGCTTGATCAGCGGATGATCCCGCGAAGTAATCAGCGGCATGGTCAAATCCGATAGCCATTGATGTTGCATCAATGCTGAATCTACCGGTTTTTATAACGATATTCAGCAGACAAGGCGTGGGCTTGCAGCCCTTCGCCGTAAGCCAGAACTGACGCGATTTCTCCCAGTTTTGCGGCACCTCGTTGTGAAACCTGGATGAGGCTGCTGCGCTTCTGAAAATCATAAACGCCCAATGGGGAAGAGAACCGTGCTGTGCGTGAAGTGGGTAGTACATGATTGGGGCCGGCGCAGTAGTCTCCTAACGCTTCGCAAGCATGGCGACCGAGGAAAATAGCACCGGCATGGCGGATTTTATCCACCCAGTTTTCCGGTTGATCGACAGATAATTCCAGATGCTCAGGTGCAATCTTGTTGGCGATTACGCAAGCCTCATCCAGGCTCTGCACTTGAATCAAAGCGCCGCGATTTTCCAGCGAAGTGCGGATAACATCTTTACGTGGCATATCGGGTAGCAGGCGATCAATACTGTGCATCACTTGATCGAGAAAATTCATATCCGGCGATAACAAAATGGATTGCGCTAATTCATCATGTTCCGCTTGAGAGAATAAATCCATAGCGATCCAGTCAGGATCTGTTTTGCCATCACAGATCACCAGGATTTCAGACGGCCCCGCAACCATATCAATGCCGACGATACCGAATACCCGACGCTTGGCGGCAGCGACATAGGCATTCCCGGGGCCGACGATCTTGTCAACCTGTGGTATCGTTTCCGTGCCATAGGCCAATGCACCGACAGCCTGTGCGCCGCCAATGGTAAAAACACGATCAACCCTGCTGAGTGCGGCTGCGGCCAGAACCATGTCATTTCTTTCCCCATCCGGTGTGGGAACAACCATGATCAGTTCTGCGACACCGGCCACTTTTGCCGGAATGGCGTTCATCAGCACGGAAGAAGGATACGAAGCCTTACCGCCAGGCACATAGAGGCCTGCACGATCCAGCGGTGTTATTTTCTGGCCCAATAGTGTGTCGTCCGCGTCGGTATATTGCCATGAGCTGACTTGTTGTTTTTCGTGGTAGCTTCGCACGCGCTCCGCAGCTTGTTCCAGAGCGTTGCGCTGATCCGATGGCAAAGCTGCCAGAGATTGCTGTAAATCGTTCTGCGTGAGTTCAAGCGCTTTCGCGGACGTGACGGAAAGTCTGTCAAATCGGTTGGTATACTCGATTAAAGCGATATCTTTACGTTTTCTGATATCCGCCAGAATATTGGCAACTGTTGAATCAACCGCGTCATCCTGCGCATTTTCAAAAGCCAATAGCTTGTCAAGATTTAAATTGAAATCTGAATCTTTTGAATTGAATCGCTTTATTGGGATCATGGTATGAGATTAATTCCGGACTGGCGGCTGATAAAATTATTTTTTAGTGGCGTCGGAAAATGCATCCAACACCGGTTGAATGATTTCTCTCTTAAGTTTCAAGGCGGCCTGGTTAATAATCAATCTTGCCGAAATCGGCATGATTTCTTCCACTGCTTTAAGATGATTGGCTTTTAATGTGTTGCCACTTGAAACCAGATCGACGATCGCATCCGCCAAACCCACTAACGGAGCCAGTTCCATCGATCCATATAGCTTGATCAGATCAACATGGACACCTTTTGCAGCAAAGTGTTCGCGGGCGGTTTGCACGTACTTGGTTGCGATACGCAAGCGCGCGCCTTGACGCACAGCGGAATCATAATCAAAGCCTTCAGGTACGGCGACCATCATACGGCAACGCGCAATATTCAGATCCAGCGGCTGATAAAGACTGTCACCGCCATGCTCATGCAGCACATCTTTTCCGGCAATGCCGAGATCCGCTGCACCATATTGCACATACGTCGGTACATCCGAAGCGCGTACGATAATCAAGCGTACATTGGCGCGATTGGTGGAAAGAATGAGTTTGCGCGACGATTCCGGGTCATCCAACGCAACGATCCCGGCTGCCTTTAACAGCGGTGCGGTATCTTCAAAAATTCGCCCTTTTGACAGGGCGATGGTGATGTCAGTCATAAATCGGGAAATTATCCAAGATTAGCTGCGGCAAAATCCCAGTTGATCAGTTTATCCAATATCGTATTCACATAGTCTGCGCGGCGATTTTGGTAATCCAGATAATAGGCGTGTTCCCATACGTCGATGGTCAACAACGGGCGGATATTTTTGGTCAGCGGAGAATCGGCGTTGCCCGTTTTAGCCACGGCGATCTTGTCGCCATCGAGCACCAGCCATGCCCAGCCACTACCGAATTGGGTCAGCGCTGCTTGGGCAAATTCCTTTTTGCACGCATCCAGACTGCCAAACGAGGCTTCAATTTTTTGCTTGAGTGCGGATGTTGGTTCGCCACCGCCATTAGGTTTCAAACTATGCCAGTAAAACATATGATTCCAGACTTGCGCGGCGTTATTGAAAATAGCGGCTTTATCGGCTTGTCCGGCGGTTGCTTTGATAATCTGTTCCAGCGATTGGCCTGCCAGATCGCTATTTGCCAACAGATTATTCAAGTTGTCGACATATGTCTTGTGGTGTTTGCCATAATGAAAACTGAGCGTGTTGGCGGATATCACAGGCTCCAATGCGTTATTTGCATAGGGTAGAGGTGCCAGTATATATTGCGAGCCTGATTGAGCGGTTTTAGAAAAATTCTCAAGATTGCTACTAGACATTGTTTTCTCCTTAAAGAATGCATTGCTGATGCGACGAATGAGTGATGTCATTTTATGCTGATAAATCTTATTCGATGTGACTGGTTATTTGGCATTGTTGGTTTCGGTGGTAAAGGTGATTTTATTGTACCCAGCCAAACGTGCAGCTTCCATCACCGTGATGACCGATTGATGAGTGGCTTTGGCATCCGCGTTGATAACAATGAATGGATCCAATAAATTCTGGGCTGCGGATTGCAATGCATCACGCAAGCTCTCGATACTGGAAGATTTAATGGAAACCCGATTGATCGTATAGTCGCCAACAGCATTGACTGTAACATCAATATTATTGGGTTTCTCGATATTTTTGTCGACTTCTTCCGCACTTGCCTGAGGCAAACTGATTTCGAGTTCTGCAAATTTTGAATAGGTAGTAGTTACAACCAAAAATATGAGTATTACCAGCAGTACGTCAATCATTGGAACCAAATTGATTTCCGGTTCGTCGTTTTGTTTTCCTCGCTGAAAATTCATAAAAACCGTTTTTGTAGATAATTTAAATTTTAAAAACTGATTACACTGAAATATAAACCATTCAACAGGATGATTACTGAGTGCGGCTAGTATAATACCAATTACATTTTTATCGAAGCGATCAAAATAAATCACACGATTATTGCACAGACTTATAAAATAACCAGCCGTGTTTTTATAGCTTGATTGTGCAGAATCCTGTTCATCGTTTTCTCAAACTTATAGCAGACTGAAGTGAAATGATTAAACCGTTGATTAGCGTAGTGATGGGTAGTAAAAGCGATTGGGACGTGATGCAACATGCGGTTGCGATATTGAAAGAATTTCATATCGCTTATGAAGCCAAAGTGGTTTCAGCGCACCGTACGCCGGATTTGATGTTTCAGTTCGCCGAAGAAGCCAAAGCACGCGGTATTCAATGCATTATTGCAGGCGCGGGCGGTGCGGCGCATTTGCCTGGCATGATTGCGGCGAAAACCACAGTGCCGGTTCTGGGCGTTCCGGTGAATTCCAGACACTTACAAGGCCTTGATTCACTGCTTTCCATTGTTCAAATGCCCAAAGGCGTGCCTGTCGCGACGTTTGCCATTGGCGAAGCGGGTGCTGCCAATGCCGGGCTATTTGCGGTTGAGTTATTGGCGGTAAATGATAGTGCGCTGAGTGCACAACTCCACGAATACCGACAGAAACAGACCGAGTCGGTATTGGCTTCCGAGTTACCGAAATAATGCGCATTATGCCTGGAGCCATGCTGGGTGTTCTTGGCGGCGGACAACTGGGACGCATGTTCGTGATGGCGGCTCAGCAAATGGGATATCGGGTGACAGTATTGGATCCGTCCATCGACAGCCCCGCCGGACGCGTTGCGGATGATTTTATCTGCGCGGATTATGCGGATCAGTCAGCACTGGCAAAACTCAGCGCGCAATGTACCGCGATTACCACCGAGTTTGAAAACGTTCCCGCGAATTCGCTACGAATGCTGGCTAAATCTTGTGCCGTCAGCCCGGATGCATACAGTGTTTCGATCGCACAAAACAGAATTGCAGAAAAACAATTTTTGGGTACCAATGGTTTTGCGATCGCACCGTTTGCGGTCATACAGCAACAGGATGACTTTGCCACTCAGGATGTCGCGGACTTCCTTCCCGGCATCCTGAAGGTCAGTCGGTTTGGCTACGATGGCAAGGGACAGAAATCCGTTGCCAATGAGACCGAATTGATAACCGCCTATGCGCAATTGAATCAGCCGGTTTGTGTGCTGGAAAAATTCATGCCACTGAAAAGCGAGATATCTGTGGTGGTGGCGCGTGGTAAAGATGGTGAATTCAAAACTTTCCCGGTTTCCGAGAATCAACATGTGAATGGTATCCTTGACATCAGCATTGTCCCGGCAAGAATCTCATCGATACTCGCGCAACAAGCCCAAGATATTGCCTGTCAGGTTGCTAAGGAGCTGAATTATCAGGGGGTGTTATGTGTGGAATTTTTTATTTTGCAGGATGATACGTTGTTGATCAATGAAATCGCACCGCGTCCGCACAACAGCGGGCATTATTCCATCGATGCCTGCATCACTTCGCAATTTGAACAACAAGTACGCACGCTCTGTGGTTTGCCGCTGGGAGAGACTGCGCAGCATCGCGCTGCCGTGATGGTTAATCTATTGGGAGATTTGTGGCAAAACGGTGAACCCGATTGGGGGTTGGTTTTGCAGCACACATCCACCAAATTGCATTTATATGGCAAAACCGCAGCGCGACTAGGCCGTAAAATGGGACACTACACCGTACTCGGCACGGATGTTGACACAGCGTTACAAGAAGCCATCCATATTAAAAATACCTTGAACAAAATTTAATCGGAAACCCATGACGCATTCATCCGCTTTATTCGAAACCAACATCAAGAGCCTGCCGTTTTTGCATCGCGGCAAAGTCAGGGATATCTATGTCGTCGATGACGATAAATTGCTCATCGTGCAAACCGACCGCTTATCGGCATTTGATGTGATTCTGCCGACTGCCGTACCGGGGAAGGGGAAATTGCTCACGGCATTGTCCGCTTTCTGGTTCAAGAAACTAGCCCATATCATTCCCAATCATTTGACCGGCATTTCACCGGAAGCTGTCGTGGCTGAGAACGAACGCGAACAAGTACGGGAACGCGCATTTGTCATCCGGCGTTTAAATCCGTTGCCAATTGAAGTCATCGTGCGTGGATATATCGTGGGATCAGGATGGAAGGATTATCAAAAAACCGAAGCTATTTGCGGCATTCAACTACCGACTGGGTTAAAACTGGCGGAGAAACTACCCGGCGGCGCAATTTTCACTCCGTCAACCAAAGCCGCAGCGGGCGCGCATGATGAGAACATTTCTCTGATGGAAGTGGAAAGCCAACTAGGGGAAGAACTGACGACAGAAGTCAGTGAAAAAGCCATCCAACTTTATACCGAAGCGGCTGATTACGCAGCGCAACGCGGCATCATCATCGCCGATACCAAATTTGAATTCGGTTTGGATGACGCAGGCGAGTTGTATCTGATCGACGAAGTACTGACGCCGGATTCATCCCGTTTTTGGCCCGCCGATCAATATAAGGTAGGGAAGAATCCACCGAGTTTCGATAAACAGTTTGTGCGTGACTGGCTGGAAAAACAAAACTGGAACAAAAAAGCCCCGGCACCTGAATTGCCGGAAGAAATTTTGCAACAGACGATGGAAAAGTATCGGGAGGCTTTGAGGCTACTAATTACCTAAATTGAAGTTATATTATTTTCTTGTCTTGCATTGACCTCGTATTACCTTCCTATATCAGATTTTATTTGTTTTTTATATTGACTTTGTTTGATGCGTATAATCTTTTTCCCAGAGCTCAAGATAATAAATTTCTATGACTAGTAGCATTGAACGATTATTAATAAACCCAAGTTTCGCGATTCAAAAAAATGATGTAAAGGGAAGCCGCGCCAATCCTGCGATCCGGTAGGATTGCGGTTATCAAGACACTCACCTATCGGGTGACGGAAGGATGCGGGACGATGAGAACTTTGGCACAAACGGTACTTCCATTCCAGCTGGAAGCGACAGACGAGATGCTGATGCTCACGGGCGGCGGCGTGCGCTTGAAGACTTGCGCACCTTCAAGAGCGACATCGCGCTGACCAGCCTACTGCAACAGGATATTCTGCCCTCCACGAACGCGATGGGCGACTGGTTGCGCCGCACTGGATCAGGAGATGGTATGGCTGGCCTTTCCCGCCTCAACCAGTGGGTCGCCGCCGGGAAGAAAACCGCACACTTCAACCTACAAGGGCAAACAAGGCTACATGCTCATAATCGGGCACTTGGCTGAAGCGGGGGTGGTAATTCATGAGGAGTTTCGCGAAGGGAATATTGCTCCGGCCAGCGGAAACCTGGAATTCATCAAGGATTGCTGCGCATGCATGCCCAAGGGACACACGATTGCCCATATCCGCCTCGATTCGGCGGGTTATCAGGCGGACATCTTCAACTACTGCGAAGATACCGGCAAGACCTTCGCCGTCGGCGGGCGTCTCGATGCATCTACCCAGAAAACCATTGATGCCATTCCAGACGATGCATGGAAACAGTATGCCGATTGTGCGCTGGCTGAAACCCTGCACAGCATGAACAATACCGACAAAGCATTCCGCCTGGTCGTAGTCAAGTACCTGCGCAGACCGAACTGTTCGACGACCAGCCCCGTTACCACGTCATTGCCAGCAACCGCAGCGACATTGGTCTGGTATCGAAGCCGTGGCGAGGTTTTCGAGAACGGCATCAAGGAACTGAAGATCGGCGCAGGCTGAACGCATGCCCTGCGGACAGTTTGAAGCCAACACCGTCTTTTTCCGCATTGGCGCCATCGCCCATAACCTGTTCGTCTTGTTCAAGTATTCGGTACTGGGCAGCGACTAGCAGCGTCATCGGGTGGCAACAGTACGTTGGCGCTTGTTTCATCTGCCGGGCAAGGTCGTGCGTCACGCGGGGGCGCTCGCCTTGAATTCCGAAAATTCACGAACTTCACTGGTCGGCTGGCCGCGCCGAACCATTTTCGCGCCATCCGTCCTCCTTAGGCTAGTCGTTACCCACAAAATCCAAACCCGAACGTTCAGCCCTCGCTTCGTCAAAATTCAATCGCGGAAATTGGGCTGTATGTAGTTATGGAATAGGAGTTATATATGGTTATGAGAGATTTTCCCGGAATCTTTTGGAGGAAGCAGATTTTAGTAATATTTTTACATTTTGGGCCGGTAACGAAGAGATTTCAACAATGGTTGAAAGCAAGCTCGCAGTTGACATAGCATCAAAAATTGGGGGAAAGTTGGTATAAAGCTTATTGGAAAAACAATAGCAAAATTTAGTGGTAAATTGCTAGGCAAAGCTGCCGGTGGACTTGTTCCATTTCTTGGGCTTGCTGTAGGAGGCGGGATAAACTATTGGTTTATTACAAGTGTTTCTAATTCAGCAGAAAAGTATTTTGACTTTAAATTTGACATTGCTAACAATTTGCACACATAGGGAGGAATCGCAATTAGCTTTAGCATCTAGAAATCCCATGAATCAATCTTGTTGCTTTTTTAATACGGCTCTTAATTGTAAAGATGGTTTACACTGGCATCACAGCTAACTCCCAAAAGCCGATGTCAGATCCAGAATAAAGAATCAAGGCCAATATCATGTTTTCTAATTTAGTTTTAAAAGATGATGCAAAATGAAACCTATTGTCTATCCAACCTACGATACTGAATTGCCTCCGCAATATGTTGATTGTTGATTTTCTTGACGCCGGATAAATCCGCAATGGTGCGTGCGACTTTCAGAATACGGTGATACGCGCGGGCGGATAGGTTCAAACGGCTGATGGCTTGTTTCAGTAGGGTTTCACTGGAGGTATCCAACGCGCAATGTTGATCAATTTCTTTGACGCTCAAGCGGCTGTTGGTTTTTCCCTGGCGATCCAGTTGGCGTTGGTGCGATTCTGTAACACGAGCCCTGATTGCACTACTTTTTTCACCCGTTGTTTGTTGTTTCATCAATTCCTCTTGTGGCACCGCTGGAACTTCGATTTGCATGTCGATGCGATCCAGCATCGGACCGGAAATCCGTCCGCGGTAACGCGCAACTTGATCGGGCGTACAATGACAACGTCCTGAAGGATGGCCCAAATAGCCACACATGCAGGGATTCATCGCGGCAATCAGTTGAAATTGTGCCGGGAATTCAGCTTGGCGCGCGGCTCTGGAGATGGTGATTTTTCCGGATTCCAGCGGTTCACGCAGTACTTCCAGCACTTTGCGATCGAATTCCGCCAATTCATCCAGAAATAACACGCCGTGCATTGCCAGTGAAATTTCACCGGGACGGGGATGGCTGCCGCCGCCCACCAGCGCAACACCTGAGGCGGTGTGATGCGGTGAGCGGAAAGGGCGGCGTTTCCAGTTGTCAATATTGAAGCTGCCATAACTAAGCGATTGGATGGAGGCGGATTCAAGTGCCTCCGCTTCAGTCATCGGTGGCAGAATACCGGGAAAACGTGCGGCCAACATGGATTTTCCGGTGCCGGGCGGGCCGATCATCAAAAGACTATGGTTGCCGGCGGCGGCAATCTCTAGCGCACGTTTTGCATGGGTTTGACCTTTGACTTCATCGAAATCGGGATAAATTGAATTGCCGGTTTCGGTGTCATTTCCGCGTGTATTTTGATAAATCTGCAAGGATTCGCGCCCGCTCAAATGCGCGCAGATCTGTAATAGTGATTTGGCGGCATAGATTGTGGCATTTCTGACCAATGCAGCTTCAGCCGCGTTTTGTTGTGGCAATACAAAACTGCGGCCTGATTGCGATGCGTTGTAAGTCATCGCCAGCGCGCCATGGATCGGGCGCAATTCGCCGGTTAAAGCCAGTTCACCTGCCCACTCATAGTGATCCAATTTGTCTTTGGGGATTTGTCCGGTCGCTGCCAGAATACCCAACGCGATGGGCAAGTCAAAGCGTCCGCTCTCCTTGGGTAAATCGGCGGGCGCCAGATTGATGGTGATGCGCTGCGCGGGAATTTTGAATTGCGCATTTTGCAATGCTGCTCTGACGCGATCTTTGCTCTCTTTGACTTCGGTATCAGGGAGGCCAACGATGGTGAAACTGGGTAGACCGTTGGCGATGTGCGTTTCCACTGTCACCAGCGGTGCGTGTATTCCTGAGAGTGCGCGGCTATACAGAACAGCGAGTGACATTAGGGTGGCAACGATCCTGTATGCGGATCTGTGCAGACAGGCGTTGGTTCAGGGATAAAATTTGATTGGTAAGCATTCACTTATTTGTCATGTATGTCCTCATTATCCCGTTTTTCTTTGGTGTAATGCGATGCGGCGTTTTTCTCAGTGGATTGATGCGTGGATTTGATCAGTTGCTCTTCCAATTCGGAAACTCTACCTTCAAGGATCATGAGCTTTTCACGTGTGCGTTGTAGAACCTCCTGTTGTATATCAAATTCATCGCGCGTGACTAAATCAAGTCGTGTAAAAGCCCCCGATAACAATACCTTAATATTTTTTTCGATGTCTTTGGCCGGGCTGTTTTGTAGTATCTCGCTGACTTTCGTATTGATTTCATCGATTATATTTTTGTTAAGCATCGTTGTTCTCCTGGTTGATTGACTCATTACTTGATCAGCTGGTTGCCCCTGCTACGTGATAAAATTCCACACCGCAGGGTATCTTTACCAAGTTTAATTATCCACTGTTATTGCAAAGGGTTCCAGTCTTAAGGATAGATGATTTATTTTTCTATGCTAACTTCAACGTCGAATATTCTTGATAGATTTTGCCACCTGAATAACAGTTAACTTTCGGATACATGAATGGAACGCATACAATTACTTGAAGATTGGGTCAAAGAGCAATTTCCGGCAATGCCATTTACGATGCAAGCGGCATCGGTGGACGCCAGTTTCCGGCGCTATTTCCGTATTTCTTTCGCTGATCAGACGTTCATTGTGATGGATGCACCGCCACAGCACGAAGACTGTAAACCATTCTTACGTGTGGCGGAAATTTTAGCTGCAACCGGTGTGCATGTGCCAAAAATATTGGCACAAAATCTTGAACAAGGTTTTTTGTTGCTATCCGACCTGGGCAATACGACTTTCCTGCAAGCGCTCAACGATCAGCGCGATATTGCCAACCATATTTACGGCGATGCGATGGATGCGCTCATTAAGATGCAGGTGTCGCAACGAGCGGAAGGTTTGCCTGATTATGATGAAGTATTGCTGTTGCGAGAATTGAATTTGTTTCCTGACTGGTATATCGCCAAACATTTACAGAAAGATTTGTCGGAAGAGCAGCAAGTAGTTCTTCATACTGTTTTTACCCGAATTTTACAAAACAATCTTGCACAGCCGAAGGTGCTGGTGCATCGTGACTACCATTCCCGCAACCTGATGGTGACATCTCCCAACCCCGGCATTATTGATTTCCAGGATGCTGTGCATGGCCCAATCACTTATGATCTGGCGTCGTTATTCAAAGACGCGTATATCCGCTGGGATGAAGAACGTATTCTGGATTGGATAATTCGTTACTGGGAAAAAGCCCGCAAGGCCGGATTGCCGGTATCGACTGATTTTGCAGCATTTTATCGGGACTTTGAATGGATGGGGGTGCAACGCCACCTCAAGATCCTGGGGATTTTTGCCCGTCTGAATTATCGTGACGGTAAAACCACTTATCTGGATGATATGCCATTGGTGATGGAATATTTGCGCAAAGCCTGTGAACGCTATCGAGAACTTCATCCATTGCTTAATTTGCTGGATGAGCTGAATCCTACTGAATCCGATCAAAAAATTGGCTACACCTTCTGAGTGCGTTCCCTTTAAAGCGATGATTCTCGCCGCGGGGCGCGGGGAGCGCATGCGCCCGCTGACCGATGCGTTGCCCAAGCCATTGTTAAAGGCTGGAGACACTGCATTAATCGAATATCAAATAAGAAATCTGGCGCGTGCAGGCTTTATCGATATCGTCATTAACCATGCGTATCTCGGTGAAATGATCGAGAGTGCTCTGGGCAACGGTGAACGTTATGGTGTTAATATTCAATATTCACCTGAGAAAATTGTTTTGGAAACAGCGGGTGGGATAGCGAATGCCTTACCATTGCTGACGGGCGAACCCGGCAATCTGCCATTTTTGGTTGTCAATGCGGATATTTACTGTGAAATGGATTATGCGTTGCTGTTACCGGCAATGAAAGCGATGCAAGCGGAGAGTAATCTGCGGTTTGCTCATCTTGTTTTGGTAGACAATCCATCGCATCATGCCGCAGGTGATTTTGCGTTGCAGACGCATCAGGTGACGTTGACGGGTAGCCATAGACTGACTTTTAGCGGTATCGGCATTTATCAACCGCAGCTTTTCAATGCAATAAAACCGGGCGTAGCGGCAAAACTGGCGCCACTGCTACGGCAAGCCATGCAGGAAGGCAAGGTGAGCGGTGAATATTATTCTGGACAATGGGTCGATGTCGGCACACCGGAACGGCTTGAATTGCTGGATAAGCAACTTAGATCTCAAGCGGAACTATCAGAAATTAATCGAGTTTAAAAGCAATTATTCATTTATGACACACATTGAATCTTTTATCGCACGCCGACAATTGTTTGCATCCAGAATGCAAGCGGGTGTCGCTATTATCCCGACGGCGCCGGAGCAAATACGCAATCGTGATGCGCATTATCCGTATCGATTTGACAGCTATTTTTATTATTTGACGGGATTTCGTGAGCCCGAGGCTGTTTTGGTGATTGTCGCCGGGACAGCTAAAACGGCGGCGAAGCATATTTTGTTTTGCCGGGAAAAAGACCAGGAACGTGAAATATGGGATGGCTTCCGTTATGGGCCGGAGGTTGCCAAAGAGTCTTTCGGTTTTGACGAAACTTACCCCGTTTCCAAGCTGGATGAGTATCTGCCCAAATTACTGGCCGATCAACCTGCAATCTATACCGCGTTGGGACAAAATAATACCTGGGATCAACGCATCATCGACTGGCTTAATCGTGTGCGTGAACAAGCACGTAGTGGTGTGATTGCACCGGATCAGATCCATGATTGTCGCGGTTTGTTGGATGAAATGCGCTTGATCAAAGGGGTGGACGAATTGCAAATTATGCAGCGGGCGGCTGATATTTCAACACAGGCGCATCGGCGCGCAATGCAGGCAACTCGCCCGGGAATGCGGGAATACGAAATTGAAGCGGAATTGCTCTACACCTTTCACCGGCACGGTGCGCGGGCACCGGCTTATACCTCCATTGTTGCGGGCGGTGCCAATGCTTGCGTGCTGCATTATGTCGAGAACGATGACGAACTGAAATCAGGGGATTTATTATTGATTGACGCAGGCTGTGAGCTGGATGGCTATGCTTCGGATATTACACGGACATTCCCGGTGAATGGTAAGTTTACCGCGGCACAGAAAGATGTTTATGAACTGGTTCTGGCTGCGCAAGCTGCGGCTATTGCACAAGTAAAGCCGGGAAGTAGCTGGAATGATCCGCATCAAGCCGTATTGAATGCTTTGGCGCAAGGATTTATTGATCTGGGGCTATGCCGGGGTAGCAGGGATGCTGTGCTGGAGTCGGAGGATTACAAACGTTTTTATATGCATCGAACCGGACACTGGTTGGGAATGGATGTGCATGATGCGGGTGAATACAAACAAAAGGGTGATTGGCGCCTACTGCAGCCCGGCATGGTGCTGACCGTTGAGCCGGGATGTTATATCCGCCCGGCGGATAACGTTCCGGAACATTTCTGGAATATTGGCATTCGTATAGAAGATGATGTGGTTGTTACCCCAACGGGCCATGAACTTTTAACGCAAGCGGCACCCAAAACAGTAGGCGAAATAGAGGAGTTGATGCAATGAACGATGAACAGCGGAAAATTATCATCACTAAGATTTCCGATCATCACCAGAATGAGTCGGGAGATTATCAACAAGTGCCGATTTCCCCCGTCAATCGTTGGATTACTTACGCAATCCTCATTCCGGTCGTGGTGGTCATGATACTGATCGGTATTTTCTTTTTTGCGGCTTTTCTGGCTTTGATCGCAGTCGCTGTCGCAGTGGTTGGGATACGATTCTGGTGGTTTCATAGAAAATTTAAAAACGCCGCGCAACAATCTGATGATCCAATGCAGAGAAAGGATTCAGATCAGACAATTATCATTGAAGACGCACAAATTATTGAAGAAACAGAAACTCACCGAACCCAGCAGAAGAAACAATAAACTGCGTCAAATAATCAGTGCTGGCTATTTTCTGAGTACTGCCAAAAATTCTGACATTAAATTTTTAATTTAAGGGCTTTTTCCATGCCGATGTTATCAATCAACCCAGCTACCGGTCAGACCATGCAATCCTTTCCTGCATGGAATGCCGACGAAATCAATTCGATATTGCACCAGGTTGAATCCGCACAAGCCGGCTGGGCCGAGCTCGATTTTGAGCAGAGATCGCGCGTAATGCGCAATCTTGCGCAGGTATTTCGTCAACACAGTGAGGATTACGCCAACCTGATTACCGATGAGATGGGGAAGTTGTTAAAAGAGGCTAGGGCGGAAATAGAAAAGTGTGCGATCGGTTGCGATTACTATGCAGATCATGCGCAATCTTATCTGAATGATGAGTTGATCGCATCCGATGCCAGCCGTAGTCTGGTGGTTTATCAACCATTGGGCACAATATTGTGCATCATGCCGTGGAATTTTCCTTTCTGGCAATTAATTCGTGCCGCAGCACCGGCAATGATGGCAGGTAATACCGTGGTGTTAAAGCATGCTTCCAATGTTCCGCGTTGCGCGCTTGCGCTGGAAGATGCATTTCAGCAAGCCGGGTTTCCACTCAATACATTTCGTACGCTGATGATCAGTGCCGAGCAGACGGAAGCCGTGATCGCCGATCGGCGTATCGCAGCCGTCACGTTAACCGGTAGCAGTGCTGCGGGACGAAAGGTGGCTGCGATTGCCGGCCAACATCTCAAGAAATGTGTGCTTGAGCTCGGTGGATCGGATCCATTTATCGTGCTGGATGATGCCGACATTGAATTAACAGCAAAGCAAGCACTGGTGGCCCGTTTTCAGAACATGGGACAAAGTTGCGTTGCCGCCAAGCGTTTTATTCTTGTAGATGCTATTGCTGATTCCTTTGTTGCGCACTTCAAGGCTTTGGTAAGCCAGTTACGCAGCGGCGATCCTAAAAATGAGGCTACCGGTATCGCGCCCATGGCGCGTACGGATTTACGGGATGAATTGCATCGACAAGTTGAACGCAGTCTGGCAGCGGACGCAAAACTCGTTATCGGCGGATCTTGTATTGAAAAGCAAGGCGCTTATTACGCGCCCACAATTTTGGACGATGTGCAGCCGGGCATGCCAGCTTTTGACGAAGAATTGTTTGGTCCCGTGGCGGCGATCGTGCGGGTAAAAGATACGGAAGAAGCGATTAAGTTGGCCAATCTTACTCATTTCGGTTTGGGTGCTAGTTTATGGACACGCGATACGGTGCGCGGTGAAGCATTGGCACGGCAAATTCATGCGGGTTGCACCTTCGTCAATGGCATTGTCAAAAGCGATCCGCGTTTACCGTTTGGCGGTATCAAAGATTCAGGGTACGGCAGAGAATTATCCTATCACGGTATTCGTGAATTTGTGAATATCAAAACAGTGTGGATTAAATAACCCGATTAAACGCGTACGCAATAGCACATGAAACCAAACACAAAACACGAAAATAGTAGCGTAGGCTGGCGGTTTGATAACAGCTATGCGCGTTTGCCGGATTCTTTCTATGTACGACTGAATCCGGTAGCCGTACGTGCGCCGCAGGTGGTGATGTTGAATCATGCCCTGGCAGAATCCCTGGGATTGAATATCAGTGCACTATCCGAAGCAGAAGCCGCTTTGCTATTTGCCGGTAACGTGTTACCGGACGGCGCACAACCCATCGCACAAGCCTATGCTGGCCATCAATTTGGCCATTTCACGATGTTAGGCGATGGGCGGGCAATATTGCTGGGTGAGCATCTCACACCGGCAGGCGATCGATTCGACATCCAGCTAAAAGGCTCCGGCCAAACGCAATTTTCACGTCGTGGCGATGGCCGCGCAGCGCTTGCACCCATGTTGCGTGAATACATCATCAGCGAAGCGATGCATGCACTTAACATACCAACCACGCGGAGTCTTGCTGTGGTCACCACGGGCGAATCCGTAATGCGGGAGACCATGCTGCCCGGTGCGATTCTTACCCGTGTTGCCGCAAGCCACATTCGCGTGGGTACGTTTGAATATGTCGCAGGGACGCAGGATCGAGAAGGGATCAGAACCCTGGCCGATTATACGATTCGCCGCCATTATCCGGATCTTATCGGCGACGAGAATCCCTATCTTGCGTTCTTAAACAAGGTGATAGACCGCCAGGCAGCGCTAGTAGCCAAGTGGTTACTGATTGGTTTCATTCACGGCGTGATGAATACGGATAATATGACCATTAGTGGTGAAACGATTGATTATGGTCCGTGTGCGTTTATGGACGCATACGATCCAAACACCGTGTTCAGTTCGATTGATCATCATGGTCGCTACAGCTATAGTAGCCAGTCACGTGCGGCGCAGTGGAATCTCGCACGCTTTGCCGAAACATTGCTACCGCTATTGCATCCAGAACAGAAGGAAGCGTTAACCATGGCGGAAGAAGCGATCCACGCTTTCCCCGGCATATTCCAAGCCTACTGGTTGAGCGGAATGCGTAAAAAACTGGGATTGTTTACTGAAGAAGCGGAAGATAATCAGCTCATCGACGCGCTACTGACATGGATGCAAGCGCATCAGGCCGATTATACCAATAGCTTTCGTGCACTGGCTGCGGAATCCTTACCCGAAGATGAGTTGTTTCGTCATGCTGCATTTGTGGAATGGCATGCACACTGGCAGGCAAGATTATCGCGTCAATCCGAATCCAAACAATCATCACTTTACCTAATGCAGGCGAATAACCCTGCGCTTCATCCGCGCAACCATCAGGTTGAAAAGGCGCTGACGGCGGCCTCTGAACATGGCGATTATTCACCGATTCAACAGCTGCTGGCAGCAGTGACAAAGCCATACATTGATGCGCCGGAATATCGTGACTACCGCACGCCACCGGCACCCTCAGAACGCGTGCATCAAACATTCTGCGGCACGTAGTTACGATTACAGAATATCTTTTGCTGTGTTTGGAGTGACTATACGGGTTATTCAGGGACTCTTTAGTCCACCCTGAACAATTCTATTTTCAGGCATAAGCGCCAGCAAGACGATGATTGGTTCTGTCATCATTGGTTGGTAGCCAATCCAAGCGCAGGAAAATCAAGACAAGAAGAA
>WBZX01000645.1_pt2 | contig 23182 bp, 20 predicted proteins | sample 5204211 | NCBI WGS metagenome assembly WBZX01 (sample SAMN12344362, study PRJNA552823) | activated sludge metagenome | biome: Activated sludge suspended growth; feature: Nitrification reactor; material: Wastewater; isolation source: activated sludge from nitrification reactor of wastewater... | reverse complement strand
CTCCGTGAAATGCGATACTACCGGCGATGAAACCCAGTACAAGAAGGCCAAGTGGCTGTCCCCACTCGGCATCATCTTCTTTGCCCTGGCCACCACCTTTGCCGCCTTTGACCTGATGATGTCGCTGACACCTACCTGGTACAGTACCATCTATGGTGTCTACATCTTTGCTGGCTGCAATACCAGCATCTTTGCCTTCACCATCCTCGCGTACCGCTATCTGCAGCACAACGGCATCCTCACCAAGGCTGTCACCACTGAACACTACCATGATCTCGGCAAGCTGCTTTTCGCCTTCGTCGTCTTCTGGGGTTACATTGCCTTCAGTCAGTACATGCTGATCTGGTATGCGAACATCCCTGAAGAAACTGCTTTCTACAAGCCTCGTCAGTTTGGCTTCGGCTGGACATCGGTATCGGTGTTACTGTTGCTGGTGCATCTCTTAATCCCACTGCCTGGATTACTGTCCCGCTGGGTCAAGCGAAGCAAGCCTGCTCTGATCTTCTGGGCCTGCTGGATGCTGGTAGCCCACTGGCTTGACCTCTATTACAACATCTTCCCAACCTGGGCAGGTCGTGTGAGTGGTAACCTGATGGAACCCATCGATCCACAACTGCCCTGGCTGGAAATCCTTTGCACCATCGGTGTGGGTGGTATCTGGCTTGGTGCACTTGCCAAGCGAGCAACCACGGTGTCGCTCGTGCCGGAGAAAGATCCTCTGCTGCCTGCATCACTGGCCTTCCAGAACTTTTAACAGTCTGGACGGCATCTCGGACATCAACCCAAAGCGTTAGCAAGGAAGCCTTGCGACGAGAAGAAGACAAATACCAGGAATGCAATCATGGCTGCTGAAGCAGATAATCCACAGACCGGAACGATAGCCTGGGTGACAGCGATCGCCTTGATCCTCATTTTCGTGGTGTTTGTCGCACTCCAGGGATTGTTCGACATCTGGGAAGTACGGCATGACAAGCGAGTGGGTACCGGGAATCTGGAATCACCGATTGCTGCGTACAAGAAGGAACAGGACCTGAAGCTTGGCAGTCTGGAAGCAGCCAAGAAGGCTACTCTGGAAGATGCCCGGGCAGGTAAGGTACTGGCTGCCCCTCCACCACCGGCTGCACCAGCGACCCCTGCCAAGACACCAACGAAGTAGGGAATAGGGAGTAGAAGATAGAATAGCATGCAAGAGCCGAAGAGAGCATCCCTGGTACATCTGATCATCGCACTGGTCGTGCTGGTGCCGCTCGGATTATTGCCGCTCTTTTTCATGGAACCACAGGTGGATCGTGATCCTTTGCTCAAAGCAGAAGAACTCAGTGCCATCCTGAATGAGTTCACTCCTGAAGCGAAGAAACAGATTCTGAAGCACATCAATGTCCGTGATGATCGTCTGGCACTCCTTCCATACGAACGACTAGATGATATGGTCAAACTGCTGAAGGATGAACCCAAAAAACTGGCAGCATTACCAGAAGCCAAAAGAGATGAGAAGCTGGAACGCACCCTGGAACAACTGGATCGTCGTGAGCCGATCCCTGTTGAACTCCAAGGTGTAGGCATTGTCGAAAAGCTGGGTGTTCGTTTACCTCTCGATCTCATCTTCCGAGACGAAGCAGGTAAGAAGCAACCTCTCGGTGCCTTCTTCCAGACAGGCAAGCCGGTCATCCTCACGCTCAACTATTCCGATTGCCCTCAGCTATGCCATGTGCAGCTCAACAATTTTGTCGAGGTGATGGAGACCAACAAGATCCTCCCCGGCAAAGACTTCGAGATCGTGACCGTCAGCATCAACCCGAACGAAGGTCCTACCAAGGCCCGCAACGCCAAGAAGAACTACCTGCGCGAACTGAACGTCAGCGAGAACAGCTGGCACTTCCTGACGACCGACGATGATGCGTCCATCAGGAAGCTGGCTGCCACCGTCGGGTTCAACTACAAGTTTGATCCGGTCAAGAAGGACTACGCTCACTCATCTACGCTCATCTTCTGTTCGCCCGGTGGTGAGGTTTCCCAATACTACCAGGGAATCGTTTACGATCCGAAGGAACTGACAAAGAAGATTGACGAAGCCCGTCAAGGCTTGCAGATCGCTTCCGGAACGGAAGAGAACCTGCTTAACTGCAAAATCATCGATGACAGCAAACCATTCGCAGCCCTGTCGATGCGAGTGATGAAGGTGGTCGCCAGCATCCTGGCGGTAGGCCTCATCCTCACCTTGAGCATCCTCTGGATGCTCCCCAACCGACACCCTGCCGTACTGCCTCCGCTGGAAGGAGTGAACCGTTCATGAACTTAGCCCTCTTTGCCACTGACCTCAAAGATAGAACGTACTGGCTTCCTCAACAGCTTTCCGAGGCTGCTGCCGAAACCGATGTACACTTCATGTTCATCTACTGGCTCAATGTCTTCTTCTTTGTGGGTATCACGGGGCTGCTTTGCTTCTTCTGCTGGAAGTACCGTCGTCGTACCCCTGACCAGAAGCCACTGCCTTCGCCATCGCACAACACCACCATTGAAATTGTCTGGTCGGTGCTTCCTACACTCGTCTGTATTGGTCTCTTCTACGTCGGCTTCATTGTCTACCAGGACCTGATGGAACCACCCCGCGAGACTTTTAAGGTGAATGTTGTCGGACAGAAGTGGTTCTGGAACTTCAAGTATCCTCGTACCGGTCTTGAGAGCCCAAACGAACTGCACGTACCAGCTAACACACCGATTGAGCTGATCATGACCTCGGAAGATGTCATCCACGCTCTTTACATTCCTGCTCTTCGCACGAAGAAGGACTGCGTCCCAGGCCGTTACTCGAAGCTGTGGTTCAATGCTGCTACCCCTGGTACCTACAACATTTTCTGTGCAGAGTACTGTGGTACCAGTCACTCGGAAATGTACGCCAAGCTGGTCGTTCATCCCACGATGGCGGACTTCAACGCCTGGCAGAAGTCACTCGAAGAAGAGCTCGACAAGATGCCTCCCGTGAAGCTGGGTGAATACGTCTGGAAGAGCAAAGGCTGCCGTGGCTGCCACAGCATTGATGGCACCAAGGGTACTGGGCCGAGTTTCAAAGGCCTCTGGGGCATGACCCGGGATGAGCACCTGACCTATAAGCCCAGCACCGGTGCCAAGGCACCATCACAGGTCGATGAAAACTATATTCGCATGTCCATCAACGAACCCAACGATGAAGTTCGTGATGGCTTCGGCAACGTTACCGCGATGCCTAGCTACAAGGGTCGTCTGACAGATAAACAGATCAACGGTGTGATCGAGTTCCTGAAGTCGATCGGCAAGAATGCTGCACCGGCAGCACCAACGAAACAATAACGCAACAATACGAATCAACGGCGCCAGGGCGCCATAGCAGGATAGGAGTGAACCATGTCGCACAACACGAACGGCGGATACCCGCCAGGCGACAATTACCTGAATCGCACCAAAGGCTTCCTCAGCTGGATCACCACGCTTGATCACAAGCGCATTGGCATGATGTATCTGGCATCAGTCCTCTTCTTCTTCTTCGTTGGTGGCACTTTTGCCATCCTGCTGAGAACCGAATTGCTCACGCCCAAGCAAAGCGTGCAGATGCCCCAACCCTACGATTCCAAGGGCAACCCACTCCCTGAAAAGTTCCTCTTCGACAAGGATACCTACAACAAGCTGTTCACGCTCCACGGGGCGATCATGGTGTTTCTCGTGATCATCCCCAGCATCCCGGCCTCGCTGGGTAACTTCGTTCTGCCCATCATGCTCGGGGCGAAGGATGTCGCGTTCCCGCGGCTCAATCTGTGGAGTTATTACCTCTACATTATCGGAACGGTCTGCTTCCTGATAACGCTGGCGGTGGGGCAACTCGATACCGGATGGACGTTCTACACGCCCTACAGTTCCAGTTCCGGCATCGGCACCAACACCAATGTCATCATGGCTACGATGGGTGCCTTCATCCTCGGTTTCAGCTCGATCTTTACCGGCATCAATTTCCTCGTCACCATCCACTCGCTGCGTCCAGCCGGTATGACCTGGTTCCGCATGCCCTTGTTTCTGTGGGCACTCTATGCCACCTCTGTTATTCAGGTGCTGGCAACTCCTGTGCTGGGTATCACGCTGCTGATGCTCATGGTCGAAAGGGCCTTCAGCATCGGTATCTTTGATCCCAAGCTCGGCGGCGATCCCGTGCTTTTCCAACACTTCTTCTGGTTCTACAGTCACCCTGCTGTGTACATCATGATTGTGCCAGGCATGGGTGTGGCCAGCGAGATCATTACCTGCTTCAGCCGAAAGACGATCTTCGGTTACCGTCAGATCGCCCTCTCCAGCGTGGGCCTCGCCCTCATCGGGTTCCTCGTCTGGGGTCACCACCTGTTCACCAGCACTCAGTCAAACCTGGCCAGCATGATCTTCAGCTTCCTGACGTTCTTCGTAGCCATCCCCTCTGCTATCAAGGTATTCAACTGGCTGGCGACTCTCTATAAGGGCTCGATCAGCTTCCAGACACCGATGCTCTACGGCCTATCGTTCATCGTGCTGTTCACCATTGGTGGCTTGACCGGTATCTTCCATGCAACTTTGTCCACCAGTATTCACTTGCACGATACCTACTTCGTGGTGGCCCACTTCCACTACGTGATGATGGGTTCAGCCCTCATCGCCTTCATCGGTGGCATCTTCTACTGGTGGCCTAAGATGACAGGCAAGATGTACAACGATCGGCTCGGCCAGATTGCTGCGGTCATCATCTTCATCGGCTTCAATGGCACCTTCTTCCCTCAGTTCGTGATGGGAGCCAAGGGTATGCCTCGCCGCTATTACAACTACTACGCAGAGTATCAGCCTTACCACAAGGCTTCTACTTACAGTTCCTACTTCATGGCTTGTGGCTTTGTCCTCGCTGGCTTTACGCTGCTGCAGTCGTTGGTGCGAGGCAAGAAGGCTCCACCAAACCCCTGGGGTGGTGCAACGCTGGAATGGCAGACGACTTCTCCACCTCCAACAGAGAACTTCTACCACACGCCCACGATTGACGATCAACCGTACAACTACGAACGCCAGACCTATCTTGGACCGGACCTGGGCTGGAAGGACGACCACTTCGCTCATGAATGGGAAGATATTATGGCACACCAGGATTCCCCTGCGAAAGCAAGCGTTCCTGGGAATGAAACACGCAATGGCTAGCATTCAGGAGACAGAAGTCAGTACCCAGCAGACAGGAGAATAGTATGAAGTCTTTAATTCTGACTGCTGACTACTGGCTCCTGACTACTGCATACCCAAGAGATGACTATGGCAGACTCTCACGCAACTGATAACCATGGGGATCACCCCGAGCACCTGGCGCACCACTTCGATACTGTCGAACAACAGTTCGAAGCAGGCAAGCTGGGTATGTGGGCCTTTATCGCGCAGGAGATCCTCTTCTTCAGTGGTCTCTTCGCTGCCTACTCCGTCTACCGTTACAACAACCCCGAAGTCTTCAAGTTCGCCCACGGCTTCCTTGACAAGAACCTGGGGGCCATCAATACCTGCGTGCTCCTGTTCAGCAGCTTGACGATGGCCTGGGGTGTCCGCTGTGCCCAACTCGGCAATCGCCGGGGCTTGATGATGAACCTCGCGGTCACCATCCTCTGTGGCTTTGCGTTCATGGGGATCAAGTATGTTGAGTACAGTCACAAGATTCACGAGGGCATCCTCTGGGGCAGTAATTACCACCCCAGCCCCGAAGCAATCAAGCATCTGAAAGAGCATGCGAAAGAAGCCAAGCATCCAGAACCTATCGAGCCTCCGAATGTTCGCACGTTCTTCGGCATCTATTTCATGTTGACAGGTCTGCACGGTATCCACGTTGTCGTGGGTATTGGCCTCCTGTTCTGGCTGCTGCTGCGTGCCTATCGAGGAGACTTCACTCCTCAGAACTTCACTGCGGTCGATTTTGTGGGCCTCTATTGGCACATTGTCGATTTGATCTGGATCTTCCTGTTCCCACTCCTTTACCTCATTCACTAACAAGCTGATGGACCTTTCTATCAGCCTTCAGCTTGGAGATGAAACATGAGCAGCGTTAGCGATCCGACACCTTTGCATGCACAGGGAACACCAGCCGATCACGGACATGGGCATGGTGGCCACGGTCATGAAGAGCATGGGGCCTACCCCTGGGTACACATTACACCCTTGCCCACACTGATTACCGTCTGGGTCATCCTGATGGTATTGACCTTCATTACCGTCGCAGCGACCTGGGTTGATCTGGGCCCACTGAACATCTGGATTGCGATGTTCATTGCCTTCGTCAAAGGCACGTTGGTCGTGCTCTACTTCATGCACATGAAGCAGAACAAGCCGTTCATTGCCTACTCGTTCACGTTCTCACTCGCCTTCGTCGCGTTCTTCCTGGCAATGGTGATGCTCGACAGCAAGGCCTACAATCCCCAAGTGGAACAGCGCCGCCTGGATGATCCGGAACAGACTACGGTCAAACCGTTTGAGGCTCCACCTCCAGTGAATCCATCACCTGCTGCACCGACGAAGTAACGCTGTTATGAACAATGAAAGCAAGCCAGCGAAGCGATTCGCTGGCTTGTTGCATTACAGCAACCGACCCCACACTGCCTTCAGATAGCGACTCTCGCGCACATGGGCATAATAGGGGTGATCGGGGCCTGCACCACTCAGGTGGAATACCTGCAGCACCCGGCCCGCTTGCCAGGCAGCACGTCTCACACAATCAATAAACAGATCCTCGCTGATGAGCCCCGTGCAGGAACAGGTGAGGAACACGCCGCCGGGGGCAACGACCTGCATGGCCAGGCGGTTCATGTCGAGGTACTGTTTGAGGGCCAAGTCGATCTCTTCACGGTCGCGGGTCTGCTTGGCAGGATCGAGGATGACAACATCGAAGAACTGCTGGCGGGCGATGGAATCCCGGAGCCAGGGATAGAGATCGGTCTGCACGAACTTCACCCGGGCCTGATTCAGGTTGGCATTCTGTTTGGCAGTTTCCAGGCACTCTTCATCAAGATCGAGCCCCACGGTTTCCTCAGCCTTCCCGATGGACTTGGCATACACCGCGAAACCACCGGTATTGCAGCAGATGTCGAGTACCTTCTTGCCCGGCGTGAACCGTGACAGGTAATGGCGATTGTCCCGCTGATCAACGAAGAAGCCTGTCTTGTGCTTGGCCCCGGGTTGCACTTTGAAGCGAACGCCATGCTCGACGATATCCACGCTGCCGGGCAGATCGATAGCCCAGCAGTCGAACGATTCCTGCTTCTGCACGTGCTCTTCGGCAAACCAGTAGAAGCGTGAGCTGGGGAAGAGTTCGAGCAGCACTTCCTTGATGACATCTCGCCATTTCCACATGCCTGCGGAGAAGAACTCGAGCACGATAATGTCGCCAAAGCGATCCACCACCAGGCCACTCAGTCCATCGCCTTCGGAGTGTACCAGCCGATAGGCATTGGTGACCGTATCGAGCTGGTGCATGTCACGCCGAAGGGCTACCGCCTGGGTCAGCTTGCGCCGGAAGAAGTCGGCATCGATCACTTCATCGCGATTGGAGGTGAGTACCCGCAGTGAGATACGAGAGTGGCCGTTGTAGAACCCGCGCCCCACCCAGCCGCCCAGGTCTTCGATATCGACGATGGTACCTGGTGGTGGTTTCTGGAAAGGCTTCTCCACCATCTTCTGGAAGATCCACGGATGGGACGACCGCCTTTCGATCTTCAGACGAATAGTGGGCAGTGGTGGATTGGTGGAAGCAGTTTCAGACATGTGCAGCACAGTGATGAGAATAGGGGTCCTGGAGACTATCGTATGGAAGCAGAGTGCATGAAGCTTATTGACATCCACTCATCACCATGCCAGACTAACACTCTTGCCTGTGATCCTGCCTTTGATGATCATCCGGGAGTTTGGTTGATGTTGCCTCTTCGTCGCTGTCTGCTGTTGGCTGCTAGTGTACTGTCGCTCGGTATCGTTGCAGAAGCCCAGTCGCCTGCCCCGGCACTGGCTATTGCGAACACTCTCGAAGGTCACAAGGAACTGGTCTACTCGGTCAACTTCTCCCCCGATGGCAAGCATCTGGTTAGCGGGGCTTTTGACAAGTCGCTCAAGCTCTGGGATGTGGCCACCGCGAAGGAGTTGAAGAGCTATGCAGGGCCCAGCGGCCATACCGATCTGGTCCTCACCACCGCCTTCAGCCCCGATGGTCGGCTGATTGCTTCGGGTGCCAAGGACAACAGCATCAAGCTGTGGGACATGCCCATCAGCGGATCGTACCGCAGTTATGCTGGTGCCAGTGCCCCGGTGACATGTCAGGCTCTCACCCCCGATGGCACCAGGCTCGTAGCTGGTCTGGAAGATGGCACTGTCAAAATCTGGAACACCAGCGATGGCAAAGAACAGTCCACGCTCAAGCAGAAGAGCAAAGTGGTAGCGCTGGCCATCTCCGCCAATGGTCAATGGCTGTCGGTGGGGGAAGCAAGTGGTGCGATCAACATCTATCAACTGAGCGACAACAAACTGGTAGGGCAACTGCCTGCTCACACGAACGAAGTACGTGGGCTGGGGTTCCATCCGAACAATCAACTGCTTTTCAGTGCTGGGCAGGATGGGTTGGTGAAGGTGTGGAACGTGTCCCCAGTTGTAGCGCCCACGGCTCCGAAAGCTCCGGAGAAGGCCCCAGCACCGGACAAAAACGCCAAGACGCCAGAAAAGAAGACGTCTGCAGAACAGAAGAATACCAAGACCGACGATAAGAACGCCAAGACCCCTGAGAAGACAGCCAAGCCTGAAGAGAAGTCTGCGAAACCAGCGGACAAGGAGAACAAGCAAGCAGAGAAGAAAGCTCCTGCCGAACAGAAGCCCGCCAAGACAGAAGACAAGAAGGATACCACACCCAAGCCCGTTCGCAGTTTCACTGCCTCCCCTACCCCCATCACCAGCTTTGCGGTTATCGATGGTGGCAACCGGGCGGTGATCGCCAACCAGGATGGCCTGGCCAAGGTCATCAACCTTAGTACTGGCAATGTTGACAAGGAACTCAAAGGCCACGCCGGGGCCATCCAGGCAATTGCCGCGACAGGCAACAGTCAGCTCATTTTCACAGCCAGTGTCGATAAGAAGCTTCGCTGTTTCAATGTGAACGATGGCAAGGAACTGAAGGTACTGCCAAACGATGCTCTCGCTCGCACCCTCTTCTCGTCAGGCAATACGCTGATCGTGGGCAACAGCGATGGCACCATCCAGGTGCTGAACATCACCAACACCCCGAATCAGCCTTTGCCCGAAAGCTTCGGCAAGGCCATTCATACCTTCAAGCAGCCAAGTAGCGTAGCCAGCGTGATCATGGCCAATGCGGCCTCGCTGATCTATGCCAGTCAGGACAAGTCGGTGACCAGTTACAAGATCGCCAGCGATACTCCCCTTCGCAACCTGGCCGGGCATGGCAACCTCGTCGATGCGGTCGTCTTCAGCCCCGATGGACTTGCCATTGCTTCCAGCAGCCACGATGGGACTATTCGATTCTGGAACACCCACGATGGCAAACAGATCGGTGAAGTGAAGCTGGCTGCGCAGCCTCTCTACTGCCTGGCTTGGCGCGGTGATGGCAAGCAACTGGCTGTCGGCAGCTTTGATCGCAGCATCCGCTTGATCGATGTCGCTGGCAAGAAAGTGGAACGGGAGATCAAGGGCCTCGATGACAAGTCTGCCCCGAACGGGCATAGCGATGCAGTCTACTCCATCGCCTACGTCGGTAACGATCAACTCTACTCCGCCGGTGCCGATGGCAAGATCAAGCTTTGGACCATCGCTGATGGTGGCATGGCCAAGACACTCATCGATCCCACTCTGAAAGACAAAGCCCAACGCGACTTCATCAACACCATCAAACTCACCAGCGATGGCAAGAAGTTGGTCGCCGTCGGCAACGGCGGCTGGATCACCATCTGGAACACAGCCGACGGCAAGCTGCTGCACAGCCAGAAACTCCCCATCGGACTCTATGGCCTCTCCATCAACAAAGACGGCAATCTCATCGCCACCGGCAACATGAACGGGACGGTCTACATGATCAAGATGCCGTAAGGCGCTGGAGTACTGGCTTCAGCCGGCAAGCGGTGCCACTGCGGTCATAGCACCAAACTTGGCAGCGCCTCCGCTGGTTTGAAGGCTGCACACCGTTCCGCGACAGCTTTCGCCAGCGCCAGGTATTGCTTCGCTACGTCGCTTTCAGGATGGCTATGAACCACCGGATCGCCGGCATCGCCTTGGATGGCTACCTGAGAGATAATAGGTAACTTGGCCATCAAGGGGACGTTGTATTCAGCGGCACAGGTGGCTCCGCCGCCTGAACCGAAGATGGGGTACTGCTTGCCATCGTCGCCCTGGAAGTAGCTCATGTTCTCAACCACGCCGAGGATGGGAACTTTGAGTGTTTCGAACATGTGAGCACCACGGCGAACGATGTCCAGGCTCACATCCTGAGGCATTGTTACCAAGAGTGCCCCGGTAGGGGGCACTTCCTGACAGAGAGAAAGCTGTGCATCGCCGGTGCCTGGGGGCAGATCGACGATGAGGAAGTCGAGTTCGCCCCAGGGTATCTGGGTGATGTAGGCGACGACGTATTTGCCTACCATCGGCCCGCGCATGATGTTGGCTTGTCCCGAGGGCGAGATGAAAGCTGATGACATGATCTTGATGCCAAACTTCTCGACGGGCAAGCCCTGAGTTCGTTGATCGACGGTACTGACGCCAACCATCTTCCCGATGCTGGGGCCAAGGATGTCACCATCAGCCAGGCCTACACGAAAGCCCTGTTTCTGGAGAGCGATAGCGAGGTTGACCGCCACGGTGGACTTGCCCACGCCTCCCTTACCACTGGCGACTGCGACGGTGTATTTGATGTTTGAACTCATGGTGTATCTCCATCTGCATCTTTGCCAGGTGGTTCCCAACTGCACAGCGAATGCAGAAATTCAAAAGTATAGATGCCAGTATCGTGCCCATCGTTCCAGACGATCTTGTAGGCATAATTGCCCAGGGGCGTAACTGCTTTCGGCTTCGGATCGCCCTTGGGGATGTCCTTCTCTTTGAGCACTGTCAGCGACAGCCCGATGTTGGTTGGCTTCACCAGTGGCGCCGTGATGCGATGACGGTCTTCATTGCAACTAGCACACGGACACGAGTTGCGGAGTGTGCTCCAGGCGATGTACCCTACTGTTTCATCGGCCCAGGTGATCTTCACGTGGTCGTCGTCGAACTGGGCGAGGGCCTGCGGGCGGTAGAGTGGTGTCATGATTTCAGCAGCTTCTTCGCTTGGGCCCAGCTTCGGGTGTTGATGACATCAGCCTTCGTGAGCCAGCCCCGTCGGGCGACATCGATACCGAACCGCAGCAAGGCAATCTCGTCGGTCGAATGGGCATCGGGGTTGATGGCGAACTTGACCCCCAGTGCTTTTGCCTGCTTGACGTGGAGCCAATCCAGATCAAGCCGGGCCGGGTGGGCATTGATTTCGATGATGGTTCCAGTCTCCGCTGCTGCCTTCATGATGGCATCAAGGTCGAGTGCATAGCCATCACGACGAAGCAGGAGCCGACCGGTGGCGTGGCCGAGGATATCGACATGCGGATTGCGGATGGCCTTCAGGATACGTTCGGTCATCTGCTCGCGGGTTTGGGTGAAGTGGGTGTGAACGCTGGCCACCACGTAGTCAAACTCGGCGAGGAGCTTATCCTCGAAATCGAGTTCGCCATCAGGAAGGATGTCGCACTCGGTGCCTTTGAGAACCTGGAAGCCTGTGAGCTTCTCATTGAGGGCATCAATCTCTTTCCACTGCTTCTTCACTCGTTCCGGTGTCAGGCCCCGAGCGACGTTGAGCGACTGGGAATGGTCGCCAATACCCAGGTACTTGAGACCCAGCTTCTTCGCAGCCTGGGCCATCTCCTCGAGAGTATGAGCACCATCGCTGGCAGTCGTATGGCAATGGAACGTCCCCACGAGATCAGCCATTTCGATGAGCGTGGGCAGCTTCTTCTCTGCTGCAGCCGCTATTTCGCCGGTATTCTCTCGCAGTTCCGGGTGAATGTACTGCAAGCCCAGATGGGCGAAGAGTTCTTCTTCAGTGTGGGCAGCGAGTTTCTTCTTGCCTCCTTCGAGTGCATATTCGTTGAGCCTGAGGCCATGATCAATGGCCCGTTGCCTCATGGCAATGTTGTGTTCCTTGCTGCCGGTGAAGTAGTGGAGCGCGAAGGCAAACGAAGTGTCAGCGACGACCCGCAGGTCAGCCTGGATGCCTTGCTTGAGGACGACGCTCGACTTAGTCTCACCGCGCACCAGTACCTGGTCCACATCAGGCGACTGGGTGAAAACATCCATCACTGCATCCACATTGGTGGCACTGACAAGGATGTCGAGGTCGGCGACGGTTTCTTTGCGTCGTCGTAAGCTGCCACAGAGTTCGGAACGCTGAACGCCCTTAACGCTGCGAACCAGTTCCAGCAGCTTGAGGCCCAGTTCTTCCGCAGCATTGATCAGGAAGCGGTGCCCCACTTTATCGAGGAAGGCGATGCCTTCGAGAATCTTGGCCTGGGTCTTCTCACCGAAGCCTTTGAGACCGGCGATGGTGCCTGCTTCGCAGGCTTTCTGCAGTTCAGCCACACTGCTGATCTTGAGCGTCTGATGCAGGACGGCGATCTTCTTGGGCCCGAGACCGCCGATCTTGAGCATCTCCACGAGGCCTGCAGGCAACTCTGCTTTCAGATTGTCCAGGAACTCTAACTTGCCGGTGTCGACGATCTCTTTGATCTTGGCTGTCAGGGTTTCGCCGATACCTGGGATATGTCCCAACTCACCTCGTTGCACTTTGCCGACGAAGTCGCCTTCGTACTGTTCAATGGCCCGGCTGGCATTGTGATAGGCTCGGCAACGAAAGTCGTTCTCGCCTTTCAGTGCGAGTAACGTTCCGCAGTCGTCCAGTATTTTGGCAATCTCAGCTTTGTCGATCATGGGTCAGTTGAGAGTGTTGGGTTGAGAGATGGAACCACCAACGAAAAGAGCCAGTAGACATTCTACTGGCTCCCCTGCATTGGTGTGATAGTAGGTGTTAGTATCGCCATTCCATACGAAAGAAGGGGCCGTGGTAGTCGAAGCGGCCGAAGGAGGAATCGCTCATCAGGTTGATATCCTTCGAGAACCAGGCTTCGTACATGTAGCCTGCCGTGAAGCTGAGTCGATCACAGAAACGTGGTGGTGCATACCGAAGGCCGAGTTGACCACCGGTGTGCCAGAGAATGCCACCTTTGGAGGAACTGTCTTCTTCGTAACCTTGTTCACCATCGATAACAGATTCGATGCTGGCTTTGGCACGGTAGGAACCCCATTGAATGCCCACATCCGCAGAGGCACTGAGTGACAACCCCGTGTCGCTGAACGGGAGGAACATGCGGATTCCCGTTCGTGGGCCTGCACCCACAAACTGTTGACGAATACGAGTGGTGAAGAAGCTCGGGTCATTCATGATAAAGCTGAAGTCGGCCCGGTTGTAGAAGTCGGCAACGGTCAGGCGAATCGAGAGGTCCCACTGAGCTCGAATCACCGAAAGCAAAGCGAACGAATCGGAGAGTACACCGAAGTCCAGTGCATGCAGTTCTGCTGAGCTATAGAGATCGTAGTTCGTCTCAAGAAATGGTTCGTAAGCCGTTTCAGAGGCATCGCTATAGATGCCCCGGTACCCGAAGTAGGGATTGAACGTGCCACGGTTCATCAGGCCAAACTCAAAACGGGGCGACACGGTCCAGTCGAGGTTCTGCTTGAAATCACCGGTACTGGAATCGCCCGGCTGCTTCAGTCGAGGCTGGACCAGGGCAAAATCGAGATTGAAGAAGTACGAAGGCTGGTAGGTCTCTTCGAAGATGGGCGGAGGCAATGCTGAGAGGTCTGATTGCTGAGCATTACCCACCGTGGTACACAACAACAGCAGCAAGAAACTGAGTCGATTGTTCATGTGCGCATCTCCACCCTGAATCGGGCAATGCTGATACCCGAGAGCGGATGAAACTGCAAGACTATTCAGCAACGGAATAGGAAGTCTGCGTAGACTAGGCAGCTTGCTGCTCTTCCATCATCTTCTTCCAGGCAGACCACAGCCTGGTAAACACTGGCCCATTCACAGGCAACCTGCGGCCGTCGATGTTCCCCACCGGAGCGATGCCGAACGGGGTGCTGGTCAGCAACATCTCTTCTGCACTCAGGATGTCATCCTCACGCAGGTCTGCTTCCTCCCACTGGAGGTCCAGTTGGGAGCAGAGTTCTTTCACCACCTGCAGTGTGACCCCTGCTAGAACCCTACTGCTGCGCGGTGTTTGCAGTCGTCCATTTTGCACCAGAATAACATTTGCTATGGATGTTTCGGCCACGAACCCATTGCGATCCAAGAGCAGGGCCTGGCCTTCCGGATGGATGTTCTTCACTTCCTGCTCTGCCAGCCACCAGTGCAGTCGGCTACGCTGCTTGGCACTGGTCCATGGACCATCCGGACTGGTAATGCTTCGGGCAATGCGTACCACTGCTCCTCGTTCATAGTAATGCTGAAAGCGAACATCGCTGAACGGGAAAGCGTACACGATCAGTTCCGGTTCCGCTTGCAAGATGCCACCGGGCAGCCCGAGGTAGTTGCCAACTACACCACCCGTCATGAGCCAGACGACGCTCCATTCGGGTACGTCAGGTTCAGACTGCTGGCTGCGTTGCAACACTTCGTTGATGATCTTCGATAGCTCAACTGGTTGCAGGCGAAGCTGCAGCTTGCAGATCGCACAACTTCGCTGAAACCGATCGAGATGATCGGAAAGACGGAAAAGTTTCCCAGAATACGTTCGACATTGATCGGTGGCGGTAACACCCATGGCGAAACCGGCATCGTGTACGGGCAACCGCACCTCTTCCAGAGGCAGATAGTGACCAGATTGATATGCCCATCCGATCATGAAGTTCACCAGAACATCGTGCACAACCATTCCAAGACTTGTCGTAGCCGTATATTACCTGAATAGCTTTGAACGACTACGCAGGAGTTGGCTTGTTCGTTTCGTCTTATAGCCCAGCATGGAATGTTGAAGAGGTGGCAGCGTCGTGGGATGGCTATGCCGAACCACTGGTGCGGCAGATCGCAGCGAATGCGATCAAACCTCGACAAAAGCTTCCCGTAGAAGAGCTACAGGAGAAGCTACTCCACTGGCACGAAAATCCCCCACAGGTAGACCGACGACTACGGGAACTTTCCACAGAGTGTCGCACGCTGCTGGCCATGATGTACATCGGCAAGCGAGCCCAGTGGCGGGTTGGGACACTCCTCGAACTCGTTAGTTGTCTGCACGGCCAAAGTGCCGAGACGCTGGCAGTCGATGGGCTCAAAGTCATCGAAGAACTATTCCTGCAGGGGATGGTGGTACCTGTTGCCAACCCGGATCGAAAGAAACTGACGAGCTTTGAAGAATGGCTCGGGCAAAGCTTACCCCAGAACTACCGGGTCTGGGTTGCTCCTGAACTGCTGGCTCGGGCAGCGGGGCAGTATGATGTTCTACCGGAACTCCGCGAAGAGAGCATCAGTGGGGCTACACCTATCCACGAATCTGATGGTCTTGAGTGGTTTCTCCGTCTTGGCGTGGCCTGGCAGCAGATTCATGATTCACCCGCCAAGCTCACACAACAGGGTGTCTTCTTCAAACGCGATCAGGATCGTCTGACGGAAGACAGTCTGCTTAATCAGCCGATCAGTGAACAAGGACAACAGCTGGTGCAGCAGGGCCATCTGGTGATGTCACTGGGGTTGGCGCTCGGCTTACTTCGCTACCAGGAACCACAGATATTCAGCGGCAAGTTCCCGGAGAGTTGGAACAGGGGTTGGAAGCCTAGCCTGGTTCACATCATCGGGACACTGGGCGACTTGCATCAGTGGTCTGTCACCGACGGCTGGTGTGGTATCCAGTCGGGGACGAACCCCTGGCCTTCGTCCATGCTGCTCATGCTGACACTGCTGACACGCATGCAGCCTCAATCTTGGACGACACCTGCACAACTGGCTGACTGGCTGGGAAGACATCACTGTTACTGGTCACCCCGTGAGCATGTGCCTGATCTGCGCCAACCTGTCGAATCGATCCTCCTCGGCATCTTCGCTCCACTCAAGTTGATTCAGGTGAGCAAGACTGACGAAGGAGAACATGCGGTCAGGCTATCCCCCGTCGGTCGGTCCATTCTGCTGGAGAAAGCAGAGCCAACGATCCCCGAGTTCCCGAAGACTCTACTCGTACAGCCTAACATGGAGATGATGGCGTACCGCCAGGGGCTGACACCGAAGCTGGTGTGTTCACTCAGCAAGCTGGCCACGTGGAAGACATTGGGTGCAGCCTGCATGCTCACCATCGATCAGCACAGTGTGCATCGCGGACTCGAAGGGGGCAGCAGCTTCGAGGAACTGAACGCCCAACTCGAACAGCATACGGTTCATCCTGCTCCGGGGAACGTGATCGAAGCTTTGCGTACCTGGGCAGCCAAGCGAGATCGGTTGGCGGTGTATCAGGGAATCAATCTCCTGGAGTTCCTCAGCAAGGATGATCGCGATGATGCACTTTCACGCGGGCACAAGGGACTTCCGCTGGCAGATCGCTATATCCTGGTGGAGCAGGAAGAAGAGATCGACTATCGACACTTCCGTACGCTCGGCTCACGCGATTACATGCTTCCTCCCACGCAATGTGTGCTGGTGGCTGAAGATGGGGTGACGCTTACCGTTGATCCAACCCGGGCCGATCTGCTGCTGGAAACTGAACTCCTTCGCTTTACGACTGCTTCATTGGTGAATGACACCAGACAATATCGTCTTTCGAGTGAAACGCTGAACCAGGCACGATCTCAAGGCCTGAGCTTTCGCTTCTTGAGCGAATGGTTCACCCAGCGTACGGGTTTGCCCATCACTGCTGCGGCCCGGTTACTCTGGCCGGAGCGGGAGACAGCCAAGCTGCCTGCCGAGATGGTGATGATTCTGCGAACATCCGATGAAACGCAAGCAGATGGCTTGTGGCAATGGCCAGAGACACGGGTCTTCCTGCAGGATCGGCTCGGGCCTACGGTGTTCCAGGTAGCTGTCCCTCAACTGCATCAACTCAAGAAGAAGCTGGCGGAGATTGGCTTGGAAATGGTGGGCGAGCATTCGATGGAGATTGCAGCCAGCGCGTAAGGTGGAACGCATTATGTGGTATCGTCTGCTCGGTCCCCTGGTTCGCTGTTTGCCTGCGGAGGCTGCACATGCCACCGGGCTGAAGTTACTGCAGGTTCCCATCCGTTATGCACCGCTCGTTCGAGACCCCTGGCAATGGCAGGGACTCACCTTTCGGAACAAGGTGGGGATTGCAGCAGGGTTCGATAAGAATGCCGTCGCACTCGCTGGCCTCGAACGGTTGGGTATCGGCTTCGTTGAAATTGGTACCGTGCTGGTGGAGCCTTGGCCGGGCAACGATCAGCCCCGTCTCGAACGACTTTACTCACAGAAGGGCATCTGGAATCGGCTCGGCTTCCCCAGCGATGGTGTCGCAGCGGTAGCACCAAGACTGGCGCAGTACCCCCGTGGCCAACGGCAGGGCATGCTGGTCTTCAGCAACATTGGGCCCCACCCTGGGCATCTCAAGAGTTGTAGTACGCCTGAAAGTTATCTCACCCTCGCACGGGATGAGTTGATCCAACTGATTGACAAGCTTTACGAACAGAGCGATGCCTTCGTCATCAATTTAAGTTCGCCGAACACGGCTGGACTGCGCGGCCTGCTCAGCGATCCCCGTTTGACTGATGACCTGGTGAAGCCGGTTCATCAACATTTGCAGCAATTGGCTTCGAAGCAGCAGCGTTCGATGCCACTACTGATGAAGCTACCACCAGATGATCCGGAGAAGCAAGCCTGGACAGGATCCACGCTACGGCAGGTAATTGAACCGCTGCTCAAGAGCAACGCCTGCGAAGGTTTCGTTGCAGTGAACACTTCCACGAGATTGACTCAACAATTGTTGCAACGTGATCTCGGTGGTGTCTCGGGTGGCCCACTGTTACCTCTCGCGGTTGACTGCATCAAACTGCTGCGTTCCATCGTGGGCAGCGAGAAACTGATCATCGGCTGCGGAGGTATCACTGCACCAGATCATGCAGTGCAGTTGCATCAGGCCGGTGCGGAACTGGTGGAACTCTACAGCGGCATGATCTTTGTCGGCCCACGCCTCCCGGCAGATTGTGCAGCAGCCCTCGGAAAGGTCTCATCATGAATGTGCTCACCAGGACCATTCAGGGCCAGACGCTCCACTATACCAAGCTTGCCTTGGGGCTGGCAGCGCTGGGCAGACCGGGGTATATGAACCTGGGCCATGCCGACGATCTCCCTGCTGAGCGTACCCAGCAAGCGATGCTGGAGAATGCAATTGCGGTGATGGATGAAGCCTGGGCGCTCGGCATCCGCTGGTTCGATGCGGCCCGTTCCTATGGGCTCGCTGAAGACTTTCTGCAGATATGGCTGCGTACACGGAACATCGATCCTGAACAAGTAACAATCAGTTCCAAGTGGGGCTACACCTACACAGCTAACTGGCAGGTACATGCCGAGCACCATGAGGTGAAAGACCTGAGCCTGGCAACACTACGCCGACAGATTGCGGAATCATCCTATCGTCTGGGCAACTGGCTCAGTTTGTATCAGATCCATTCAGCAACTCTCGAAAGTGGTGTTCTCAGCAATGATGCAGTGCTGGATGAACTTGCCCGCATCCGTGATGGCGGAATGATCATGGGGTTATCGGTGACAGGGGTGCATCAGAGTGCCACCATCGAAAAGGCACTGACAGTAAACCGGGGTGGGCAGCCTTTGTTTGGAAGTGTGCAGGCAACGTGGAACCTGTATGAACAATCGGCAGGTGCCACATTACAGGCAGCACACGATGCCGGGTGGCTCGTTATCGTCAAGGAAGCCTTGGCCAATGGCAGACTGACTGAGCGTGGGCAATCGGCAGGTAGTGAGTTGCGACGGTTTTGCGAAAGTACCCAACAGGCGATGGACGCAGTGGCTTTGGCTAGTGTACTCCATCAACCCTTTGTGGATGTCGTACTCTCAGGGGCTGCGAGCCTGGAACACATCAGAAGCAATGTACAAGCGCTTTCAGCTCAACCTATACCATCGCTGAAAGACATGGCTGAAGCAGCGAGCGAGTATTGGCAGGAACGCAGTTTACTTACGTGGAACTAGCGCAGAAAAAACTCCAGCGAAGTTGCTGGAGTCTGGTAGATCAGCTTTATAGTTACTTGGCAGGCTTGGTATCCCCACCACCACCCCAGCCACTAATCTTGACCTGTGATCCATCGATCTTCGTGACATCGGTTGGTGTTTTGAACTTGTCCCCACCACCGCAACCACAACAAAGCAAACCAACTGTTAACAGAGTCAGGGCAATCCGCATGGGTTCTCCTTGAATCGAAAAGTAATGCGGCTCAAGAGCCGCATTACTGAGTCGTTGTTTGAATAATGGTTAGTCAATGATCGCGCTGACATCCTCTGAAATACCGTCTCGTCGACCAATGAGTGTCATGAGCATGTACCAGTCGCGTGGAGTGTTTGGTGGAGCAAAGAGAGTGCCACCGCCAGGGAAGGCGACGGAAGGCCAAGCTCCTGTGAAGATAGCTGCTTGTCCGTAGCGGAGTGTACGAACCGAACCATCACCAAACACAACGTTACAACCAGCGGTATGTCGGCTGGACATTTGGAAAGGGCTGTGATCCACATTTCCACGCTGGGTACCCTGGAAGAGGCCACCCGAGCCAACACCCATCCAGCTTGTCTTGTACAGACGTTGGCCGCCGAAGGAACCGCCGGTAATTTCGCCAATAGCAATGGTGTTACTCGTACCATCCTGGACAGTTAATTGACCAAGCGTCAATGAACCACGATTGGTAAATACACCTGCAAAACCACCGAGGCCTCCGGTGTTGCCGAACTGAGCAAGATAAGGATGAGTGGAGCTGGTACCTTCGCCAGACATGCCGGAAATACCAACATAGTTAGTCCAGCCAAGCGATCCAGCATCAGGAACGGTCAGGTTAATACCAGCAGTTGAGGCACGAACGTTGGGGAAGATAGGACCAAGAGCACCAGCTGAGGTATCGTTCCACATATGAACGCCTACCACATATGCATCGCTACCCCAGGGATTGTTTCCTGATTGTGCAATAGGTGTATCGCTTTGCATGCTATCGCTAGGGCAGAGGAAGGTTTTGATTTGGGTACGTGCAACAGTATTCAACAAGTTGGGAGTAGTGATTGTCCACCAGGGTGGGCCGACACTGACATTCAAACTCATGTTGAGTACATTGGAAAACTGCTTGAAGATATTATCGCCTTCCAGATAAGGCAGAAGAATGGCGAACATACCGATGTGTGGACCATTGGTACCACTCATGCCCGCTGTATTGGGCAGTGGCCCCAGGTAACCTGGCGGCAACTTGTTGTAATCGCCGTGATAATTGTGGGCAGCAATCATGACTTGCCGCATGTTCGAACCACACAACATCTTGTTGGCTGCTTCTCGCACCTTTTGGATCGCGGGGAGCAACAACGCCATCAGAAGGGCGATGATGGCAATAACGACCAGCAACTCGATGAGGGTAAAACCCTTCCGCCTTGGCTGGCTACAAGGCCGATAACCTAACATGAACCTCCGCATACTGCCTCCGAACAAGGAGAGTTGTTGGTGCTCGGATGTGGTCACGGACTGGAATGATTAGATAGAATACCTCAACCAATCTCTCGTGACCTACCTGGCAACATGCCAGGTAATACATCTTCTCGAATCCATTTGTAACATCGCTCCCTCTACTTATCAAGACGCAGAAGTCAAGAATGTAACAAGAATCTCGGAACGAAAGTGCCTAAGCAACTCTTCATCTTTGCGAGAACAGTACATGTCAGCACGATTCAAACTCGTTTGTCCACATGATTGCCCTGATACCTGCAGTATGTCAGTCACGGTGGAGAATGACATCGCCATTGATCTGCGAGGTGACAAGGATCATCCGTTCACTAAGGGGTTTCTCTGTGTCAAAGTCAACCGCTACCTGGAACGTGTCTATCATCCGGAACGCTTGCAATATCCACTGAAACGCGTCGGCCCTAAAGGTTCAGGCCGGTTCGATCGTATCAGTTGGGAAGAAGCCATCGCTACGATTGCTGAGCGCTTTCAGCAGTTGAGGCAATCCCCTCTAGGGCCGGAAACCATTCTCCCCTACAGCTATGCAGGCACCATGGGGCAGATTCAGGGGAATAGCCTGGACCGTCGTTTCTTCCATTACCTTGGAGCATCGCTGCTTGATCGTACCATCTGTGCGACCGCAGGAGTAGCCGGCTCCAACATCACACTGGGCACCCGTGCTGTTGTCGATCCGGATACCGTTCCACAGAGCCGGTGCATCATCAACTGGGGTTCCAATACCAGCGTGACCAACATGCATCTCTGGTCGTTGATGCATCAGGCCCGCAAACATGGGGCCACCATTGTCACCATCGATCCATTCCGCAGCAAGACTGCCGAGCGAAGCGACTGGTGGATACCCATCCGACCCGGGACCGATGCAGCACTGGCGCTGGGTATGATGCATATCATCTTCCGCGATCAATTGCAGGACGATAACTACCTCAACAACTATTGTCTGGGAGCAAAGGAAGTACGTGATCGGGCATTGAACGATTATGCCCCTGAGAAGGTCAGCCGCATCACTGGAATCCCGGTGGTAGACATCGAGAAACTATCGCATCAGTATGCTACGGTATCACCCAGCCTAATACGCTTGAACTACGGCCTGCAACGGCACTATGGTGGCGGGATGGCTGTGCGTACTATTTGCGTGCTGCCTGCGGTGATCGGTGCCTGGAAGAAGCCTGGCGGCGGAGCGATGCTGAGCACCAGCAAACTGTACGATCTACCTGGCCATCGACTGGAAAGACCTGATTTCATTCCCCCTGGTACTCGCACCATCAACATGGTGAACCTCGCCGAAGCACTGAATGGTGAACTGCCGGGACCACCTGTGCAGGCGATTTACGTCTACAACTCGAACCCCGCAGCGGTTTGCCCTGATCTCGAACGTGTCTGGAAGGGGTTCACGAGAGAAGACCTGTTCACCGTGGTGCACGATCTGTTCATGACCGATACTGCCAAGCTGGCGGACATCGTGCTGCCTGCTACCTCACAGCTAGAGCACTTTGATATCCACCATTCCTATGGGCACTTCTATGTGCAGGTGAATGATCCAGCCATTAAGCCACGAGGCGAATGCAAGCCCAACACCGAAGTGTTTCGACTGCTGGCGATGGCCATGCAACTCAACAAACCTGAGCTGTTAACCAGCGATGAAGACCTGGCACGCGAGTTACTTCAGTCGGAACCGCATCCTGCCGATGCCTGCACTACTCCGGGGAAGAAGCCTGCGGGCGCTGAGACGCCACTTGCAGGGATCACGCTCGAACGACTGAGAGCAGAAGGCCCCCTTCGACTGAATGTGCCCACGGACTATCTGCCGTTTGCGACTGGATACTTCCCCACCCCATCGGGCAAATGCGAGATCTACAGCTCCACATTGAAAGAGATGGGGATCGATCCACTGCCTATCTATACACCACCCGCGGAAGACCCGTTCGATAACCCCTTGGCACAACGCTTTCCACTACAGATGATTTCGCCCCCTCAGCCGTCGTTCCTGAATTCTTCGTTTGCCAATGTTACCAGTCTCAGGCGAGATGAAGGCGAACCTACCGTGGAGATACATGTAGCGGATGCAGCTATCCGAAGCATTGAGCATGGGGAAATGGTGCAGGTATTTAATGATCGAGGCAGTTACCGGGCCAAAGCGGTAGTGGGGGAGAATGTGAAGCAAGGTACGGTGGTATCGCAGGGGATCTGGTGGCGAGACCATACGATTGATGGGAAGAATGCGAACGTCACGACCTCGACCCGCGTAACAGACTTAGGAGGAGGTGCCACCTTCTTCGATAACCTGGTGGATGTGCGTAAGTTGGATGGTCCCCTTTTCCCTTTCGGGGAGAAGGGCTAGGGATGAGGGGATTTTCTATTGTTCGACCCTGTTTTAAGATCGGGTG
>WBZX01000527.1_pt2 | contig 23188 bp, 15 predicted proteins | sample 5204211 | NCBI WGS metagenome assembly WBZX01 (sample SAMN12344362, study PRJNA552823) | activated sludge metagenome | biome: Activated sludge suspended growth; feature: Nitrification reactor; material: Wastewater; isolation source: activated sludge from nitrification reactor of wastewater... | reverse complement strand
GAAAGATAGATTTGGTCAATGATATTCTGTTCGGTTAATGGCTCATTGAACTTGTCGTAAGTAGAAAGAAAAACCAAAAAGTTCAAAAGGTTTTGTCCCTTATAAGAAAGGTCTTGTCCTTTTTTAAAAAGTAATTCTCTAAAAGCATTTTTTCCGTTTAAATATTCCGTAATGTAGTTTGCTCCATCACTGTTTACTGCATCAAAGTAGTTGATTACATTTATTCCTTTGTTCTTTAAATATTCTCTTTGTGTCGGGTGCAAGTGTTCCTCAACAGAAAGTAAGTAGGCATTTTGAAAGTCCTTTCCCAAAATATTTCTCACTGTCTGAACAATCATTTTCAAATTGATGTCAGAAAAGCCATAGCCAACAAACAATACAACCTTTGTAGCAAAAACAGATTTCAGAAATGCTTCTATCAAAGGGTGATTCAAACTGTAGTCAAGGTAATCGTCTTCCTTTAAAACAATGTCAGTATCATTCAAATCTCCATGAACCTTTACAAGAAGATTTGTATTCAGGGCGTATGGAAATTCTTTGTCCTTGGAAATAACAGAAAATGGGAGTGATTCTTTTTTGATTACCTGCTCAAGTAAATCATCATAGTTTGTTGTCAATATGTGTTCAGGATTCAATTTAATAACCCACTCATGAATTTCATTGAATTTAACTTTCCTATGTTTGAGAACTGCCCGAACTTTATCAATGTATTCTTTCTGCTGTCTTTCGTTGAAATACATCTGAGCAATTCTCAAATAGTCCGCTTCATTTGGTGGGATTTCTATTTCAGATTTCATTTCATCAATTAAAGTTCCCCAGTTAGGAATACCTGCATCTACGGAAATACCCGCACCTGCAAACACAACCAATTTGTTTGTGTCAATAGCGTTGCGAAGGTTTTTTATGTCAGTAAAAAATTTCTTACTCATTTAGTCACTTAATTGTCAGATTTATAGTTCCAGGGCATATAATTGCAAAGTCGTCCTTACAGTTGCAGCTTACTTGTAAATATCTGCAACTCACCTACACCCACGAAAGTGAAATATTTGCAAAGTATTGATTTACAGTGTTTTTATCTACATTTAAACTCCTATAAACGTCTACAAAACGTTTTGCAACTTTAGTAATTAAACATGTAAAACCTTTTACAAACGCCAGACCACGGCATCTGGTCTTCCCATAATTGTATCCCCGCTAACCCGCGTCCCAAATTTCCATTAGCCGTACTTTAATGGCATTAAAATTAACCATCTATTGGGAACTTTCCAAGCATAAAATAAATTTCAAAATAATATTTTACATTACACATATCTGAATGAAACAATAAGGGGAAGAGATTGACCCAAAAGCGCCCAAACAAAATAAAATTTGGAGAATGGAACTTAGCCTTTTCCAGAATCAATCGACCTCAAACCCAATCATCCCCAAAAACTCTCTCTCATTCACCATTCGTATGTGTGCCCCTTCACCGTTATACGTGTCAATCTTTTTCAATTTCACAGGCCCTGCCCCTTTGCCTACAATGACCAGGTCAGTTCTAGGGGTAATGCCTGTATCGATATCAGCACCAAGCATCTTAACTTTTTCGGCAGCGTCTTCTCTTGAGATATGGGTCAAAACACCGGTGAAAACTACTTTTTTGGCATAAAATGGTGAGCTGGGGTCGACATTTTGTAGGTTGGGGCGGAGTACATCACCTGAGAGTTGGGTGTGGCCGTCAAAAAGCGGTTTAGCCGGTTTTGGCGAGATTTTACATAGATCCGGTACCGCACCCATTTGCAGTTTGATATAAGCTTATACGCACATGTGGGCATCATTGAGGGCATTGTGGTGTACCTGTGCGGTGATTTCAAGGGCTTCCACTAAGTCGATTAGGCTGAGGCCAGTAGCTTCATACGTGCATGCCCAGGTAAGGCTGGGTTCTTCGATGCCATACAATTCAAGCACTTGAGTTAAACAAGTTCGATCAAAGGATACATTGTGGGCTATGACCAATTGATCTGCCAGGTAATCTTTGATTTTTTCTCAGATTTCCGGGAAGGTAGGGTGGTTTTTGGTTTGGTCAGGACTGATGCCGTGTACCATTACATTCCAATGTGAATATTCATTGTCAGGTGGCTGGATCAAAAAGCAGTCTTTGTAGGCTACGAGCCCATTTTCTACCCTGCAGATGCCGATTTGGCAGATAGATGGCTCTTCCGTCGCCAACCTTAATAGGTTTTTCACAAAGGAAAGGTGTAGTTTATCAATTGATGTATTCGACCCCTAGCCTGGCTGAAAACTAACCCTAAACAGTTTTATGAACAAACCCATATAAGGGCAGCATGCATATTAAAGCCTGTGTTGTGATTTGGTTCTTCCTTATGTTTTGTATTTAGTTATAATTTCACTACCTGCCTTCCATAAAATACTCTCTCATTATTCTCCATAGGATACACATCAATATTATAACGGCCACTTGCAAAGTTTGATATATCAATGCCCTCAATAATACTATGATTGATTTCTTTATTATAAATAATCTGTCCATTTATATTTGTCACTACAAGATTTGCTCTGCCAATGCCTTCTGGTATTTTAAGGTTAAAAAGCCCTGTAGAAGGATTGGGATATACCTCAAGGTCTCTTCTATAATACACTGTCTCTCCAAACATGGATGTGATCGTAGGATCACACTTATCTTCTTCATCAACTCTGAATCTTGGAAAATTTGGAAGTGTGCCACCATTAGGATATTGAAACTTTATACCATTTTGTACAAAGTCACAGTCTGTGCCAAGTTCATCGGGTTTGTTGATAACATGAATAGAAAAAGAACCGCTCTTTGGTGTCATGTATATCCGACAGTCTGGACCCTGCATCATGAAGCACATAAGAGTGGGAAAGGGATCTTCTGTTCCATCGTATTCACCAACTAATTGTATGGCATTTTGAGGATTGATTGCCCACATATCTACTTGATGAAGCATATACTCTGAAGAGCAATAGATAAATCTACTATTGGGGGACCACTCTACACTGCTGAAGACTACCCTGGATCTATCGATCTCATCAGGGGGATAAATTTCTATTATTTTATGGTTTGATAAAATGCCAGTGGATCTATCAAAGTCATAGACATGGAGCTGATCAAAGTAATTGTATATCGCATATTTCGTTCCGTCAGGACTAAATCGTGCAGTACCTGATCCAGTAGAATTTTTTGCATTAAAAAATTGATGTGTGTTTTGATTGGGTTTTTGATTTATACCCAAACTATCAACAAGAAATATTAAAAACGATGAATCACTTTCAATTGGCTGTATAAGCCACCAATCTTTTTTATTTTTATGTTTGATACCAGTTAGATAAAAATACAATAAATCAGCATCGTTTATTTTCTTATTTTTAATTGTGACATCACCATTATTATTATCTAATTTTCCATCTATATAGCTATAGTAGAGTTTTCTTGAGGTAGGAGCAGGAGCATTATAAATATTAGGCTTATGAAATAAATAGTATCCTTTTTCATTTCCGGGGTCAGGGAGGAGTAGCACATCTTGCACTCCGGGGTAGCCTTGTGAACAATGTTTCCAGAAAATATCAAACCATTTACCTCCATTAATACTATCTCCATTTGGCAAGATTTGATACTTTTTATTCATAATAGCACAGCCATTTGTATAAAAAAGGAGACCTCCTTGACTATCACTTATTGAAGCATTATTTCCTAAAATCCCAAAGCTTAAATTTACATTGTTTTCAATTTGAAACGGTTTTTTGTTAAAATCTAATCTATATCCCTCAATTATTAATGTATCAGGAGGGAAATTATCGTAATTGTATCCGCCTAACCAATTATAATCCTCTTTCTGACCATAACAAATGGAAAGAAAAGCAAGTGATAAATACACCGAAAATATATGTTTCATTGATCTAAATAATTGAGGATAGAGTCTTTCGATCTCTATCCTCAGTTAGGGATTATTTAACTAATATTATTTTAAATTCTTTACTTATTCCTTGGTCAGAAATCACCTGCACTAAATACATGCCTGAAATACCATTGCTGATATCTAAATCGTGAAATGAACTTTTATTTACTCTTTGCGATAATAATTGCTGACCACTAGTATTAAATACATTCACAGTTCCAGAATATTCTTTTGAAAAAGTAATGATTACTTTCCCATTAGTTGGATTAGGAGCAAGACTGACATTAAAATCCAAATTAAGTGGAAATGTAAGCCGAGGTTCTGCACTTTCAAGACAGCCATCATTCACATCATAATAAGTACGATTGTAGGTGTTAGCCATAGCTCTTGCTAAGTGTATAGCTTCACCGTATAAGTCAGAGCAATCCGCGCTGTAAGATTCCAATGCTGCTTTATCACCATTTTGTACTTGACCTTGCTTGATGAAGTTGATGTATAGCTTTAGTATCTCCTTCCATTTATTGACAATAATAGAAGTACAGTTGATGGTATTGAGCTCATCTTTTAGACTGTCCAATCTTAAGCTATCCACATTTCTCTCATTGTCAAATTGTGGTTTGATGAATGCCATTTCTTGTGACATTTGATCCTTGATTGCAGCTTTACCAGCATCATTGCTCTCATTCTTATACTGATCCTGCAATTCTTGAAGATATGATGTATTGATGCTACTCTTACTTAAATTTGCCAATTCAACTGATATATCAACAATCTTCGTAGTGCCGCATAAAGTTTGGAATACTGGATCAAATTTAATACAATTTGGTAGCACAAAGCCAGGCTTCGTCTTGGCATACTTTAGTAGGTGAACCAGCTTGACAAAAAACAATTCTGGTTTGCTGTTTCGTATGGACTTCAGATGATTCCAATAAGCACAAATCTTAGTTGGATCATTGGCAAAGATAAAGTTATCACCTATAATTAGACCGTCACAATTCGCAAAGGGTACTACAGTATTCGGAGTAAACCATCCGGCAGCAGGAAGAGGATTGGCAGGCTTATGATTGGCGTTAACTAGATTGTGTGGGAATTGAGAGCCAAGAACTACTGCTTGATCGGCCTCTGCGTTTCCACCAAAAAAGAGATTGCCATTGTTTTCAGATATGTTACCCGATGTATTAACTGTTGCTTGTAATCCGATCTCTGACTTAATCTTCAAATCATACCCCCCACCATCAAATGTATTGGCTTTAAAAAATTGCTGTTCAGAGTTGTAGAGGATGTCTTGGGCTTCATCATAGGTTGAATTAATTTCATTGCAGAAAAAGTCATTGCCCGAGGTATTTTGTACCAATATACCAGTTCTTTGTACTCCGGTCACGATATTTTGATGAATGATTTCACCAAGATTGCCAGTAGCTTTTATAGCTGCAGTCCTAAAGTTCTTTTGAAAACCAGAATTATATACTGTATTGTTCATAATAGTTGTATTTCCTGCCCAGGATGAGTTGATACCAAATTCGGACAGATCTGCTGTAATTATATTATTAATAACACTATGACCATTTCCAAATTGGAGATTTACAGGACCACCTACTAACTGACCATTAAGACTGAAATTGGTAGCTATATTGTTATTATCTATAATTGCTCCATTGCTACCCCAAACGGATACTGCATTGCTAGCACTAGATATTGGAAAGTTATTACTAATAGTACAATTGTCACTTAGCAGTATTGCGATAGCTGGTCTTTCATTAGGATTTTCTATATTACCATACACCCAATCCTTATTAGTTACTGAGCAATTTTCAACATTAGTTGATGGTGATAAAGTGATGGCAATGCCTTGTTGCTTATAGTTAATGTCGCAATCAAATATAGAGCTACCAGCTGATCCTGTCAAAGTTATAGCTTCATTTGTAAAATTAATGTCATAATCATTCACAATAATAGGTGAGCTAACTGAATGTATACCAAATGAGGTATTAATGATTGAACCATGATTAAACTCGTGGACCTTACTGCTTGAGATTGATTGAATACCAATATTGAAATCTTTGATGTCGAGATTGTAAATATAGCCTGCATTTACATTACCATCAAGTTTTAAACCAACACCACTTGTATTGTCTATGCCTTCAATGTTGAGATCGTAAATTTGGAGTGTACTATTTGTTTGCGCATCTATACCATTGGTAACATTCTTTAAAGAAGATTCATCTGCAGAAAAGAAGCCACCTGACTCAATTTTGATGCCTGCCCATGATTTGGACGGATCACAAGCAGCAATTTTTGATCCTTGTAGGCGCAGGCGACCACCGTTTTTTACAATGATTCCTTTATTTTCATTAAATATTATATTTGTCAATTTAATGCTTAATGTATTTCCGGTATTTACAATAATATTACCCCCTATATATCTTGGAGTGGCATATAGAGTATTTGTATTTACTATAATATCAGACTCATTACAGCAATTGAATAAAACATTAACTTGTTGACTAGGACCATAACAATTTGAAGTCGTGTTATAATAAGATGCAAAATAGATTCCACTTTCAATTATTGGTGATGATATTGTTGTACCATTAGCATTTTTCCATACAATTTTTGAATTACATGGAATGGATGTACTTACATTTAGTGTTGTTAAATCAAATGTTGAGGCTGGGCATGCAACGTTTACATAATTTGTGGTAAGTACTGGGGATGAATATGTCAGGCATATTATTGGATAATTATTTGTTCCACTCTTCCAATTACCTTGATTTCCATAACTTTCCATTAAGCTTGCTTGACCTACAGTAAACATAACTTTTACGTCATCATTTGTATAGTCCATATAATTTGTAAAAAGCTCATTCAATGGAAAGTAATTGCACGCCCTTCCTGCACTTGATAAACAAGATGATAAGTTTACAGTTGGTGAGCCATAATTCTCATATATTTGCCATGGTGTGTCCTCTATTTCATCAGCGTCAACGCATGTTGCACCTATTGAATTAAAAATATGTTTTAATCCAAAAAAATGCCCAGCCTCATGTGTAAGGGTTCTTCCCAAATTTTGAGTTGAACTTGTGTTTAATGTTGAACCAGAAGTACAACTTACTCCAATCGCTCCAAAAACACTTGGGATTAATGCTACTCCATTATCTCCAGTAGGATTCATTGCATCACCTATATCGCTTGCCTCACCAGCAATGCTTTCTCCTTGGCCCCAATCATCATCAACAAAAATATTAAAATAGCCATCCCATTCATCTCCAGCATCACAAAATTCTTCTTGACCAACAGTAATTGCATATTGTCCATCTAAAAGTCCTGAACTAGGTGGATGATTTGAAGTTGCAATAAAAAATTGAATTTGGGCTCCAGAAGAAAGTGAAGAAGGAGGAAATTCATCAGGACATGAATTTGAAATTGTTTGATACAATGAAATATCAGGATTAAGACTGGCAAAATCCTTATTTAATGATTCAATTTGCTTAACAGATGCTTCAATAAGACAACACATATCAGCTGAAGTAACAGATCCGTTAAAATGTATTGCTACAGGCACCAATAATACTGAGCGCTCCCTCCTTTTTTCTCTTAGAAATTTAAAACGAGTTTCTTCAAATTCTTTTTGATATTTTGGATTTAATAATTTTTGTTCGTGACGGTAGTCAGTTCCACATTTACTTTGCGACCAACCTTGGAAATTTATTACAACGAAAGTTGCTAATAATGGTAATAGATTTTTTAAAACTTTCATTTTAGATTATCTTAATTTATTAGAAAATATGTTAACATTTTCTAACCTCTTTGTTTCAGGAGTGAGATAGAGGATTTCTCCCAAATAGCGATAGATAAAAGTCGTTTGAAGGCAATTTCTCGTTGCTGGCTTTTTAGCTATTTCAATTGTTTTTTTTGCAATTTAGTTATTCATTTTTTAAAAGTTATCGGGTTATTTGACATTATTGTCCGATGTCATCAATGATTCAAAGTAAGTACTTTTACACGGTTCTTTCACTCAAAACGTCATTTTTCTTGCTCCATTTTTTTTGAGATTTGGATAGAACTACTTAGTTTTTTTAGCAACTTTTAATCAAAATCTATGATAACTCATTTACATCGGCAACTCCCTTATACCTATATTCAGCCAAATATTTTTAATAGCCTGATCTTTAGCATCTTTATCTTCCATAAACGTTTACAAACTGTTTTCCCCTATCTGTAATTGAACATATATAACCATTTACAAGCCATGCACTAACGTCTATTGCCCTCCCATCAATGTCTTCTCACTTATCCGCGTCCCAAATTTTCATCCTCCGTACTTTAATGGCAATAAAATTAACCATCTATCGGGAACTTTCCAAGCATAAAATAAATCCCAAAATAATATTTTATTTACCACATATCTAAATGAAACAATAAGGGGAATTGAATGACCTGAAGATACGCCAACAAAATAAAATTTGGAAAATAGAATTTTGTCTAATTTAGATTTAATCGAACTTAACCCCAATCATCTCCAAAAACTCCCTCTCATCCACCACTCGTATGTCAGCCCCTGCACCATTATACGTGTCAATCTTTTTCAATTTCACCGGCCCTGCGCCTTTGCCTACAATGACCAGGTCAGTTCTGGGAGTAATGTTGGTATCAATGTCAGCTCCCAGCAGCTTTACTTTGGCGGCTGCATCTTCCCGGCTGATATGTGTCAAAACCCCGGTGAAAACTACTTTTTTGGCATAAAATGGCGAGCTGGGGTCGACATTTTGTAGGTTGGGGCGGAGTACAGCCCCTGAGAGTTGAATATGGCCATCAAACAGCGGTTAAGCGGGTTTTTTTGGTGATTTTATTGGTATTCGCGGCTATGCCCATTTGCAGTTTGAGATAGGCTTCTGCACACATATGGGCATCGTTGAGTGCATCGTGGTGTTCCAGTGCTTTGATTTCAAGGGCTTCCACTAAGTCGATTAGGCTGAGGCCGGTGGCTTCATATGTGCAGGCCCAGGTGAGTTTGGGTGGTTCAATGCCATACAGTTCCAATGCTTGAATTAGACAATTGCGATCAAAGGATACATTGTGGGCTATGACCAATTGATCTGCCAGGTAGTCCTTTATTTTATCCCGGATTTCCGGGAAGGGGGATGGTCTTTGGTTTGGTCAGGACTTATGCCGTGTACCATCACATTCCAATGGGAAAGTCGCACATTAATGATCTTGTGCTAGGTGCTTAGCTCCGAATTTTAAGGCGCTGCCGGATATTACGCCATTCACTATGGTTGCCGGCTGTATACCTATGTTTTTATTTTTTGAGCCTTTGAATTAAATCTTCAACTACTGATTGCCATATTGGGTAGGAGTCTTCTGCTTCTTCCCACAGTTCTCTGAGCTCAGAGTCTTCAGAATCCTTAATTTTATTAATTGCCTTAATTGCTTTCTTAATAACAGCCTCATTTAATTGAGGTTTCAACAAGTTAACATTGAGAAATGGTTCGTATTCTTCTTCTGAGGGAAAATCTTCGCTTTTATTTCCCATTAAATAGGCGATTATCTCACCTGCTACAAGCGCGGCTGAACATTCATCTGCATCCAAATAATCATCATTCTGAATGATATTTTCAAAAGCCGATTCAAGTGCGACCATGTCTTGGTTGCTTTCGCAAAAATCTCCAAAAAAATCAAGTGCACTATCTGATTCAAAGTTTTTTTCTCCCCAAGCTCCCATATGTTTTAAATTTATTTAGTTTCTAATCGGTAAGACATATAAGTTCAAATAATAACTCAGTCAAGGTGGTTAAATCGCTTTCAATGGTACCTTTCATGTACCTATCGTATATGCCCTTATTGTCAGGCGGGTTAAGATTTAAAATTAAGTCTTTTTCCAATGCAAGGAGTCTCAAAAACTCCCTTTGTGTCCTTCCGTTTCCCTCTCTGAAAGGATGAAAGTAGTTTACGTTGTCTAATATTTCTGCCAATTTTTCTGCCAGACTTCTTCTGTTTTCTTTAGGAATTTGCTTGAACTCGATAATGAGCTGATCTATATATTTTATGGCGTTGTCAAAATATTCAATAGGGAAAAACTGTTTGCCTTCTTTACTTATCTCAACAGTTCTCCTTTTACCTGCCCAATCATAAATGTCTTGAAATAAATATTTATGTATTTGAAAAAGGCTATCACACCCTAAGATTTTTATTGGGTTTTCGTATAATTCTTGAAGTCGTTTCGTTACTACACCACTTTCAACAAAGGTAAATACATCTGGGTCTGAAATACCTTGTAAATTGCGTAGAAGTCCTGTTTCGGGATCTATATAAGTATGAAAGGGGTCTTTATATTTATAAAAACTAGACATATGCTTTCTGTTGGGCAAAAGCCACAAGCTCAGGCAATGTTATTTTTCCTGTTACATAATCCCTGATAATTTCAATCCCTTTTGGCGTTGGGTTATAACCTTCAAACATATTACTTCCCAAAGCATTGGCTGTGCTTTCCAGTGTTTTTATGTCTTCAAATTTCACACCCATAATGGTCAGCTTGCTTCGGTCAATTTCTATGGTGGTGAACATATCTTATATTTATTCTTAATTCAAATTTACAAATTTTTAACTCAATATCTTTCTGGGTTTGTTTGATAACTACAATTTTAACCTTTTATTATTTTGGAGGCTTGCTCCGTACTTTACTGACAATAGAATTTACTATAGCTTGGGAACTTTTCAAATTATATTTGATTTCGAAATAAAATATTAATTAGGTCAGTATTATCTGAAATAATAGGCTGATTATGATGCCGTATGGATGTTGGGGCAAAATAAAATTTGGAGAATGGAAATTGGCTTATTTCAGACTCAATAGACCTTAATTCCAATCATCCCCAAAAACTCCCTCTCATCCACCACTTGTACGCAAGCCCCCGCACCGTTGTACACCTCAATCTTTTTCAATTTCACAGGCCCTGCCCCTTTGCCTACAATGACCAGGTCAGTTCTGGGAGTGATGCCTGTATCTTTATCAGCACCGAGCATCTTTACTTTTTTGGCAGCGTCTTCTCTTGAGATATGCGTCAAAACCCCGGTAAAAACTACTTTTTTGCCATAAAAGGGTGAGCTGGGGTCGACATTTTGTAGGTTGGGGCGGAGTACAGCCCCTGAGAGATGGGTGTGGCCGTCAAACAGCGGTTTGACGGGTTTTGGGGTGATTTTATTGCTATCCGGTACCATGCCCATTTGCAGTTTGAGATAAGCTTCTGCACACATGTGGGCATCGTTGAGGGCATTGTGGTGCTCCAGTGCGGTGATTTCAAGGGCTTCTACTAAGTCGATTAAGCTTAAGCCGGTGGCTTCATATGCGCAGGCCCAGGTAAGGTTGGGTTCTTCAATGCCATACAGTTCCAATGCTTGAATCAGACAATTGCGATCAAAGGATACATTGTGGGCTATGACCAATTGATCTGCCAGGTAGTCTTTGATTTTTTCTCAGATTTCCGGGAAGGTAGGGTGGTCTTTGGTTTGGTCAGGACTGATGCCGTGTACCATCACATTCCAGTGTGAGTATTCATTGTCAGGAGGCTGGACCAAAAAACAGTCTTTGTAGATTACATGTCCATTTTCTACCCTGAAGATGCCGATTTGACATATAGAGGATCTGGTTGGGGTGGCGGTTTCGAAGTTGAGGGGGTGAAGGACGTTTATCAGAGGTGTGAAATTTTTTCACAGGTATTTATTATAGGGTAATGGTTTGGCTATGTGACGTGCCGTCCCGTTAGGGCAGCATGGACATCAAAGCCTGTGTTAAATGTGGTTTTCTCTTTTCCTATCATTTACATATTTTCAATCACAACAAGCTTCCATCTTAAAGAGTAAGTCCACCTCGGCTTGAGCCAACTCTTTGTTGAATAATATGACATCATCAATGTATCCTGTATAAAATTTACCAATCAATAAGTCTCCTTGATTTTTTGAATCTTCCCCGCACCCACTGCCTTGAGTGGTACTTTGTAACTTGCTATTTATATATATTTTTCTTTGATCGTTTTTGAAAGTAAATACTATATTTTTCCATACATCGCTATTGTTTTCAAATTCTATATTGCATTTATCGATACTTGATGTATCCATCCAAATAGGATCAAATTCTTCCCATATTGATTTTTTATTTATACTGCCTACTGCTTTTCTGCAATCATACAAGCTAAGCGACCATTCACCAAACTTATCTGGACATGATAGCTTATCTGCCGAAGATCGACCTATGAGCAATTCAAAGCCACCTCTTGATCCTTCAGGCTTATACCACATAGAAATGGATACTGCTTTATTTTGAAGATCATTCGTAAAACTACCATCAGTTTTTAAAAATTGTTTATTTTCTTTATCAAACTTTACAGCACAGTTGAGGTTATTGTTTCTGTCAGTGCCAAACAGTACATTGCTTTCATTAATTAAATCATGCTTTGCACCACTCATATCACTTAAGCTGCTGTTTGAAAAAGAATAGAAGGCAATCACACTGTCTTTTAATGTGGCAGGTAAACAATCGCCAAATGAAGATTTAGTACAGCTAGAAGTGATGATTGTAAAAAGCAAAAGGTATTTATTCATTTTTATATTATTTAAAATTGATGCCAAATAGCAAGGCGAAATAATACTTTCTTAGCTGATTTTTTAATGCATGAGTTTCTGGGTCTTTATTAAGAAAAATTGCAAATTGAGGTCCTACTGAAAAATCAATATTTTTAGAGGATACAATGGTAACATCAACTCCAGAGTTTAGTTGAAATTGACTTTTGTCTTTGTAGTCAAAATATTTTTCAATTTGATTTAGACCTGCTAAATACAGGTAACCCTTAGCGTCTGATAAAGGAAAATTGTATTGCAAGCCTATACGATATGTCAGTTTTTTGGATAATTTTTTTCCTAAATTTATACCAAGACCTATATTTTTAACCTCAAATTCTGAATAGTAAAATGATCTTTCTATTTTTAAGACATCAACTGGAAACCTTACAAATTCTTTAATTTCTAATGGGAAAGCTTGATAACTAAAATGGACAGACAAGTAATCTTTATTTTTTCGTTCTAGTCTTAGGTGTAATTCACTGCTAAAACCTACACCAGCATTAATATCTCTAAATTCATTGGCACTTGCTTGAAGACCTCTGTAAAAAGTAGTATAAGGGAGCAGTGGGCCTGACTTAAGGCTCATTTTAAAATTGCTTTGTCCTTGAGCCCAAGTAATAAAAAATAGAAAAAAAGTATAAATTAAAATTCTTTTCATTTATATTATTTTAATAAGGATATGGTAATTAGAATTACCATATCCTTATAATTTTTAATTATTAGCAACAGATATATCACCCGAAAAAACCATACTACCAGAATTAGCACATATTTGATATGGATTATTTGGGCCACAGTCAGAGCATTGATTTGTACCATCGTAACAGCTTTCAATTGTTGCTATAAAAGTAAATAAACCAAGTGCAACAGGTGTGCCGTTGAAAGTACCATCCCACACAATTTCTGAACCAAGAATGCCAATGGTATTAAACAAAGGTACAGATGTACTTTTAGTAAATACTAGGCCTCCCCATCTGTCAAAAATTTCCAATTTGTAATAATAGACACTACTTTTTTCAGAATTCATATCTTGGCATGAGGTCTTGTTTTCTTTTACTGATTTTAAGTTAAGTCTAAAGAAATCATTGTCCCCATCACCATCTGGGGTAAATGTATTTGGCCAAGAAGCTTTCCACTGTGAGTAGAAAGGGGCATTGACTGGGTCAAGTAAAATCGACTTTTCGCAATTTCCAAGCACGCAAAATGGTGAATTCAAATTTACAACTATTTTATATCTAGTCAAAGTATTTCTTAGAATTGCAAAATCAAATGTTTTAACATTACCAGTTCCATTTAAAATTATTGGAAAAGAAGTATTGTCGATAGTGTTTATCGCAGTCGCAGATATTATACTATTGCTTATTGGTTGTGCAAACGTGATGCTTCCATTTACTTTATATGAGCAATATCCATAGTCAACATTAGTAATAGAAATATCAAATCCTGGGATAGCTGTAAATCTATCATCATAGAGACAACCTTCTGGGCTTTTTATGGCTACATCATACACTTTATCAAAAGCATTAAATGCTATGGATCTATCCAAAATAGGAAATTTTGAAAACCTGTCTATCATACCTAAAGTACCACCTACACTTTTGGAACTCCACTCGTAAGAACAATTTGTACAATCATTTTGACCTTGTATTTGCAATTGATTCTGATTTGATGAGATACAATATATTAACGGGTCACAATAGTTTGTAGGGTATGATGTACATAAATAGGTTACATTTTTTTCAACTGTGGTTGACCCACAATCGCTGAATGCCTCAAACTTTATTTTTATTGTTTGTGGGCAGGGCATTGCAAAACCAGATTTTGACTCATAAAAAAGTTTGACGTCATCAATACTTGCAGCAAAACCAATTGTGATAGGTGTAGTAAGTACATCAAATTCATTTCCTTCTGCATTAATTTTTGAAATAGTCCATCTAAATTGATTGAATCCTACTCCTTCAATCTCTACTGCAATAGGTTGATCAACACAAAATGCATCATTAGTAAGCATATGAACATCAGGAACATATGTTTGCGTAGAACACAAGCCATCAATATAACCATAACCAAAATGACAACCAGGAGCACAGTCTGCAGTTATAAATTCTGCACATACTTCTTGACCTACAAGATTAGATAAATCCGCATCGACACACTGCCAACCTAGAGCTTTAACCTCTTCTTCGAGTGAACCTTCGCAGACCCCATTATTATTAAAGTCAAAAGGTACAGTAGTTAAGAATGGATCAGTGGTGCTAGACTTTTTAAAATCAATATTTTGGTTATTACTTTTTCTAAATATTCGATACTGAAAGAAAGGTTCTCCACCATTATGATTTGGAGTTTGTAAAACGGCAGCATAATTAAAAGAAAAATCTTTATTGTCATTATCTACTGTAAAACAATAAGTGAGTCTTTCAGCCTCATGGCCGTTGATATCATTGCCAAGTTTTGCAGAATATGTTCCGCCAAATCCTTGAATAAAAGGTACATAAGGGTCAATGAAAGGATTTTGAATTATAGTATGCCTATTGTTAAAGTCAAAAGAGGTGTTGCCAAAATTGGTAGATGAACTTGAATTTATTCCTCCTGTCCATCCATCAAATGTGCCTTCCTCAAATCCACCATTAAAGCAATCTTCATGGATTCCTTTTAGAGCCTCCAATTTTATTGATTCTCCATCAGTACATCCAGCATTTGTTTTTAGTACTATTTCATACGTGCCAATTGGGAGATTTGAAAAACATGTTTCTCCTGTAGGATTTGTAACATTAGTCCAGGTACTTCCGCCATTAATACTTACCTGTGTTACTGGAGGATATGAAAATATACATATTTGGCCGTCATTACATATTGGACAAGTAGGCATAGTTTCTACAACATTAAACCAACCCACTCCGCATGGATAATCTTCGCAATCTGTTAAGCCATTAAGATCATTGTCTATACCGTCATCACAAATTTCTGCACCTCCCCACCAAGATATAACGGGGCCATCAGGCGTATCTGGTCCAATAAATGGTGGCCCGATTATATAAGGAGGTACTACAGGGCAAACTGGTGGATTATTAGATGGCCACCACCAAGGGCCACATATGCCATAAGGTGGCCCAAGAAGTGGCCCAATTATATTGGGCGGCCCTACATGAGGTACATTTGGATTCTCAGTTTGATAACCATAAGGTGTAATTTCATTTAAACTAAAAGCATTTCCATTAACTGGCAAAATCATTATATATTGACAAAGGCCATTTAAAGGAATCATTTCAGAAGTTGTATTACTTACGAAACTGTACTTGACCCAAGGATCTTGCAATAGTGAATTTAGGTTTGTATGGTTAAATGGTGCTTTAGAAATAAAAATATAAAATTGACTTAGAGAACTAGCATTTACCTTGACACCAGCAATTCTTCTCACAAATTTCATATTCAATTGCCACCAGTTGTTGCCATTTTGGTTATTGATCAATGTTGACGTTTCATTACTACCATCTACTGCCAAATTTGAAAAAGACCTGTCTCTTGACTCACTTTGATTTGTTACAAAGTATTGCTTTGATAATTCAAGCAATTGAGAATTTTGAGAATCTTGGCAATAAGAAATTAGAGAAAAAAACATACATGCAAAATACAATAAATATTTGTTTTTCATAGATTTAATTTGATAATTTTATAAATTTTCCAACTCCAATAATTCCTTTTTCATCCATCAATGAAATATTATACTGTCCTTCATATAAACTTGAAACGTCGATTTCCGATGTTGAATAGTTGCCTTGTGCGACTAATTTACCTGTTGAGCTTAAGATTTCGTACGTGAAGTTTTGATCTTTAACATCCTTATTTAAATGTATGTGCAGAGAAGAATTTGTTGGATTTGGATGTACATTTAACTCCACAATTTTGTTTAAATTTCTTTCTCTGCATTCCAAAATAATTGGAGTTGATGTGATATTTGCTAAGTCAAATTTAGAAACATCATACCTTGAGTTTGTAAGTAAGGTTACACGATATTCACCGGTAGGCACATTATCAAACAAAAACTCAGTTAATTGCCCCAAATTTACCTGTCTAAGTTTCACCCAACTATTATCGGCATTCTTTAATTCTAAGTTGAGAATATACCCATTTTCGTAGTTGTTTTCAGGAGGGATTTTGGCTTTTAAAGATGAGCACTGCTCGGATTTCTCCAAAGTTATTTGTCCAAAATTAATTGTTGGCATAATGCTCAAAACAATTAGAACTTTAAAAATCTGTTTCATTTTTAATGATATTAATTTTGTAAAAAAAATTATTGTCATTTAAAATGCTCCAAACTTTGATCCATTCTTGTAATAAAAATGGAGCAAATTAGGACAAAACGGGACAAATTAGGACACATCTAACTTTTTAATTCCAAATAGATTTTTAATCTTTTCAATTTCTTCAAATGTTAGGATTCCCGGTGAAATTTCAATATTTGAATTTTTTAATTTCCTTAGGAGGGTTTTATAACTTATTCCAAGTTCATTAGCCATTTCCTTTCTTGTCTTTAGTTTTTCAGTACTCATTTTTATTAAGTTTTTTTTATTAATCACATTTAACTACTTATATCCGCAACTCCCTAACACCCGCAAAAGTTTAAAAATTTGCAATGTATTGATTTTCAGGTAGCCTATCTTCATCAAAACTATTTTAAAAGTCTACAAAACGCCTTCCCACTTTCGTAATTAAACATGTATAAACGTCTACAAACGCCAGACAAACGCTTATTGTCTTACCACCTTTCTCTCCTCGCTGACCCGCGTCCCAAATTTTCATTAGCTGTACTTTAATGGCAATAAAATTAGCATTTGGTTGGGAACTTTCCACGCATAAAATAAATTTCAAAATAATATTTTACGTGCCACATATCCGAATAAAACAATAAGGGGAATTGAATGAACCAAAAGCTTCTTAACCAAATAATATTTTGAGAGTGGAATTTTGTCTAATTTAGATTTAATCATACTTAAACCCAATCATGCCCAAAAATTCTCTCACATCCACCAATAGTATGCATGCCCCTGCACAGATATACGTCTCATTTAATTTCAATTTTACCGCCCCTGCCACCTGGCCATCAAAGAGATTGTGTGTATGGGAAACGCTTAAAATATTACCAGGTCTTATGCTAAGCCTTAACTTATTTCAACCCAATGCTTTATTTGAATAGTTTTTGCGAATTTTAAATGGATTTCCGCATACTGATTGAGATGAACAGGGTTGGGGTAGGGGTCAGAAACGATGCTTTTGACTTTGTTTATATAACCGTGTATCGCTCTTTTCTTCCGCTGCCTTTTTTAACATGTTTGGAAAATAATACTTTTAGCTACAATTATAAACTCACCTCATTCTTTACGATCTTCATCATCTTCTTTTAAAGCAGCCTGGTCGTTGTTTCTTTTTCGGGTGAGGGGTTGAGGTCCATGGTCGCAGCCGCCGGTCATGGCTTTCATGTGGGTGCCTTCTTTGGCCCGGAATCCGGGTTGTAGCAATACCTTGCCGGAGGTCATAAAAATGCTGTCAAAGTCGTTGACGCCGGGTACCAGGGTAGTGGCCGTAATCTGATTGTTGCTTTCATAGGTTAACTTGCCTTTCAAAGAATCTTGCAGTGTTATATTATCTACACAGTAATTTCTTTGCCATACCCCTCTGCCCCAGGTGCCTAAGGTGATCATACCTTTACTTTCATCAACCATGATGTCGATCACGGGAGAATGAGGAAGGTTGTCGCCTATATCCACCCAGGTATTGCCCGCCCAGTCTTTGGCATAGACGGTGATATCCGTGCCGATGTATATCTTTTGGAGGGTTACGCCAATAGAATTGACCACTACATTGGGCAAATTAAGAGAGATGTTAGACCATGTAGCCCCTCCATCGGTGGATCTGAATACTTTTTGTCCACTAATTAAGCCTCCTATGGTAAGGTACACATCTGTAACTGCATAGGGATCCGGGGCGATATCGGTAAAAGTAAAATTACCGGACGGCAATCCCGTGATACTGGGTGTCAATATAGAATAGGGACTATCTGACCGCCATATAACATTACTGGATGCTGCAAACAAGCGGTAAGGGGCAATAGGTGAAAGGGCCATAGCCTGGTCTCCAGCGACAGCATAACTAACCCACGAGCTGCCTTTGTCATTGGAATGATAAATATTGGTAGTAGTGCCGGCAAAAACCCTGCTGGTATCTACCGGATGGGTGATCAAAAACTTACCTCCACTTGGCTGTGGAGTGACAATAACGCCTGCACCAGTGGTGTATTCGAATCGAGCTACACTTGCATTGGCATTGGCATAAAAGATATTGGGATTGTTGGACTGAAATGCCACACAACTGCCATCGGCACCCCACATGTGGGTAAAGTTTTTGGTGCCGGCACTTCTGTATTTGGTTCCATTGTCTTGCGTGCCTCCCGCCAGAATATAGGTTGTGTTGTGGTTGTATTGGCTCAAGTTGTAAAACATATTGGCTTGTAATCCTTTCGAAATATCTTTCCAGGTATTACCCGAGTTGGCGGACTCCCAGATGCCGCCATCGTTGCACGAATACAACTTATTGTTTAAGGGGTTATAAGCCAGGGCATGGTGATCACAATGCACATAAGCTATCGCGCCCTGATCCTCTTTCCAGCCCGTATTATTGGTAAAGGTAGTGCCACTGTCTGCCGACCTCCAAATGTTGATGCTGCCAATGATAACCCTGGATGTACTATCCGGGTGTACGGCCATACAGAGATCGTAGTTTGCCTGAGAGGAAGCATCATTGCCCATCAAAGCGTAGCCCAGCACATTGGGGGTGTTGGCCAAACGGGTGAAATTGACACCACTGTCATCGGATCGGTAAACGCCGGAAAACTGACCAAGGACTCCAGTGTTTCCATGGAAGGCATACACCTTGTTGGGTTCAGATTTAGAAAAGGCAAGGGAAATTCTGATAGAGGTAGGACTGGGGGCTATATTTCTGGAGCTTCCTGTCCATGCCACACCACCATTTGTACTGTAGAATAAACTATCATCGGTGGCGGCCACTACGTCGTTGCCACTTCCGGGTTTAAAAGCGATATCATAATGCAATCCAGTCCGGGTTTTTGTCCATGAAGTGCCGCCATTGGTTGTTCTGAAGATGCCATCATTGGTCACTGCAAGCAGAATATTGGCATTGGTGGGATTTTGAACCAATTTGAAACCCACCAGATTGGTAAAGCCGCTGGTCACCGGTAATGACCCAACAAAGGCCCAGGTGGCGCCTGCGTCCGTAGATTTCATTACGCCCTGGCAATTGTTGGTTACCTGGCCATTGGATCCATCTCCCTGCCCGGTAAGGATATAAACGGTATTGGCGTTGTTGTAACTGACTACAATGCCCGATACGCCGATGGAGGGAATGGTATCGGTAAGACATTTCCAGGTTTCTCCGCCATCTGTGGTTTTCCATAATCCTCCAATAGGTGCTCCTATGTAAAATGTACTGGCATCGGTAGGGTGAAAGGCTATGCGATCAAACCTCCCGGTACCATTGGCGTAAGAGTTGCTGGCATTGGGACTGTATCCGCTGGTATCGCAGCCTATGGGTTCCCAGCTACCGGGTAAACTGGATCTGGCGCTTTTGTTTTTTGTCCTTTCTCTTCTGAGTTGTTCGACCAATTCGAGTTTTCTTTTGGTGATATCTACCAGGTTGCCATTTTCATCCAGCCTCCTGCTCATGTACCACGCCCACCTCCACCAATGTTTGTACTTGGGCAAACCGTCGCCTCCGTTTTCTCTTATATCTGCCGGCCCTGCTGCATAGATGGAGTCAACGATGCGCATGATTTCATAATAGTTTTTTTTATTTTTTATTCTATCATTGAGTTGTTCTCCGAGCGATTGGCTACCTGCTTTTGCAGCCAGGATGAGGAGGAAGAAAATAAATATTTTGTGTTTCATGGTGTTTGTCGTTGGTGGAGGAAGGCTTGATTTTTAATGTCTCGTGCTTTCCCTGGTCGACCGCTGTTCACTGGAGTGCCGTAAACAGAAAAATAAATATTATTGTAAAGTGATATAGAATTTGCCCGCATCACTCAAGGGTGCTTTTTACTTTGCTTTTCCAGTTGGGTGAGGCGCAATTCATAACTTTTTAGTTTTTCTTCTTGCTGTAAAATGTACAAAGTCAGCTCCTCAATTTTTTCAATTAATACCTTATTCATATTACCCAGCAGGATGCCATTTTCTTCCACTTCTTTGGCAGATGGCACATTGGGCAAGTGTCCTTTTTCGCTGATGTGGGCTTTTACTTCATCGAGCGACTTTAGGTCATAATCTTTTTTAAACACATAATCCGGCCAGTCTTCAGAGAGATCTACGAGCACTTCTTCAGCGGCAATCTTGCCCTCAACGGAAAGAAGGTATCCTGTAGCTTTTTTGGGGTTAATACCTCCTATGGCTACATCACCGTGGAAGTAGCCGGCATAGTTGTTGGCACCTCCACTGGCTTCGCCAAAAATTCCAAAATTGGAGCCGGTATTGTTTCCGACTGAACTACCGATAACACCATAGTAGGAATTGGTGCCTGTGCCCAAAACCAATCCTTCCACGCCTTTCCATCCGCCTTTGCCCTGGACACCAATGCCATAATAATCAGAATTATCATTTTGTCCATATACAGCAGGAGTGTCATTGAGGGTGACATTGTAGACACTTTGGGTATGGCCATTAATCCTTACCTTATCGCTTGCAAAGTTGCCAAAGATCAGGGCGTTGGTGGAGTCTGCATTGCTGTTTTCAATGTAGAGCTTATTGGATCCCAATTCATACCATCCCGCTTCAGGGCCGATGAAAATATTCCTTTCTCCAATCTGGTTGGTAAATCCTGCCCTCCAGCCCAGGGCAAGGTTGGTTTGTCCTGTGGTAAGATTGGGCAAGGCTTGTACACCGAAGGCTGCATTGCCTCCGGAAGTTGTTTTTGTTAATGCGGATTCTCCAAAGGCTGCATTGCCGCTGCCGGTGACATTCTCAAAAAGCGCTTTATATCCAACGGCGGTATTAAATCTTCCGGTGGTATTTTTCATCAACGCCTGGTATCCTACAGCTGTGCCCCACCAACCCGTTGTATTTGATTTCAGGGCATTGCTTCCAATGGCAGTGTTAAAAGCACCATCATCTGCCACGATAGCCCCTAAGCCATTATTGTAAAGTGTAGAGTCACCTACAGCTGTATTGCCCGATTTTGTGGTATTGTTGTAAAGGGCTCTGTACCCTATGGCAATGTTGGCAGAACCGGTGGTGTTGTTGTACAGCGTTTCTGTGCCCAGTGTATTGTTTCTGGTTCCTGATGAGTTATTGTACATGGTGCTGAAGCCGATGACATTGTTGTGTAAGCCCGTATTATTGGCCGGAGTGGTTGAACCCCACAATGCATTGGTGCCGATGGAAATATTGGTATTCAGAAAAAGAGAAGTGGTAGGGTTGGCGTTGTATTGAGCACTGTTGCCAATGGCAATGCCGCTATTTCCTGCTTTGTTGCCTGCCAAAGCATAAAATCCTATGCCGATATTATTGTGTCCAATGGTATTGTTGATCAGGGCTACACTGCCCAATCCCGTATTGAACGACCCCGTGGTATTGTCTCTTAATGCTTGATTTCCCAATGCGGTGTTTTCCTGGCCGATGCTATTGGCTGACATACAAAAGTTGCCAATTACGGTGTTTCCAAATCCGGTAGCGGATGGATTGAGGGATAAATTGCCCAAGCTCACACTACCACGAGAAGAGTTGATAAGGCCTGCTCTGACATTGTTTCTTCTGAAAACCACATCCTGATCGTCTGTAGTACCTATAAAATGGGTAGCCGCATTGGTGCCTGCGTTGCCTGTCGTACTCCAGCCACTGTCTACTTTTTGCCATTTGCCTCCGCTGCAAAAATAAAAACCCGGTACTACATTGTTGGGAAATGTGCCGGCGGTTGCTGTATTGTAAACCATCATGCCGTCTACCAATGCTGCCAGTGGGCTTGCTGCTGTGGTAGAGGTAAGTGCCACCCTGGGTATGAGCAGTCCTTTGTTGGTGCTGCTGATATCGAGCACAGCGGAGGAGTTGGGGGTAGTGGTGCCAATACCTACATTTTGTTGTGCGTATGCAATGCAAGGCAGCAAAAGCACAGCGATTGTTATCCATAAAAAATTTGGAACGGATGGCAGAAACCCTGGTTGATAATTTTGTTGGAGCGTATTCATGATGAAAATCTTTGGTACAAAGCTAAGTCAGCGAAAATGCCTTTGCAATCACCCTGTAGGGTGGTAGCTCACGTTGGGACGGCCAATTATAGGAGATCTGAATAGCGATTTATCTGTTTATTTACAGATTTTAGCCAACTCCGGAAGTGAATGGGCTTGATTTCACCAAGCTCTCCGGCTGCCATTTTGTGTATAGCTGCTCAGGTGAATGGCCGATACACCCTGTGTTGTTCCGATTGTAGGTTATAAGCAGCAGGGAAGTGAGATGATTACCTCATGGCAGTTTTAACCATTTGCCGGTATAGATTCTTTCCGCGTCAAGAATGTAGATGATATACAAGCCGCTCTGAAGCTCAGCTGTTTCTATGTGCCAGCCATCTGCCTGCCTGACTATTTTTCCCATATCAACCTG
>WBZX01000974.1_pt1 | contig 23199 bp, 22 predicted proteins | sample 5204211 | NCBI WGS metagenome assembly WBZX01 (sample SAMN12344362, study PRJNA552823) | activated sludge metagenome | biome: Activated sludge suspended growth; feature: Nitrification reactor; material: Wastewater; isolation source: activated sludge from nitrification reactor of wastewater... | reverse complement strand
GGCCAGCACCAAGAAGTCGCCGCCCCGTTCCACGGCTAGCGCGCCAGGGTCGTTGAGCCGGCGACGCAGGAACATGAAGACCCCGCCCAACACCAACACGGCGGCGATGTCGAGGCCGTGGAAGATGGTCCAACCGATGATGGTGTCGGCGTTGAACGAGGCGGTGCCGAATCCAGAGACGAACACCTTGTAGCGGTCCGCGTCCTGACCCACGCTCTCGAAGTGCAACAGGCCTAGGGTCAGGGGGAAGGTGATCATGGCGGCCAGGATGCAACCCCAGAACACCAGTTGGTGGGCCAGCCACCGGGCCTTCGATCGACGGTAGATGAAGGTCTGGGCGATGAGCTGGGTCCCCACCAGCGAAGGCAGGGCAACCAGGTTGCGGGCCTTGGACGCCCGGAACGCATCCCACCCCCGGCGGTTCAACATGGCGGTGGGGGGACGACGGGTCCACACGATGTAGCGGTACACCACCCCGAACACCGCGAACACCGTGCCGAACAGGTAGCCGACCAGGGCAGCGTCGAACCAGGCGAGCTGACCGCTGCCCAAGAAGGTGATGGCCACCACGATCGCCACCGCCACCAGCCCCCAACTGGTAGCTCTGCGATCCAATGCCTGGTTGGTAGCCACAGAACCACCTCTCATTCGGCTCACTGCCGGCTGAGGCGAGTGTAGGACCGTGACCTGGCCGGATCGACAACCGGTACCCTCCAAGCCATGGCCAGCCAGGTTCGTTTCCCGATCACCAACGACGACGAGGCCAACGCCTTGTTGGTGGAGGACCCCTTGGCCCTGCTTCTGGGCATGTTGCTCGACCAGCAGGTCCCCATGGAATGGGCGTTTCGGGCGCCGTTCACCCTCAGCCAGCGCCTAGGGGAGCGGTTCAACGCCACCGACATCGCCGCGATGGATCCCGAGGACCTGGTGGCGGCGTTCTGTGAGAAGCCCGCCCTCCACCGCTACCCGGCGGCCATGGCCCGGCGAGCCCACGCCGTGTGCCAGCACCTGGTCGACCACTATCGCGGGGATCCAGCAAAGATCTGGTTTCGGGTCACCGACGGAGCCGAGCTCTACCGACGGGTCGGCGAGATCCCCGGCTTCGGTGAGGAGAAGGCCAAGATCTTCGTGGCCTTACTGGCCAAGCGCTTCGGTAAGCGACCCGATGGCTGGGCCGAGGCTGTCGCCCCGTTCGGCGACGATCAGCCCCGGTCGGCCGCCGATGTCAGCTCCAAGGAACGCTTCGCCGAGGTCCGGGCCTGGAAGAAGGCACAGAAGGCGGCGGGGCGGTCCAAGGCCGACTTCTCGATGTGATCCCCGCCGGGAATCAGATGGCGGGCTCGACCTCGGGCACCCGAACCTCCCGCATCATGCGGTAGGCGGCCAGCCCACCGAACACCACCATCCAGGCGATCACTCCCGCCACCACGTAGCCAGGGAGCTTCCCGGCCGATGTCAGCAGGTACCCATACGGAGCGACGAAGGAGACGAACAGCATGGCGATCCAGGGCAGGGCGCTGCTCATGGGCCGGTTCTCGTCTCGCATGAGCTTGACGCCCATGGCTTGTCCGATCCCGTAGGTCGGGGCGGTGCCGACATCTATGGCCAGGAACCACCACGGGTTCACGCCGTGGCTCTGGAGTACCGGCCACACCACGACAGCCCGGGCGATGCAGAACACCACCACCGTGGCCGTCCACATCTGTCCGAAGGTTCCCAACTCCCGCAGCTCAGCGATGAGCGAGAGGTCGGCGGTCTCTTCGGTGTTCTGCTGCCCCGGTAGGCCGGTCATTGGGTTGCAGGTCCTCCGGGTCGGCGGGCCGGGCGGCGACGCTCGGCGACTCCTAGGTCATCGGCCGAATCGGGCCGGGACATGAGCAGCAAACCATAGGCGCGCCGCCATCGGCAGGCACGTCGGCCCGGTCCTCAACCGGCATCGGCCGCGGTTTCGTGGCGTTGGCGGTCGAGCCAACCCAACAGGACTGCGACCGCCCGGGGGTCATGGCGCAGGTCGTGGGCTGCTCCAGCCACGATCCGGAGCTCAGCGTGACCGTGGGCATCTCCGAGCACCCGGGCATCGAAGGACGGTACCGACTCGTCATCTGACCCGTGGAGCACCAGCAGGGGTCGCCCACCCATGCGAGCGGCGTCGTCCACCGGTTTGATGTCACGTAGCTCGCGGGTCCAGGCATCGAGGCTGGGCGGGAAATCGGGCCGGGTTATCACCCCCACCTCACGGGCGTGACGAAGGAGACGCTTGGGATGAGATGCCCAATCACCGAAATCGGCGGGCGACCCGAGGACGGCCACCCCCCGGATCTCCGGCCTGCGAGCGGCCGCGGCCACGCAAAGGCCACCCCCGGTACCAAATCCGGCCAGCCACACTCCCCGGTTGGGGGCAAGCGTCCGAGCGGTCTCGGCCACCGCTAGGACGTCATCGAGCCAGCCACCCAAGGAGAAGTCGCCTGACGAAGCTCCGCAACCCCGGAAGGTGAAGGTGAGCACCCGCCAACCCTCGTTGGCTATCCGGTCGGCCAGCGCCGGATACGACCGACCGAGCGCCCCTGAGCCGACCATCCCCGACGGGTAGCCGTGACACACCACCAGGGTCGGCGGGTCACCATCGCTGACCGGTGGGTCGACGTGATAGCCGACCAGCCGCTCCCCTCCGGACTCGACCAGAAGTTCCACCGGAGATCAGCGAGACGATCTGTTGGTCAGTCCTGGCCGCCGCTGGCGCAGCAGGCCCCGTGCGGCTTGTAGCACCGGTTCGCTGCCTCCACCAGGGTGTCGGGCCCGAATGAGAGGTAGGTCCCCGCCTCCATCAGTTCGTCGATGACGTCGGCCGAGCACTGATCCAGGTCGTGCACGATCTGGGTGCGCTTGTCTCCGACGTACTGGTTGTGCTCGAAGCGAGTAGGGCGCGTCATGCCCTGAACCTACGCGAAGAACGAGGTGCCAATGGAACCCTCGACTCGAAACGCTGAGGTTGGCCGAGCCACCACTGCTCGAGCGTCAGGCCTGGGGGCCGACGGCGCCGATGGCGGCCAGGTAGTCGAGACGAACGTTCAGCACGGCCACGATGTCCTCGTCGAGCAGAGCCCGACCGGAGCTGTCCGACAGCTCCAGGATCCGGGCCACCGCCAATTCCTCTTCGACGATGGCATCGGGCTCGTCTCCGGACTGGTCGGGCCGACGACTCCACGGATAGCGACGTTCGGCCGGTCCGGCGGTGTAGGCCTCGAGGAGGTCGGCATCGGCCAGGAGCACCCAACGGACGTCATCGTGGGTGAGGCGAGCCTGAACGTCGCCAGGCAGGCGGTCGGCGATGAAGTCGACGGCCTCGCCCAGGTCGAACACCGCCGGTCGGGCCACGCCAGCCAGGCGTGCAGTCTCTCCTCCCACGACCACCAGCGCGATGATCACCACCGCCACCAACCCGATCAGCGCGAACACCCAGATCACGACACCGAGGGTAACGACCCGGTCGGGGCTGCTCCCACCGGCTCGGCCCGCGCTCCGATCATCACCTCATCGGGATCGGGGGTCGGGGGTCGTCGAATCCCTGCCCCGCGCCTCGCCGAGCCAGAGCGAAGGCGACGATGTCGCTGTAGATCAGCATCACCTTGGGCCCGTAGGTGGGGTCGGTGGCCCACACGGTGGTCAGGTCTATCCAGGTCGGGCAACACCCGGCCGGACCCCGAAGACGCGAATCGACCTTGGGGTTCACATAGGTGGGAGACGCGATGGCGTAGGACTTGAGGAGCTGTATCTGGGCCCGGACCCCCATCTGGGGTGACGGGAACCGCCAACCCGATTCGCACGTGTCGCAGTGGCCGATACCCGAGAAGTTGTTCGCCAACACGCTGTCGTTGTTGGCGAACCCGCCGGTCTCCAACACCGCCTGAGCGAAGGCGATGTCTCCCCTGATGCCCTCGGCCTGACCTTCCTCGATGAACCAGCGGGCGAAGTCCTCCACCGGGGTGGAAACTCGGGGCCGGAACGCCGACCGTCGGAACCAGCCGGCCAGGTCCTCGGCGCTGAGGCGGGGGATGCCGATCAGCGGGGTGTTCTCGGGTACCAGACCGGCGCCCCGACGACCCGCAGCCCGCAGGCGATCCTTCGCCGTAGCGACCTCGACGATGGCCTTCTCGTGACGTTCGGCCGCGGTCTGGGCCATGAGACCGATCCGCTGCGCGTTCTGCATCCTGTCGGTGGCGAAGATGGTGGCGACCGTCAGGGTGGTGCGGGCCTCCTCGGCTGCGGCCCGGGCCTTACCCAGCGAGCGGCGGGCTTGGTCAGTGACTCGCTCCTGGCGGGCCAGGACGTGGCTGAACATGAGCTGTCGTCCACCTTCGAGATCGGTGGTGTCACCGCTCACATAGGCCCGATACTCCTCGACCCCCACGGTGCCGCCGCTCACGAACGCCCGGATCGTCAGGTCCGATAGGCGCTTCCGCTCGGCCTCCAGTTCCCGGCGAGCTCGGGCCATGCGGACCTCGGCTTCGTCTGAGACCTCTTGGGCTTTGGTCTGGGCCAGACCGGCGTTGAAGGCCTGAACGTTGGCCGCCTCCAAGAACTGGGCGGCGTTGAGGCGGTCGACCGCGGCCTCGTCTCGTTCCTGTTCGTGCACGTGCACGGCGTGGAACGGGTCATCGGGCGACGCCGGCGCCCGCGGGGCCCGCTCCAAGGTGTCGTCGAGGATCTCACGCTTCTCGGGGTCGGTCAGCTCGCTGCGCCGCTGGGCGAGCGCGGCGGGCGACCACGACAGCGCCGCCGCCGCCATTGCCACCACCAGCCCCACAGCCACCATGACGGTCAGCCTTCCGGGCGCGACAGCACCCCCGGGGAGGGCGCGGCGGCAACCGGCAGGGGTGCTCACAGAAGCTTCGGGAGTCATGGTCGGAGGGAGGACGATCGTACCGCTCACCGTTGGTCACCCCCGGTAGCCTCAGAACTTCGCCGACCGAGGAGATCCCGTGCCCGTCGATGCCGAGCCCCGCTCCCACCGGCTGCCAACCACAGTCACGCCCCGCCACTACGACCTCACGCTCGCGCCCGACCTGGTCGACGCCACGTTCTCGGGTACGGCGAGCATCGAGGTCGACGTTCACGAGCCGGTGGCCACAGTTCACCTCCACGCCCTGGATCTGGTGGTCACCCAAGCCCGCGTCGAGCAGGCAGGTCGGTCCTTGGCCGCAATCGTCCACCTGGACGAAACCACCGAACAAGCCGTTCTGTCGCTCGACACCGACTTGGATCTGGGACCTGCGGTGGTGCACCTCGAGTTCTCAGGAACTCTCAACGACAAGCTGGTTGGCTTCTATCGGTCCACCTTCACCGACCACGAGGGCAGATCCCGCACTCTGGCCTGCACCCAGTTCGAGTCCACCCATGCCCGGCGGGCCTTTCCCTGCTGGGACGAACCCGCGTTCAAAGCCACCTTCTCGATCACGTTGGAGGTGGCCGACGATCTCTTGGTGCTGTCCAACGCAGCCGAGTGCTCCCGTGAATCCCTACCGGACGGGCGGATATCGGTGAGCTTCGCCCGCACCATCAAGATGTCGACCTACCTGGTGGCGTTCGTGGTCGGCCCCCTCGAGGTGGGGGCCACCGCAGAGGTGGACGGTGTCGCGCTTCGGGTGATCGCCCCGCCCGGGCGCGCTGCAATGACCGGGTTCGCCGCCGAAGTGGCGAGCTTCTCGCTGCGCTACCTGAGCGACTGGTACGGCATCGCCTACCCCGGCGACAAGGTCGATCTGATCGCCATTCCCGACTTCGCCTTCGGGGCGATGGAGAACCTGGGCTGCATCACCTTCAGGGAGACGGCACTGCTCGTCGACCCGGCGGCTGCCACCCAGGCCGAACAGCAGCGAGTGGCCGACGTCATCGCCCACGAACTCGCCCACATGTGGTTCGGTGACCTGGTCACAATGGACTGGTGGAACGGCATCTGGCTGAACGAGGCCTTCGCCACCTTTATGGAGGTCCTCACCGTCGATGCCTTCCGCCCCGAGTGGGAGCGCTGGGTCGATTTCGGGACGGCCCGGTCGATGGCCTTCGACACCGACTCACTCACCTCGACCCGTCCCATCGAATACGAGGTGGTCACCGCTGAGGACGCCGAGGCCATGTTCGACGTCCTCACCTACGAGAAGGGCGCATCGGTGGTCCGGATGCTCCAGCAATACCTGGGAGAGGACCGTTTCCAAGCCGGGATCCGCCACTACCTGCGCACCCACGCCTACGGGAACACCGACACAACCGATCTGTGGGATGCCATAGAGGAATCGTCCGGCGAACCGGTCCGGCAACTGATGGACTCCTGGATCTTCCAGGCCGGCCACCCTGTCGTCACCGTCGAGACCGACGGCTCGACGGTGTCCATGCACCGGGAGATGTTCTCGTTCCGGGCTGATCCGGCCAGCGGGGTACGGTCGCCCGCGGTCAGCAGCCACCAGGTACCGGTCCTGATCCGCACTGCCACCGGAGCACAACACACCGTTCAGCGTGTCCTGCTCGACGACGAGGCCACCGTGGATCTCCCCGGTTCCCCCGATTGGATCGTCGCCAACCACGGTGGCCACGGCTTCTATCGGGTGGCACTGTCCGATCACGACCTCCACCGGGTGGTCGCCCACGCCGCCACATCTTTGTCACCCCTGGAGCGTTACGGGTTGGTAGAGGACGAGTGGGCCTTGCTCCTGTCGGGGCAGGGCTCGTTGGACCGGGTTCTCACCGTGGTCAGAGCACTGGCCGGGGACCCCGATCTGTCGGTGTGTCAGCGAGTGGTCGGCGTGCTGGGCTCGCTCGATCGACTGGTTCCATCCTCGGCCGCCGACGGTTACGCGTCGTTCTGTCGGGGCCTGATCTCGCCCGCCCTTGTGGCCAGCGGTCCCGAACCGGTGACCGGCGAGTCCGAACGGACCACCGCTCGGCGGGCGACGTTGTTCGATGCCTCGGCCCGGTTCGGGCGGGACCGGGCCCAGCTGGACCTGGCCCGGGAGCGGTTCGCCCTCCTGGGTTCGCCGAGCGGAGCACCCACGTTAGGTCCAGACCTGGCCGATGCCGTGGTGCGGGTGGTGGCCTCCACCGCCAACCGAGACACATGGAACGAGCTGCGCCGCCGGGCCCAATCGTCGACCACCCCACAAGACCGTCTCCGTCACCAAGGGGCCCTGGCCGACAGCGCCGACCCTGACCTGGTTGTGGAACTGGCTGCTCTCACCTTGAGCGACGAGATCCGAACCCAAGATGGGCCGTTCATCCTGCGCCGGGCCTTGTCGAACCGCCACGCTCATCAACAGGTCTGGGCCTTCGTAGAGGACCGTTGGGACGAGATCGCGGCCCGCTTCCCATCCACCACCGTGCCCCGTCTGCTCGACGGCGTTCGTCCCGTCACCGACCGGGCGCTGGCGTCGCGGATCGCATCGTTCGTCGAAGACCACCCTCTCGGCCAGGGCGACAAGGTGGTCAGCCAGCACCTGGAGCGCATGTGGGTGACCGTGGCCCTGGCCGAGGCGATGGGCGGTCCGCTGGAGCAGCTCTTCGGGTGAGACATCGCACCCACCTGGAGGTGTTCGCTATCGAGGACACCTCGGCACAACTGGTCTGGCGAGGACTGAGACCTGGCCTGCTCTCCATCGCCTCAACCCACGGGCCCACCATCTCATTCGAAGTCGATTTCGATGCCGGAGCGGGTGGGACCGTCATCCACGGCCTGCCCCCTGGTACCGATGTCCTGCTCCAGATCTCGGGGTCGGCATTGGGGACCAGCGCCGACCTGTCGCTTCGCACGCTGGACCGCCTCCCGGGCCAGGAGCTGAGCCGGATCGGCACGGTGAGCGATCTCCACCTAGGGGCGAGGTCCTTCGGACATCGGGGCACCATCGTCGAGGACCCGCTACCGCCGGTCCCCCATCCGCAACGATGCACGGCAGCCGCCATCGATGGCGCCACTCGGTGGGGTGCGCAGCTGGTGGTGGCCAAGGGCGACCTGACCCACAACGGCCAGGTGGACCAGTGGCGCCAGTACGCCGAGGTGGCGGCCACCAGTTCGGTACCGGTGGTCGCGGTCCCCGGAAACCACGATCGAGCTTTTCGGACCGGCTTGTCCCCCGAGGACGCCGCTGTGTCATTCGGGTTCCACCTGGCCAGCCCGCTCGAGGTCATCGACGGGGACGGGTATCGCCTGGTCCTGGTCGATTCGACGACCGGCGGCCACAACCACGGTGGCCTCGTCAACGTGGTTGACGACGCGCTCGATGCAGTGAGGTCCACCCCTGGCGGCTCGATCGCACTGATCTTCATGCACCACCAACTTCACCGCTATCCCCTCCAGGAGGTGTGGCCGGTTGGAGTGGGGCGGCGCGCATCGGTTCAGTTCTTGGAACGATTGGCCCGGACCGGAGTTCCTGCTGTCGTGTCCAGCGGCCACACCCACCGACACCGGCACTGGGACCGTCGAGGGGTGGTCGCCACCCAGGTCGGCTCCACCAAGGACTACCCCGGGGTGTGGGCGGGTTACGTCATCAGCGAAGGCGGTATGAGACAGGTGGTGCATCGTGTCACCGACCCGGACTGCATACGCTGGACCGAGACCACCCGCCGGGCCGCAGCCGGCGCCTGGCGCTGGATCGCACCCGGTTCGCTCGGCTCCCGTTGCTTCGACAAGACCTGGCCACCAGCGGTCTGAGGGAGATGCACCCCAGCCCATGAAACTCGAAGCATCTGCCAAGCCCGATGCCGTGGCGCCGCAAGGCCAAGCACCGGACCCTGGCCGCTCGGAGATCAGGGTGCTGGAAACATTGGGTCAAGCCGATCTTCCCGGCGCGGTGTCGTGGGCCGCCGCCTCCCGGCGGACTCGGTTCCGCCAGATCCTGCCCTTCGGGCTCCTCGGAATCCTGGCCGTGGCCATGGCCACGGTGCCCGACACCGATGTGAACCGGGCCCGCTGGTTGTGGGGGGCGACGGGCCTGCTGCTGCTGTCGGGCTTCCAGATCGTGTTGATGCCCTGGGAGCGGCTGTCGAGCATGTGGCGCCACCTGCCCGCCGTCACGTTCTGCCTCGGAGTGGTGATGCTCCGGGAGATCGACGCCGAGGGCACGACGGGCTTCGGGGTCCTCCTCCTTCTGCCCATCATCTGGCAGGCGGTGTACGGGCGTCGGATCGACATGGCGTTGGCCTTCGCTCAGATCCTTTTCGCCTTGGCGGTCCCGGTCATGGTGTTCGACGGATATCCAGTTCGCCAGGAGGTGCCTCGCACCATCCTCCTGCTGGCCGTGGCTGCCGCTCTGGGGGTGGTCTTGCGGAGCCTGATCGGGACCGTGAGATCCCATGACCGGACCATGCAGACCGTGGTGGCCGTGTCGCGGCTCCTGAACCGGACCGATGACCCCCTCGGGGTGCTGGGCGCCGGGATTCGTGAACTGACCGCTGCCGATTCGGTGCTGCTGACCCTGTCCACCCCATCGGGCCAGGCGACGTCGGGTCCGATGGTGGTGGTCGAGCCGGGAAGATCACCGGATTCTTCTATGGTCGAGCATCGTCTCGAGGCCACCACCTCTCAGATCGACCCGACCGCTCTCGAAGGGGAGGCCGTGTTCGAACGCCGGCCCACCACAGATGACGCCGACAACGGCCCAGCCGGTGCGGAACGAGGCACGCTGGACCTGAACTGGCCTCCCCAACTGGCGGCCCGGCTCCTCGTACCGATTGGTCCGTTCCACCAGCCTGTCGGTGTAGCCGAGGCCAGGTGGCTACAGCCGCCGAGGCGACCCTCTACGTTCGTTCGAAGCGCCATCGGCCTGTTGGGCGTCGATGCGAGCCGAGCGCTCGACCGGCTCGATCGCATGGAGGTTCTCGACGACCAGGCCCACCGCGACGGCCTCACCGCGCTCCCCAATCGTCGGGCCTGGGATGAGCTGATCGAGCACGAGATCAACCTGGCCCGTCGCAGTGGGCATCCCCTCTCGGTCGCGGTAATGGATCTCGATCGCTTCAAGCTCTACAACGACGAGTTCGGACATCTGGCCGGTGACGACCTTCTGCGCGACGCGGCCGCGGCCTGGTCACATGCGTTGCGGAGCCCAGACGTGTTGGCCCGCTGGGGTGGTGAGGAGTTCGTGGTGGCGCTACCCAACACCGAGATGGACGAGGCCCTCCGGGCAATCGAACGTCTTCAGAAGGCCACGCCCGGCGAGCAGACATTCTCGGCCGGGGTGGCCGTGCTCACCGCCACCGACACCGCCGACACAGTGGTCGCCGCCGCAGACGCGGCCATGTACCAGGCCAAGGCGTCGGGCCGGAACCGGGTGCTGGCGGCCAGGCGAGACCGCGAGTCACCCATCGTCTGAGCGGACAAGTTGGCGGACAGCCGGACGGAGGGGGCGGCCTCAGCCGACCGCCAACCACCCGACCAGACCGGCTTGGGCGGCGTGGTAGGTGATCATCACCGCCACCGGACCGAAGCGACGTGGCTCGAGGAAACGGTTCCAGGCCAGGGTGGCATCTGAGGCGTAGAACAGCAGGGCCCCGCCGATCGCCCATGGCGACGATGTTCCGAAGGCGCTGATCACCATGGCCGATATCACCGAGATGTAGGCAACCACCGGGGCCACCATCTCCCTTTTGGTTTCTGCCACCGCTCTCACCAGGCGACGGGCGACGGCTAGGACCGCAACCCCGACCAGCACCACGCCCATGGCGATGCCCGCCCAGGAATCGAACTGGGACTGCATGGCCACCACGTAGGTCACGTGCCCCAGCAGGAACGATGCGAGCCCGGCCACGAACCACCGCTCGGCACCGAGCAAGAAGACATCACCGGCAAGGGAGAGCACCAGCCCGGCCACCATCCACCGCCGCACACCTTCGTCGAATGGTTCGAGCAGAAGCGCAACCGCAATGAGCAAGGCCAAGGCACCGGGCTTGGTGAAGCGTCGCAATGGCCGGCGGTCGGTCCAGACCGCCCACCAATCAGCGATGGCCGATATCGCGGCCACGCCAGCGCAGATCCAGGCCATGGACGTCACGACGTCAACCTGGCTTGGGTTCTTGGGCGGTGACGTCGTCCCAGTCGACCTGCTCGGCGATCTGTCGCCGGCACCTCACCACCTGAGCTGGCATGTTCATGCCGAGCACCCCCACCAATCGGCCGGCCCGGCCGTACACGACGCAGAACCGGTTTTCCTCCAACGAGCCGGCCACCAGCACCTGCTCGTCGTCGGGATGCGCCCGACCGGCGAACTGGATCTTGCGGTCGTACTGGTCGCTCCAGAACCAAGGTACGGGTGAGAAGTCGAGGGCCGATGCATCATCGGATAGAAGGCGCTTCGCAGCGTGGCTGCCCATTTCGAGGGCATGCTCCCAGTGCTCCACCCGCATTACCTCGTCGAACAGCGGGTTGTACCAGCGGGCGATGTCTCCTGCCGCCACCACTCCGGGGCCGGCCAGGGTCGTGGAGTCACACACGATGCCGTTGTCGATGGATAGGCCGCTGCCTTCCAACCATTGGGTTCGGGGGGTTACCCCGATTCCGACCACTACCACGTCGGCGTCGATGGTCTCGCCGTCGGATAGGTCGACTCGAACCGCATCCGACGGGCCACTCTGGCGCTGCTCCACCGTCGACACCCCGACCCCGACCCGAACATCTACCCCGTGGGACCGATGTAGGTCGGCTACCACGGCCCCCAGCGGCTCACCCAGAACGCGGGCCAGGGGTTGAGGAAGTGGTTCTACGAGGGTCACCTCGATTCCAAGGGTCCGACACGAGGCCGCGACCTCCAAGCCGATGAACCCTCCGCCGACCACGGCCACCCGGCGGGCCTCGCTTCTCAGGAGGTGGCAAAGGGTCCGTGCGTCGTCGAGCGTGCGCAGAGTGCGGACCCGACTCATGCCCGTTGTCCCCGGGAGCTCGCGAGCGCTGCAACCGGTGGCGATGACCAAGCCGTCGTAGCCCATCGTCCTTCCGTCGGCCAGGTCCAGTTCCTGGTCGTGCACACGGAGCGCCGTTGCTGCCACGCCCAGTTCGAGGGTGGCGTCGAGTCCGTTGCTGACCGCTCGAAGGCCGATCTCGGGCTCGGTCTCCGCCGTGAGCATCTCCTTGGACAGGGGTGGCCGGTCATAAGGGGTGTGAGCTTCGTCGCCGACGACCACCAGGTCGCCGGAAAACCCCATGGCCCTGAGGGTCTCGGCGGCTCTGATACCAGCAAGCGATGCACCAACCACCACCACCCGGCCGACATCGGGGCGACCTGCGCTGGGTTGCATTCCCGGCCCTGGATTGTCGGGCATTCAGCCCTCGATGCTGATGGCCTGCTTGGGGCAGCGGGCGACCGCAAGCTCCATGGCCTCACGCCTCGACTCGTCGGGCTCTTCTTGGAGCACGTAGAGGAGGTCGTCGTCTCGAACCTCGAACACGTCGGGTGCGATTCCCATGCACACCGCATTGCTCTCGCACAGGTCGTAGTCGACCACAATTCGCATAGCTGCCTCCTCGGGTGAACTCCGAGCCAGACTAGAACACGTTCCAGTGCGGTGGTGACAGATCCTCCTAGCCGTTCGGTGCGCCGAGACCGGCGCGCTACGCTGAGCCGTCCCCAATGGGGGTGTAGCTCAGTTGGTAGAGCGCCTCGGTCGCATCGAGGAGGCCAGGGGTTCGATTCCCCTCACCTCCACCACCCCATAACGGGTCTTATCGCTCAAGCTCCGGCTCGATCATGTCGAAACCTTGAGCATGGCAGCAGCACCCCTCACCAAAACTCTCCGCCGGGGAGCCACCGGCGCCGCCACCGTGGGCGTAGCCCTCGTCTTGAGCGGTTGCCTCACCACCGGCCAGTCCCAGGTACAGAGCGAGCTGAACGCCGACCGCACCGCCAACGGTCGGGTGGCGCTCGGCATCCACGCCCAAGCGCAGGCCAAGGCCCAGGCGTGGGCCGAGAAGATCGCCCGCGACGGCAAGCTCTCACACTCCAACCTCGCCGACGGCATCACCGCCCGGTGGTGCGGCCTGGGCGAGAACGTGGGCTACGGCGGCACCGTGGCCCAGATCGAGGACGCCTACATGGCATCCCCCGGCCACCGCGGCAACATCTTGAACACCACCTGGAACGGCGTGGGCGTCGGGTACGCCACCGGCAAGGTGAACGGCCAGACCGTCATCTTCACCGTCCACTCCTTCATCCAGACCTGCTAGAAGCCTTAGAACCAACACCCACGGAAAGGCCCGGGTTCCCACCACCCGGGCCTTTCCGCGTGAACGGACAAAAGGGCAGGCGAGCAAACACGCGAGCCGCCCCATGAGCACGAAGTGGTTAGAGCCGAGGCAAGGCCGGCTCCCTGGGCGGCCCCTTATGGCGTTCGACCAGCGAGCCGGAGACCGAACTCCGCTGGGAGGCTCTGCCTTTCGGCGGATCCAGGCTCAGTTGGCGGAACGGCGCAGCGCCAGTACCGGCTGAGGAGCGGGGACTGCAACCCGCAGGGGCCGCACCTTCACCGCCCGCTCCATGGAGCGCAGGTGGATCTGGCGCAAGGCGTAGACGTAGACGCCACACAGACCGGCGGTGAGCACGAACAAGAAGGTGAAGAACCCACCAAACGCCACCGCCAGCAGCAGGGTGAACGCCGACCCACCCAACAGGCCCATCAGCACATCCCGCCGGCGCCGACGGGCGTCGAGCGGGGCAACGGGCGACCGGGGTACGGCGTAGGTCGGGACGGCGCTGAGTCGGCTCCCGGGCGTGGCCCGCTCCAAGGTGGAGAGCTGAGCCCGGAACATCGTGACCGAACTACCGGGTCGACCCTCCCGCCGAGACTTGAGGATCGGCGGAACCAGAACCGCCGCCCACACACCTGCCAGGATCACAAGGAAGAGCATCGTCACGCTCCGGGCCTGCCTTCGTCTTGTTTGGGACCGTAGTCCGGGCCTACTTCCACGGGGTGGATGGTGGCCGAGGCGGATTTCAGAAGGGAAAGCAGCCCTGCCCTAGGACCCCTGGGCCCCATGACGGGAGTGCTGCGGTTGTTACGAATGTACTACGAAACCCGCGCGTACTGCCAGGGGCAGTGACCAGCGTCTCACCGCTCGATCTCAATCCACCACGGCCACCGAAGGCACCACGGGACCCTAAGCTAAGGAGGCGAGCCGATAGCGAGCCGACCCATAGGCACGGCATGATCAGACCGAGGCGGAGCCTCGGTCTGATCAACCTGGTAGCGACGACGACTAGACCTTTCCGCTAGGACCCTAAGCTCACAGCATGCCCGAACGCCTCACCCACCTCGATCCGCTGGGCCGGGCCCGGATGGTCGACGTGACGCCCAAGGATCCATCCCATCGTCGGGCCGTGGCCCGGGGCCGGGTCCACATGCAGCCCGAGACCACCGCGCTGGTAGCGCGCGGCGCGGTCGGCAAGGGTGACGTGCTCAACGTCGCCCGCGTGGCCGGCATACAGGCCGCCAAGCGTACGGCCGACCTGATCCCGCTGTGCCACCCGCTATTGGTGGGCGCCGTGCTGGTCAACTTCCACATCGATGACTCCTTCATAGAGATCGAGGCCCACGTCGACACCGTCGATCGCACCGGCGTGGAGATGGAAGCCCTAACCGCGGTGACGGTCGCCGCCCTCACCATCTACGACATGTGCAAGTCGGCCGACCGGTCCATGACCATCGGTGAGGTGGCGCTCTGGGAGAAGACGGGGGGACGCTCGGGCACCTTCCGCCGGGTGTCCAGTGATCCCGAGTTGGACCTGGGGCTGTAGGCCGGTTCCCATGTCTGCCGTCGTCGACACCGAGATCGTCGACCTGGTGGATGGCTTCGCGCGGGTCCACCGTGACCTGCGGATCTCGGTGACCGACCGCTGCAACTTCCGCTGCACCTATTGCATGCCCGCCGACGGGTTGGCGTGGCAACCATCTGAGTCGATCCTCACCGCAGCCGAACTGGCACGAATCGCCCGCCGGTTCGTGCATCGCTACGGCTTCACCGCCATCCGCCTCACCGGTGGTGAGCCAACGGTTAGGGCAGACCTCCCCGAACTGGTTTCCGACCTGGCCCGACTTCGGGTGGATCTGTCTCTCACCACCAACGGCTCACGCCTGACCACGCTGGCTCCGGTCCTGGCCGAGGCCGGCCTCCGACGGGTGAACGTATCGCTGGACTCGCTCCGCTCCGATCGCTTCCACGCCGTCACCCGCCGCGACTCCCTGGATCGGGTGGTGTCCGGCATACGCTCAGCGGTGGCCTCGGGCCTTCACCCCGTGAAGGTGAACGTGGTGGTCACCCGCGGCGTGAACGACGACGAGATCATCGACTTCGCCCGGTTCGGGCGAGATGAAGGGGTGATCATCCGCTTCATCGAGTTCATGCCCCTCGATGCCGACCATCGATGGTCCCCCGACGCAGTGGTGGCCACCAGCGAGATCGTCGACACCATCCACCGAGTGTTCCCCCTCGAGAGTTGCGAGCGCGGCCACAGCCCCGCTCGCATCCTCCGCTATGCCGATGGCCAGGGCGAGATCGGCGTGATCGGAAGCGTCACCGAACCGTTCTGCGCCAGTTGTGACCGGGTTCGACTCACCGCCGACGGCCAACTCCGATCCTGCCTCTTCGCCACCACCGAGACAGATCTGCGGGCCATCGTGCGCGACCCGAGTCTGGCGCTCGGTGTCGACGGAGTGGACACCGACGGCACCGGCATGGACTCGGCCCTGGACCGCGCCATAGAGGCCACCGTGGCCACCAAGTGGGCGGGTCATGGCATCTCGGCTGTGGACTTCACTCGGCCGACCCGCTCCATGTCCCAAATCGGGGGCTAGGGGGCGAGGTGCTTCAGGGCCCGAAAGGGTCCCGGAGCAGCACGGCGTCCACGACCGCACCTTCGGCCGCCTCGGCATCGATCATGAGCAGTGCGTTGGCCTCTGCCGACGCCGCCAATTGATGCGAGCCTTGTCGCGCCACTGGAACAGCCTCGAAACCAGACCCGGTCCACGTCACGGTGGCCCGGACGAAGGCCTTGCGCCCATCGGAGCGATTTCCGATCGGGTGTGACACCCTCACCGGCACCCGAGGCAGATCGAGGTCCGGTCGACCGGCCAGGGCCCGGAGCCCCGGTACCCCCAGCAGGGCCAAGGAGACCAACGACGACACCGGATTGCCGGGCAGACCGAACACCGGTGTGCCTTCCAGCAGACCGAAGGCGAAGGGCTTTGCTGGCCGGATGGCCACCTGCATCCAGGCCATGTCGGCCAGTTCGGCCAGGACGACCTTGACCAGATCCACGTCGCCCATGCTCACGCCGCCGGTGGTTATCACGGCGTCGTGGGTGCGGGCCGCATCCAGCAGTGCCGCTCGGATCGCGTCGGTGTCATCGGCAACGGTTCCGGCATCGACGGCATCGAAGCCGAACCCAGTGGCGGCGGCCACCAGGGTCGGGCGATTGGTCTCCCGGATCTGCCCGGGCGCCAAGGGACCGTCGTGGTCGACGAGTTCGTCGCCGGTCGACATCACCGCAACCCTTGGTCTCGGCACCACCATGGGGTTTCGACGACCGAGCGCGGCCAACACCCCGAGGTGTGCTGCACTCAACACGGTTCCCCCGGCCAGTACCTCCTGTCCCGCTTCGATGTCGTCCCCGGCCGGGCGGACGTGGCGACCGGGTACCGCAGACTCGAACAACAGGACCGAGCCGGGATCATCGGTCCGAGAACGTTCCACCACCACCACGGCATCGGCCCCATCGGGCATGGGAGCGCCGGTCATTATCTTGGCCGCCTCCCCAGGCCCGACTCGGCGGTCTCCGGGCTGGCCCGCCAGCACCGTACCCACCACGTTCAGGCGCACCGGTGTGGTCTCCGACGCAGAGGCCACATCATCGGACCTGACCGCGTAACCGTCCATGGCCGAGTTGGCGAACGGAGGGACCGGCTCAGGAGCCACCTCGGGACCAGCCAACACGCAACCGAGGGCCTCATCCAGCGGGACCATCCGTGGCGCCAAGGACTGGCAACGCTCGACCACGTGGGCCCGGGCCTCATCGAATGGGATCAACGTCTGGGTATCCGATCTGTTCAGACCAGGCCCTTGCGACGACACAGGTCCGCGAGGAAGGCGCCGAAGTCGGGGCCGAGATCGTCTCGGCTGAGCGCCAACTCCACGATGGTCTCCAGGTATGCCGGCACCGTTCCGGTGTCGTGGCGTCCGCCCTGGAAGGTGACGCCGTAGACGGCCTGGTCGGCGATGAGCATGGCGATGGCGTCGGTGAGTTGGATCTCTCCACCTACCCCGGGGGTCACCATCTCGATCTTGTCGAAGATCTCCGGCGTGAAGATGTAGCGCCCCATGACCGCCAGGTTGGAGGGGGCCGAAGCGGGCTCGGGCTTCTCCACCAGGTCGAGGATCTGCACGAGGTTGTCCGAGATCCGCTCGGGCTTGACGCTGCCGTAGCGGCGGATCTCCTCGTTGGGTACTTCTTGGAGGGCGAGCACCGACCGCCCGTACTGGTCGTGGATCCGCATCATGTCGGGGAGCAGCGTCGAGGTGGTGTCCATGAACTCGTCGCCCAGCAGGACCACAAACGGGTTGTCTCCGACATGCTTGCGAGCCACCGACACGGCATGGCCTAGGCCGAGAGGAGAAGACTGGCGGACGAAGTGGATGTCGGCGATGGACGCCAGGTCGACGATTGCGTCGCGCTGATCGAACTTTCCCGATTCGGCGAGGTGGTGCTCCAGTTCGAACTGGCGGTCGAAATGGTCCTCTATCGAACGCTTGGACCGACTGGTGATGATCAGGATGTCATCTATGCCAGCCGCCACCGCTTCCTCGACCACGTACTGGATGGCGGGCTTGTCCACCACCGGCAGCATCTCTTTGGGCTGGGCCTTGGTGGCGGGCAGGAAGCGCGTGCCCAGGCCGGCCGCAGTGATCACGGCCTTGCGGACTGTCGAGGAAGGTGCGGTCACGACCGTCAAGTCTCGCGCAGGTGACGGGCCAACACGACCGTCTTCGGCCTGTCCGACCGACCTGGGACTTCGGGCGTGTCCACCCCTACACTGGCAGTCGCGTTCTGAGACTGCTAACGACTCGGACACACAGGTGACCCACCGCTTCCCTTGAGGACCCATGCCGACCTACGAGTACCGCTGCAAGGCCTGCGACCACGAGTTCGAGGTCGTGCAGTCCTTCTCCGACGATGCCCTTACCACCTGCCCCGAGTGCGAAGGACCGCTGAAGAATGTCTTCGGGAACGTGGGGATCACCTTCAAGGGTTCTGGCTTCTACAAGACCGACTCCAGGTCAGCAGGCTCCTTCGGCTCGACCCGTGACGCCGACCGCTCCGACACCGGATCCAGTTCCAAGTCGTCATCGACCAAGTCCTCGACCAGCGACACCAGTGGAAGCGCACCAACTTCGAGCGGGTCGAATGGATCGACGACCAGCTCGGGAACGACATCGGCGGCGTCGTCGTCGGGGTCCAGCTCCAGCTCCTGACCAGTTTCCGCTCACGATCCGAGCGATTCCACCACGGGCGGTGGTGCCAACGGTGAGGGTGGAGATGCCGGTGTAACCTCCGCGGCCTGCCCTACGCGAGAACGGCCCTTGGAGTAGTTGATGTTCACGTTCCTGCACGCAGCTGACCTGCACTTGGACTCACCGGTGTCGGGAGTCACGGCTCGGAACCTCCCGGCCGGTGCAGCCGAGACTTTGCGCGATGCCTCGATTCTGGCATGGGATGGCTTGGTCGACACTGCCATCGCCCACGGCGTCGACTTCGTGATCCTGGCCGGTGGCCTCTACGCCGGTCCCGAACTCGGCCTTCGAGCGCAACTCTGTCTGCGTGAGGGGCTGAGTCGGCTGCACGCGGCCGGCATTCGCTCATTCGTGGTTCTCGGCCACGACGACGCCGCTCCGCCCGGCTGGACGGCCATCGACGGCTGGCCCGAGGGCACCCACGTGTTCGGTGGATCCCCTCCGAGCGGTCAGCCGGTGGAGTCGGTCACCTTCGAAGCCGGCGGTGAGACCGTCACCGTCCACGGGGTCAGCAACCCGGCTCGGAACCTGCCCGACGACATCGTGTCGAGGTTCCCGGCCCAGCCCGGCAAGGGATTCCACATAGGCGTCCTACATGCCGGACACGGCGCCGGGCGTCTGCCCCTCACCGAACTGGCCAGCCGCAGCCTCGGCTATTGGGCCATCGGCGGAGCCCACACCCCCACCGTCCACTCCCGCGAACCGTGGATCACCGAACCGGGCACCATTCAAGGCCGCAACGTCGATCCAACCGATCGGGGCGGACCCGGCGGCCTGCTGGTCACCGTCGACGGCGGGCGGGTCGCCGAACCTCAACCGCTCACCGTCGACCTTGTGCGGTTCACCACCGTCTCGGTCGACATCAGCGCCCTACACACCATCACCGAGCTCATCGACCGCTGCCAAGCCGCCATCGACCCCGGCCACCACGACGGTCGATCGGTGGTGGCCAGCCTGGTGGTCAACGGGAGCGGGCCTCTCCACGACGAGTTGGTCGATCCCGACAAGGCCGCCAAGGTCACCAAGGTCCTCAACGCTGGCGCTGCCTCTAGCCCCTTCGTCTGGGTCGACAACATCGACTGGCGGACTCGACCGGTGATGGATCTGGAAGAGGTCCGCCAAGGCACCGACTTCCTCAGCGACCTCCTGGCCACTGTCGACCATTCACCGGGTGCCGACGAATGGCGAACTGGTCTACCCACCCTCCCCGCCGATGTGGCCCGGTACCTCACCGAACCCATCGACCTGACCGACGGCGAGATCACCGCCCGGGCCCTCGACCTGGCCCTCAACGAGTTTGCCGGAGGGCAGGCATGAGAATCACCGGCTGGTCCATCGACGGCTTCGGCCAGTTCCACAAGGCCGAGGTCACCGATCTGCCCCCAGGCCTCATCGTCGTTCATGGCCCAAACGAGTCCGGCAAGACCACGCTCATGGACTTCGTCACCGGGATGTTGTTCGGCTTCCCGGACCGCCGCAGTACCAAGCGACGCCACGAGCCGGTCAACGGCGGCACCATGGGCGGACGGCTGTTCGTGCTCGACCAGGCCGGCATTGCCGTCACCATCGAGCGGGGAGCATCGCGCAAGTCGCTCCAGGTTCGAGACGACCATGGCGAACGGAGCGCCACCGCATTGGCCGACCTCCTCGGTCACGTCACCCCCGAGCTGTTCGACAACGTGTTCGGCGTCGACCTCGATGCCCTCCAGGGCCTGCGCAGCCTCGACGAGGACGCCGTTCGTGAGCGGATCTTCTCGGCCGGAGTGGTGGGTGCGGGTCGGTCGGCCGAACTGGCCCTGGCCGCCATCGAGGCCCGTCGTGACGAGCTGTTCAAGCCTCGCGGCCGCGGCGACACCTACCAGCTGCGCGTGTTGCGCACCGAGCTGGCCGATGCCACCGAGGAGCTGAGGACGGCTCAGCAGGTGGCAGCCGGAATCACCGCCCAACGACGCGAACTCGACGAACAACGAGATCAGGTCGCCCAGCATCGGACCCACGGACGGGCCCTCCAGCGCCGCCTGGAGTTGATCCATGCCGTGGACGACATCTGGCCCTCGTGGTCGGCAGCCCTCGAGGCCAAGGCCAAGCTCGCACAGGATGACCTCACACCGGTCCCCGATCTAGCCGAGGACTACGAGACCAGGCTGTCGGAGGCCCGCCACCTCGTCGAGAGCCAAGCCGGGGCCACCCGAGATGCCGAGTCCGAGGTGATCAAGGCCGAGGAGCAACTCGGAGTCCTCACCGTCGACACCACTGCGCTCGAACACGCCGATGCCGTCGGTCGACTCGACCAGCAGCGGGGCACCGAGCTAGCCCGTCGCAAACGCCTCATCGAACTGGATGGCCATCTCGCCCACTACCGCGCCGAGTTGGATCAGCAGTTGGCCAGGCTGGGCCCTGAATGCGATGACGCCTGGCTGACAGCCCGCCCCCAGTCCATCGAGTCCGAGGCCGAGATGCGCCGCATCGGTGGCGAGGTGCAGCGAGCCCGCACCGCCCTGGATCGAGCCATTCAGACGTCTCGCGAACGCGACCGTGCCCTCAACCTCACTACCGACCGCTTGAACAAGGCCAAGGAGGAGCGGGCCGCGGCCGGCGACCCCGAAGCGGCCCGACGACGGGTCCAAGAGGTCGCTGCCCTCTACGACCTGGTGGCCAAGCTCGAACAGACCGAGCGAGACGAACAAACCCAGCGCATTGCCCTCGACGCCGCCAACCGCACCGCCGGCAGCGGTCTCCCGTCCTGGCTGGTGCCCGCAGTGGGTGGGTTGGCGCTCCTGGCCATCCTGGCTGGTGCCGGTGGCATGGCCACCGGCGCTGCCGCCATCGGGGCCGGATCGCTCGTTGTCGGCGTCGGCCTGGCCGCAGTCGCTGTGATGCTGGCCCGCCATCGCCCCGCGGCCATCGACCCTGACACCGGCACCCCAGCCGATCTGCCCGCGTCCAAAGATGTGGCCCGCCTGGCCGAAGAGGTGGCGAATCGAGCCCATGCCCTCGGTGTAGGGGCCCGACCGTCCACCGTGGAGCTCATGAACCTGCGCCAGGAAGCAGCCGAGGCCCACGCCGCCGCGGCCGGCGCCCTCCAAACCCACCAAGAGGCGCTACAGACCGAGACCGACCACGAGGCCTACTCCTCAGACATCCGTACCGTCGACCGCCAGTCGGTGGGAGATGCCGACACCGAACTGACGCAAGCCATCGAAGCCTGGGACGGGTGGCTCAGCGAGCACGACCTTCCCGCTGGACTCGACCCCGATGGCGTGGGCGAGTTCTTGGCCCTGCTCAACCTGGCCCGTCAGACCCAGCACTCGCTCGCCACCTACGGCACCGACCGGGCCAATGAAATGGCCGAGAGCCAGGCGTTCGCCGACGCGGTGATGGACCTGGCCACCAAGCTCGACGAGTCCGACGACGACGTGATCCGGCTTCTCGACCGCCTGGTAGCTCGGGCCGGGGCCGCCCGCGACGTTGAGCGAGATCGGGAACGGCTGGCCGAACAGTTGGCGGGGGCCCGCAAGATGCATGCGGCCCGGGCCGCCGACACGGCTTCGGCCTCGACGGCGCTGGACGCGGTGGTAGCCGAATCAGGCGCCGACGATGTGGCCGGAGCCGAGGACGTGGTTCGGCGGATCAAGGAGCGCAGGCACCTCCAGGCCGTCATCGATGACGCCGAGAAGGCGCTCGACCTCCGAAGCGGCAACCGTCGCGATGAATCGCTGGAGCTCCTCGGCACCGGAGACCCACTGGGATGGCAAGCCGAAGGTCTCGAGGTCGAACAACAGATCCTGGCCGCCGAGGCCAGCCACCAGGAGGCGGCCGCCGAGCTGACCCGGGCCGAGGACGCCCTGGCCGCCACCCTCACCTCCTCTGATGTTCCCCAGCTCCAGTTCCGGGTTTCGTCGTTGCAGGCCCAGCTCCAACAGGCGGCACGGCAGTGGGCCGTACTCTCCAGCTCCCACCGCATCATCGAGGCCACCCGCGAGCGCTACAAGCGTGAGCGCCAGCCCATGGTGGTCAAGCGGGCGGCCACACTGTTCGGCGAGATCACAGACGGGCGCTACGACCGGCTCGTGGTAGACGGATCCACCATCTTCGTGGTCGACACCGCCGGCCGTCAGGTAGATGCTGCATCGCTGAGCCGGGGCACCGTGGAACAGCTCTACCTGAGCCTCCGCTTCGCGCTGGCCGAACAACTGGCCACCACATCTCCGCTGCCGCTGCTGCTCGACGACATCTTGGTCAACAGCGACCCGGGCCGTGGGCCCCGCATGTCAAGGGCCATCGGCCATGTGGCCGAACGTCAGCAGGTGTTCATGTTCACCTGCCATCCGTGGGTGGTCGAGATGCTCACCAACGAGGTGGAGGCCCACGTCATCGACCTGCCCAGCTCCCGCGCCTCGGCCTAATCCCGAATCCACCGAAGGGCAGAGCCTTAGGCTTAGGGTCCTATCGGATAGGTCCAGTCGTCGTCGCGACCAGGTTGATCAGACCGAGGCTCCGCCTCGGTTTAACCATGCCGTGCCTATGGGTCGGCTCTCCTATCGGCTCGCCTCCTTAGCCTGGATCCACCGAAAGGCACAGCCTTCCGGCGGAGTTCGGTAGCCGGCCTGACGGCCGACGTCTTCGCTGCTGCGACCGGCAAAGCCGATCTCCGCAGGTCAGGG